>Ga0247832_1002567_pt1 | contig 27425 bp, 28 predicted proteins | sample LaCruzMarch2015__10_FD_192407 | JGI IMG/M metagenome (GOLD analysis project Ga0247832, IMG submission 192407) | Freshwater microbial communities from meromictic Lake La Cruz, Castile-La Mancha, Spain - LaCruzMarch2015_4m | ecosystem: Environmental > Aquatic > Freshwater > Lake | place: Spain... | reverse complement strand
CACTGCGTGGGTCCGCCGAAAGCGTGAATCAAGCTCTCGCTCATTCCTGGAGCCTCATTCACGGCATCGGCGGAATCGCGAAGCGATTCCACCTCAACCGATGAGGCTCTAGAGTCCCGGCAGCTTGAAGCCGCCGTCGCGGCGCGGCTGGATCACGATCGACTGCTGCGCGCCGGTCAGGGCCTGCAAGCGGGCGGCCTCCGTGGCGGCGTCGATCGTCACGGCCCCCTGCGCCGTCTGGGTCTGGGTCGGGGCCTGGGTCGCGGCATCGTCGCGACGCCAGAACAGGACCCGGTCCGCGAAACTCTGTTCCTTGTGCGCCAGGTCGCCGAACTCATCGTCGACGACATACCGGGCCAGGGGATCGGCGCGATCGGCACCGGCCGCCGTGACCAGGGCCGTCTCGCCCGCCGAGCGTGTGATAGCCTGGCGCTGACCCAGCAGGATCTGGCGTGCCGCGCTCTCGGGGGCCAGTTCCTGGGGCCGGGGCTGTCCGGGCGCGGGGGGGCGCAGGCCAAACTCGGGCGGCACCGTCAGGGGGGCGGAGGCCACGGTGACGAACTCGTCGGGCACCACCTTGGTCAGGCCTATGGATTGCCTCAGCCCCCCGCAGGCGGTCAGGGCGACGGCGGACAGGGCGACGAGGGAAACAGTCAGCAGACGCATGGGCGGTTTCGGCTCCAGCGCGGTCTTCGCGCGTTCGGCGACAGGAAAGAGCGGGTGATTACGCCTTTTCGTTGGCCGCGCCAACGTCAGGTTTCCGTTCCGACATCACGCTGTCGAGAATGAGCAGGGCGACGCCCACGGTGATGGCGCTGTCGGCGACGTTGAAAACCCAGGGGAACACCCCTGTCCCCGAGAAATCGACGAAATCCACCACATGGCCGAAGCGGATCCGGTCGATGACATTGCCGATCGCCCCGCCGATGACCAGACCGATCGCCGCCACCAGCAGCCGGCGCCCGGCCTTCAGCGCCCACCAGGCGAGGCCTCCGGCGACGAGGATCGAAAAGGCGGTCAGGACCCAGCGTGCCTCGCCCCCGCCGAACAGTCCAAAGCTCACGCCGGTGTTCTCGACATAGGTGAAGTTGAGCAGCGGCGGCAGGATCTCGACCTGACCGACTTCGCGCAGGAACAGGCCGTTCAGGATCCACGCCTTGGTCAGCTGGTCCAGGACCACGACGCCGAGGGCCAGGCCATAGGCTGCCCAGGTGATACGGGGGATTTTCATGGGGCGGGGGTTAGCAGGGCCAGGACCCTGTATCCAGTGCCGCGCACCGGGATCGTCAGCGCCCGTCCACGCCCGGGCCTGCGTTCGCCGTGATGAAGCCGGCGATGGCCTCCACCAGTCCCGGCGACAGCTCCGCCTCTGTCAGGGCATAGGTCGCGGCGTTTGCCACCGGGTCGGCGGGCGCGTCCCTCAGGACGTGATTCATCCCGGCGATGATCACGGGTTGCAGGCCTTTCGCCGCCGCGAGCCGCTCGGCGTCACTGATCCGGACCTGAAGGTCGGTTTCGCCCTGCACCACCAGCACCGGTCCCTCGTAGCGCGCCAGCGCCTCGGCCGGGTCATGACTGAACAGGCTCTGGAAATAGGTGTTCAGCACCGGATTGAACAATCCCGCCAGCCCCGGATGCACGCCCGTCAGGTTCGGCGCCTCCCCGGCTTCCAGGCTGGCGATAATGGCGTTAACCTGGGGCAGCAGGGGCGCATTGGCGGGGTTGGCCGCAATCTGCTCGCGCATGACCACCGACAGTCTTCGACCGGGTGCCGACAGCAGGATCAGGCCGCAGCTGTCGGCGGCTTCGAGGACCGCAAGGGTGCCCACCAGCCCGCCTTCGCTGTGACCCAGAACCCAGACGCAGGGTGCGCCCGACAGCCGCCGGGCCTCCGCCATCCAGGCCCGGACATCCTCGGCATAGTCGGTGGTCCTGACGGCGTTGGGATCGACCGCCGCCGCCGCGCTGGCGAACGTGCCGCGCTTGTCGATCCGGACCGATCCGACACCGCGTTCCGCCAGGGCCTCGGCCAGTCGCTGATAGGCTCCGCCCGCGACGCCCAGGGGATTGTTGCCGTTGCGGTCGGTCGGGCCGGAGCCCGGAATGATCACGACGACGGGCCCGCCGGAGGGCGCCTCGATCCAGCTTCCGGCCAGAACCCCGCTCGGTCCGGCCACGGTCACATCCCGGCTGACCTGCGCCTCGGCCGTAAAGGTCGGTCCGGCCATCGCGGCCATGGCCACCGCCAGTCCCGCCATTGAATGTCTCATGCGGCGCTCCCGTTTCTGCCCCCAGACAATCAGAAGTGGGAAAGTCCGGGAGCGGTCGCTGTTCAGGCGATCCGCCGCCCGTCCAGCGCAGCCAGCGTCAGGGCGGGGCGGGCCGACACCCCCACGCCGATCGACAACCGGGCGGTCAGCGGACCGCCTGCCTCGCGACGTCCCGCATGCTGGACCAGCGGCTGATACAACCCCAGCAGGCGGTCCGGCTGCCCGTCAGGCCCCCTCAGAGGCGCCAGCACGATCTCCAGCAGGCCCCTCAGCGCGGCGGCCTCGGCGACCATCACCACCGGCCGGGCCTCCCGCACCGTCTGAACGATGGCCGAGGCCACCAGGGGTCGGCTCTCGGCCTCCCACAGCGCCAGCCAGGGCACGCCGCGCATCGGTCTGCCGTGGAAGGTCTCGATCCAGACCCCTGCCAGCCGGAAGGTCGCGCCTTGGGGGGTGCGATCCGCGCTGAACAGCTGGGGCACCCGGGGTCCGAAGGCCATCGGCTCCAGATCGGAACGCAACGGCACGCCACCGGCCCGTGGCAGGGCCGTCCAGCGGTCGATCAGACTCTGCGTGCCGGGATGGAACATGGGGCGGGTCTCCCCGCTCCCCGGCGCAAGGCCCGGGCCGCATGGCACCCCGCATCGGGCTGGAAACGGAAACGCAAGACCTTTCCTGCCAGATGTCAGGCTGTATCGGTCCGTTCGCGGCCGGAATATTGTTTTCAGGAGCCCAGCCCATGCGGGTGCGGATCAAGACCTGGCTGCCGGCCACCGTGGGTGCCTTCGCCTTCTTCGGGCTCGCCAATACCGGCGCGGCCCAGTGTGTCTCGGGCTGTCAGCCCCCTCCTCCGCCGCCGCATTGCTGCGAGCCGCCTCCGCCCCCGCCTCCGCCCCCTCCGCCGCCGGACTGCTGCGACCATCCCGGGCCGCCGGACAATCCGCCGGAGAACCCGCCCGGTGACATCAACATCAACGTCAACGTCAATGCGAACGCCAACGCCTCGGCCGCCTCGCGCGCCGGCATCAACGCCCGCGCCGGCGGCTACGGCAACCTACGCGGCGGCGGCGGCGGCTCGGCCTATGTCAGCGTCGAACAGCCCTATCCCACGGTCATCCAGGGGCTGACGGTCGAGGCGGGCCTCGTCGCCCAGGTCGTTCGCGTCCCCTATGAGGCCCGCCGCCGCTGGGAAAAGCGCGTGGTCATCCGCGCCTTCTGCATCGACGATCGCGGCACCCCGCATGCGGCGTCGCAGGTCACCCCGGACCGCGAAATCCACGACGGCTATGAAGGCGAACTCTACCGCTGCATCGCCGGCACCCGGCTGCAGGTGACCTGGACCGAGTGGACGGGCCATGTCGGCTTCGACCACGGCGAGAGCTTCTATTGCGAGAAGGGCGAGGCCCTGTGGCGCGACCGCAGCGGCGGTCTCACCTGCCGGCCCCAGCGTCCGGAGCGCGACTGCAACGAGCGCTCCCTGCTGCGCCGCTACGGTGCCGGCGTGAAGGTCGTCACCTGGATCCGCGAGGAGATCTACACCGAGTACCGCGAGGAGACGGTCATGGCCCAGGGGGCCTCGATCGTCGGCGCGACCCTGATGCTGGACGGCGGCGTCGGTGGCCGGGTGTTCTGACCTGAACGGCAGGCAACGGGCGGTTCAGACTGCCAACAGCCCGCCTGGTCCAGAGTGAGACCGTCGGTCATCGCCGGCGATCCTGAGTAGACTTGGCCCCGGAGCGAAAGCCCCGGGGCCATTTTTCCTTGGCCTGGAGCCTCATTCACGGCGTCGGTGGAATCGCTTCGCGATTCCACCGACGCCGTGAATGAGGCTCCAGGAATGAGCGAGAGCGTGATTCACGCTTTCGGCGGACCCACGCAGTGGGTCCGCCTTAAACGATCAGGCTCTAGGGGACGCTGGCGGCCACCACGCCCGCGCGCCAGGCCCTGGACGGATCCAGATAGCGCTGGGCCAGGGCCTGAAGCGTGGCCGGCGTGGCCGCTTCCAGGTCCGCGATGTGGCCGGTGATTTCGGCGACCGCCGCCGGATCGGTGTCCACGTCCTGGAGCTGCGACAGCCAGTACTCGTTACCGGCCTGGGCGCGGCGCAGACGCTCGACCTCGGGAGCCCGGGCCCGGTTGAGCTCGTCCTCGGTGATCGGGGTGTCGCGCAACGCGGCCGCGATCAAGTCGATCTCGGTGAAGAAAGTCGTGCGGTTCTCCGGCGTGACCTGGGCCGAGGCGAAGATCGAGCCGTAGCCTTCGAAGACGTCGGAGGACGAGGAGCCGACATTGGGCGAATAGGTGATCGCCAGTTCCTCGCGGATGCGTTCGGTGACGCGCAGACCCATCACCTCCGCGAGAAGCCCCAGCTGGCGCGACTCCGTGCGGTCGCCGATGGCGTCGGTCGTCGGCCAGGCGATGTAGGCCATCGCCTGTTCCGCAGGTCCGAGGTGGATCAGGCGCACGGGCTCGGCGGTACCGGCCGGGAAGCGACGCACCTCGGCCCCGGGTGCCGGCGTGGGTGCGGCCGGACGGGCAGGCAGGGCCCCGAAGGTCGAACCCACCGCCGCAATGGCGTCCGCGACAGTCACGTCCCCGACGACGGTGATGTCGATCGGACCCTGGCCCAGCCCGGCGATCACGCCCGCCTTCAGCTGGTCATTGGTCCAGCCCGCGACGTCCGACGCGGTCGGCAGGGATTGACGCGCGTCGCCCGAGGCCAGCGGCCCTGCGGACTGGATGGAAAAGGCCCCGGCCGGCGTCGCCGACTGCTGGGCGATGATCTGCGGGAACAGGGCCTTGATCTGCTCGAAGGGTGCCGGGCGCAGACCGGGGTCTGTCAGATAGGCCGCCAGCACCTGCATCTGCAGGCCCAGGTCGGCCGGACGCGTGGCACCGTTGAGGTTGTAGGCGTCGCCGTCCAGAGCGAAGCCCGCCGAGTAGATGCGACCCGACAGCACGCGGTTCAGCTCATCCAGCGTCAGCCGCCCCAGACCGCCCGCCGCGAAGGTGAAGCCCGCCAGCGTCTGCGGATCGGGACGGTCGGTCGGCAGGCCGAGCTCGCCGATGCCGGTGGCCACATTGATCAGGATCTGCTCGTCGCGGAAATCGGTCGGCTTGACCGTCAGGCGCGTGCCGTTCGGATAGGTCACCACCGTCGCGCCGATCTCGGCGATCTCGCGGACCTCGGACGGCTGGGCGGCCGCGCCGAAATCGGCATAGGGCCACGCCACCGCCGCAGCCTCGGCGCGCGCCGTGACCGGCACGGCCTGCGAGGCCTCCAGCGTGGCGGTCACCGCCGCCTCGCCGCCCTCGATGGCCTCGGGCGTGATGACCAGCACCAGCGGCCCCTCGCCCTGGAAGGCCTCGCGCACGGCGGCGTTCACCGCGTCGGGCGTCAGGCTGGCGACCGTGGCGTTGAAGATCTCCAGGCTCGTCTGCGGGTGGGCGAAGACCCGGTTGTCGTTCGTGGCCTGCAGCAGGCCGTTGACCAGCGCCGGCGTCGTGCGCGTCGCCGCGGCAGCCACGGCGTTCTCGAGCGCCGTCCGGTTATCGGTGATCTCGCGCTGCAGCTCGGCCTGGGTCACGCCGAACTGGACCAGACGCCGGGTCTCCTGCTCCATCGCCTCGATGGCGCGCTGGATGCCGCCCGGGTTGAAGGTCGCCGAGACCGAGCCGAGGTCGAGGCTGCCGACGATGGTCTGGGCCGAGGCTCCGGCACCGATGAACGGCGGATTGTCGGCGCGGGCGATCTCGCCAAAGCGACGGTTCAGCACCGCCAGGCCGAGGCTGCGGATCAGGCGCGACCGGCGCTCGGCCACGGTGTCGGGATCGCGGTCGGGCGCGCGGGTCCAGTTGATCTGCACCGACGACTGGATGCCCGGCTCGACCAGGATGCGGGTCTCGGCCTCGCGCGGGGCGACGGTGCCGAGGTCGGGCTCGGGGCCGTCCGACGCGCTGGGCTCCCAGCTCTCGAAGGCCGCGCGGATCTTGCCTTCCATCACATCAACGTCGAAGTCGCCGACGGCCAGCATGGTGGCCCGGCTCGGCCGGTAGTAGGCCTCATAGAAGGCGACGAAGCGGTCGCGCGGCGCGTTGCGGATGATCTCGAGGTCGCCGATCGGGAAGCGGCTGGCCAGGCGCTGGCCGGGTGCCAGCAGGGCCAGCTGGGCCTTGGCGCTGCGCAGCTGGGGCGTGTTGCGGGTCCGCTCCTCGCCGACGATGACGCCGCGCTCCTCGTCAATGGCATCCGGCGCCATCAGCGCCTCGGACACCTGCTCGCGCATGATGCGCAGCGCCGTGTCGACGGTCTCGTCGTTCGTGCGCGGCAGTTCTAGCTGGTAGAAGGTCTGGTCAAAGCCCGTCGCCGCATTGGTGTCGGCGCCGAATGCCAGACCCAGACGCTCGAGAATGCGCAGCAGCTCGTTCTCGGGGATGTTCGTCGTGCCGTTGAAGGCCATGTGCTCCATGAAGTGGGCCAGACCCAGCTGGGTCTCGTCCTCCATCAACGAGCCCGCGTCGATGCGCAGCCGCAGGCTGGCCTGTCCCGGCGGCGTGGCGTTTCTCAGGATCGCATAGCGCATGCCGTTCGGCAGGGTGCCGAAGCGCACATTGGAATCCGCGGGAATGTCGCTGGTCGCCTGCGGCCAGGGATCGGACGGCATTTCCTGCGACAGGGCGGGCATGGCCCCGGTCAGAAGGGCGACGCCCGAGGCGGCGGCGAGCAGCAGTCGGCGGGTCTTGAACATGGTGGCTCCGGTCCTGGGGCGAAACGAGACGAGGGCCAGTCGAGCCCCCGCTTGATGGCCAACCCTTACCGCCGTGTCAGAAAGTGTAAAATGAACTTTACGTCAGGAATCGGCCCGGAGCCCCGCCGCATATCGCTTCCAGTTCTGCACATAGTGCTCCGCCGAGGCCTGCAGCGCGGCGATCTGTCCCGGCTCCAGCATCCGCACCACCTTGCCGGGCTGGCCCATGACCAGCGACCCGTCCGGAATCACCTTGTCTTCGGTGATCAGGGCGTTGGCGCCGATCAGGCAGTTTTTCCCGATCTTCGCCCGGCCCAGCACCACCGCCCCGATCCCGATCAGCGTCCCGTCCCCGATCTCGCAGCTGTGCAGCATCGCCATATGCCCCACCGTCACATTCGCGCCGATGATCAGGGGTTCGCCCGGATCGGAGTGCAGGACGCTGCCGTCCTGGATGTTGGTGTTCTCGCCGATCACGATCGGATCGTTGTCGCCGCGCACCACCGCCCCGAACCAGACGCTGGCCCCGGGCTTCAGCGTCACATCCCCGACCACCACCGCATTGGGCGCAATCCAGTATTCGCCGGTCGCAGGAAGCTGCGGTTTCTTGTCCGCAAGCGAATAGACTGTCATCAAACCCTCATCTCATCTGGACCCGATGGGCCCTTTAAGCCTTCGTAAACCACGTTAGCATCAAGGTGTTGATGCGATTCGAGGGGGTCATTTCCGCCCCGGATCCGAAGCCGGATCAAGCCCGGTCCGGTCAAGCCCCTGGAGAGCGTGCGTGACGCGTTCGGGTATGCGGCGGGTCTACCCGCTGGATGTGGGATACATCTCCGACCCCGGACGACGCGACGGCGTCTCTTCTTCCCTCCCCACCCTCGTTCGAGGCGATGCCGTTCCGGCGTCGCCTTTTTTCATGCCCGGAGCCTGACATGACCAAGCGCGCCGCCTTGAAGCGTCAATCCCGTGATGGAGGCGCCTTCGACGGCCCCGACTACGGCCAGGACTCCAAGGTCCGTCGGCTCCCGACGCCCCATGGTTCCCAGGGCTCGGGCCGGGGCGGCTGGTCGCCCCACCCCTCCAACGACGACCGCGACCAGGCCTATCTCAAGACGCTCAAGCCCAAGTCCGAGGGCCAGGCCGAACTGCTGCACGCTGTCGACACCCACAACCTGACCCTGGCGCTCGGGCCGGCAGGCACCGGCAAGACCTATCTCGCCGTCGCCAAGGCGGTCGAGGCGCTGGAGGCCGGAAAGGTCGGCCGCATCGTCCTGTCGCGTCCGGCGGTCGAGGCGGGCGAATCCATCGGCTTCCTGCCCGGCGCCATGGAGGACAAGCTGGCCCCCTATCTGCGGCCTCTCTACGACGCCCTGTCGGACCGTCTGTCGATGAAGCGGGTCGGGGCCCTGATGGCCGAGGGTCTGATCGAGATCGCCCCGATCGGCTACATGCGCGGCCGCACCCTGAACAACGCCTTCGTGGTCGTGGACGAGGCCCAGAACTGCACCTATGTCCAGCTCAAGATGCTGCTGACGCGTCTCGGCTGGCACTCCACCATGGTGGTCACCGGCGACCCCCAGCAGTCCGACCTCCTGCCCGGCGTCTCGGGTCTGGCCGACATCGCTGTCCGGCTGGAGCCCGTCCCCGAGATCGCCGTCGTCCGCCTCGCCGAACAGGACATCGTCCGCCACCCCCTCGTCGCCAGCATGATCGGGGTGCTGTAGGCGTCGGCAAACATCCGATCATCGCACGCCGGGTCCCTTCTCCCCTTGCGGGAGAAGGGATCGCCTGGCCATCCGAACGCCCCGCTCGCCCCGGATCAGGGATGGACAGCGGACGCTGCCACTGGTGAAGCGCGATCTGGCAGCTGCTCGCGTGGAAATCCCGTTCGACACCTGAGGGCAGTCGTAGATGCACCGGCGAGACGGGCCTGACGTTGTTCGCCGGGTGAACGACCGCACCGGGGCTTCCCGGACGCGTCATTGGCCGAAGACCTCGTCAGACCCCGGGGAAGACCTCTGCGATCGAGAGGGACTCGGGCAGTATGTAGACGATCCCCACCGTGCCTCTGAAGGCGGGTGCGATGATCTCCTCATAGAAGGCGACCGGGACGTTCACGCAGCCGTAGGAGATCCGGTTGTCCTCGGAGGTCGGCGTGGCCAGGCGCTGCAGACGACGATCGGCCGGCCGGCCCCTGACCGGATGCAGCGAGAGCGCACCGGCGTAGTCGATCCAGAGCACGCTTGTTCCGGTCAGGTTCTCGCCGGTCGAGGCCACAAACCGCCCCGAAGGCGTGATGCGCTCTTCCGGCGCGATGGCGGACAGGGGGCGATCGCCGATGCCGGGTGGTGCGATGTCTCCTCGCGCCAGACCCAGAAGGACCGGAGTGGCCCCCAGCAGCAACCCGCCGCGGTCGAAGGCGAAGACCCGGGCGTTGACCTTGTCGATGAGGACAAAGGGCAAACCCTGATTGTCGCCGGTCTCAAGAACCCATGTCTTCAACTGTTGAACGGCCGGCGAAGCCCCCCGTTCGACGGCGTCCGCCTGACCCGGTGCAGCTTGCTCTCGCGCGGCCGCCGTGGAGGAAACGGCGAAGATGAGCCCAAGAGCCAGCCCAGTCGCGCCTGCCCCCCGCCGCAGCAGACGGCTCCAGGCACCGCGCCTGCCCGCCGGCGCTGTGGTCCCTGGGTGGGCCTCAGCCGTCACCGTCAGTTTCGATCCTGTCTGGGAGGATAGACCGGAACGGGCGGCGGAGGGGGTGGCGTCACCCTCGACGAAAGCACAGCAGATTGGCCCGCCGGCGGCGGCGCTGCCCCGTGGGCCGGCATGGATGCACCACTGCCGCCGGCGACAGGCGTGCAGACCGTGCCGTCGGCGCAGTCCGAGAAGTGGACCTGCGGCGGCTCGACCAGGATCTCGGACGGCCGGACATGGACCTCGGGGCGCTGGACGTAGATCTGGGCGGGCGCGATCCGGATCGGCGGGGCGTCGACATAGACCGGGGGGGCCGAGATGTGGACGATCGGGCCGGCGACATGCACCGGACGACCGATCACCCGAACGCCGGGCGAATGAACATGGATGGGCGGGCCGGCCGGAATGTTGACCGGGGGACCCCAGCCACCGGGAGGCGTATAGCCGCCCCCGCCCGTCCACGGGCCATAGAAGTCGACGACGCGGGTGCATGCGCAGGCGTCGTGCGAGCCATGCGGGCGTTCATGGCAGCCGTGCCCGTCCGACGCCGGCGCGCCCGAGATCAGCATGGAGGCCACGATGGAAGTGATCGGATCCATTGAGTCAGCTACCCTCTCAAGTCCCTGCGAGACTTCACTTTTCCCCTGTCAGGCGAACCCCCGGGGAAGCTCTGCGAACCGCCCGATCACGGTTACATTAACCCTTTTCGACTGTCTACCGCCCGGGCCTGAGCGCGCACCCGCATAACCCGGGACTCCCACGGCGGCTGATGATCCGGCCGGAGCGCGCGGCTTGGCGGTGGGCTGGACGCATGGAGGCCATCGGTCGCTGGCATTCGAGCGTTCGTCTGCTCGAACGTCCTTCACGGGTCGGACGTGAACCGTGCCTTACGAGCCCAGAGCGGACCCTCGCCTAACCGCGTCTGTGTCTCCGGCCCGGCCGTCACCGTCTGGCACGGTCAGGCCCAGTAGACGGCCCAGCAGGGGCTGGACGTCCACGCTGTCCATGCTCGGCACGACCGATCCCCGTGCAAAGGCCGGGCCGTGACCGATAAACAGGGCCCGCATTTCCGGTGAGTCGTTGTCATAGCCGTGGGCGCCGCCACCTATGCGGGCCGGATCTGTGCGGGCGCGCGACACGATCATCCATCCCGTTTCAGCCATGCAGACTATGGCGGGCACGCGGGCGTTCCGGCCAAAGGCCAGTCGCTGCGGCACCTCGCCCTTGCGCCAGCATTCCATATGGTCCCGTCGGCCCAGCAAGCCGGCTTCGACCTCAGCTTCGCGTCCCGGAACAGCGTCCAGTGTGGCGACGGACCCCTCCGCAGTGATGCTGACGGCGGAAGTATCGATAAGGTCTTCCAGAAAGACGACGCGCTCGCCCGAGATCGCCGCCATGCCGTGGTCGGCGACGATGACCAGATCGGCCTCGATCCCACGCACCTCGAGGCCGGCCAATAGCGCCGCCACGGCCGCGTCGGCCTCGGCCAACGCCGCGTCGGTCTCCGGTGCTTCCGGTCCATAGCGGTGCCCCGCGCTGTCGACGATGTCGAAGTACAGGGTCGCCAGCCGGGGGCGCTCCGCGACAGGCAGGGTGAACCAGCCCAGCAGGATATTGACGCGGGCAAGCGACGGAACGGACTGCTCGAACGGCAGCCAGTACGTCGGCCGCACGCCGCCGATGGCCGCTTCGGAGCCTGGCCAGAACATGGTCGCCGTCCGAAACCCGGCCTTTTCGGCTGTGACCCAGATCGGCTCGGCAGCGTCGTACCAGACCCGGTCCATCACCTCGACGCGGTCACGCAAGGCAAAAGTCCGCCCGGGAAGATCCGGGTCCCGCATTGTATTGTAGACAAGACCATGTCGGTCAGGATGCAGGCCGGTGACGAGGGTATAGAAGTTCGGGAAGGTCACCGTCGGGAACGATGGCTTCATTCCACCCTCCGCGACCGCGCCCTCGGCGGCCAGCCGCGACAGGGTCGGCGTCACGCCCCGGTGCAGATAGTCGTACCTGAACCCATCGATGCCGATCAGAATGACGGGCCGATCCTGCGCGGCCACAGAGATGGGCGATAAGGCCATGGCAAGAACCAGGGCGGCGAGGATAAAACGGTGTGGCATCACGGACTCCGCTGCCGAGGCGTCATGCCTAGTCGTGGTCTGCGACACGTTCGAGACGACGATCGAAGGGACGCGTCGACGCCAGTACCCATGGCGCTCAAAAGGAATCGCTGCCTTCGCCAGGCCTGGGTCACAGGATTTGGGCCATTGCTACCCAAAGAGCGGACCCGGCGTCCGCCAGGTGTCGAAAGCCGACAAGGACTGTTTCCCCGAAACCGGACGCTGCCGACAGCCGCTCAGCGGAGTCGAAAGAACGCCGGGTCATCCGCGTTCGCTCCGATTTCGCCAACACACTCAATGCTGCGCCTGAGCAAGCCCCCCTCTTCTCGCCCGCATTGAAACCGCGCCCATACTGCTTCCGGTTCCGTCGCGGGGGAGGGCGCAAGGCCTTGCGAGCTTGCTGCGGCGGGAGCGGTTGGAGCGGGTGCCTCAAGGTCCGGTCGCCGGGGGGCTTTGACCTCAAGGGACCGGGTCGGGGGGCAGCGTGAGGCGATCCGAACGGTTCACGGCCATGGGCTCAAGCAGCCCGGGACCGCGTCCCGGGCGATAGCCCCACCAACAAGGCCATGGGACGAAGACCCATGGCGTTCAGGGGATCGGCTTTCGCAAGCACGCCGACCTTCCCGCCGGAGGCGTCAGTAGCGGCAAGGCTCTAACAGGGCCGTTGGTCCTCGGTCAGTCGCGTGAGAACGACGCGAGGCCGTCCGCTTCCGGTCAGACCAGCCGCGCGGAGCGCTCAGTCTTTGCCGAAACACACACTTCCCACGGTCACCGGGCGAAGATCCGGACGCTCCGCCCGCCCTTCCCACCTCGCAGCCACCGGCGCGAGGGCGAAGACGCTTGCCATGTTTCCTCCCCGTCCGAAGGATGGGGAGGTGGCGCGGCCCTTCTTCAGGGCCGTGACGGAGGGGGCAAGGCAACCTCACCGACCAGGGCTCCCCCGTCACACGCGGCCAGCGTGGACCCGCCGACCCTCAGCCTCACCACCGTCTCGCCCCCCTCCGTCTCGACGGCGCCGCCGCCGATCCACCTCCCCACGCCCCTCGCAATCCGGCCCGGTGGACGCTACATCCGCCTCGAACCGCCGAGAGAGCTCCATGTCCGATCCCGTCGTCATCGTCGCCTTTGCCCGCACGCCCATGGGCGGCTTTCAGGGGGCCCTCAGCGGCGTCAAGGCGACCGAACTGGGCGCAACCGCGGTCAAGGCGGCGGTGGAACGGGCCGGCGTCGATCCGGCGAAGATCGAGCAGATTGTCATGGGCTGCGTCCTGCCCGCCGGCCTCGGTCAGGCCCCGGCACGACAGGCCGCGATCGGTGCCGGCCTCGGCCTTCACGTCGAGGCCACCACCGTGAACAAGATGTGCGGATCCGGCCTCCAGGCCGTGATGATGGCCTCGGACACCCTCGCCGCCGGCAGCGCCGACATCATCGTGGCGGGCGGCATGGAGTCCATGACGGGTGCCCCCTACCTGATGACCAAGCACCGCGCCGGCGCCCGCATCGGCCACGATGTGCTGGTCGACAGCATGTATATGGACGGGCTGGAGGACGCCTACACCCCCGGCAAGCTGATGGGCGCCTTCGCCGAGGATTCGGCCCGCACCTATCAGTTCACCCGCGAGGCCCAGGACGCCTATGCGTTGGAAAGCCTCAGCCGCGCGCGCTCGGCCATCGAGACAGGAGCCTTCAAGGCCGAGATCGTTCCGGTCGAGGTCACGGGTCGCAAGGGCACCGTCACGGTCGCCGAGGACGAACAGCCCGGCAAGGCCCTGCCCGAGAAGATCCCGACCCTGAAGCCGGCGTTTTCGAAGGACGGCACCATCACCGCCGCCAATGCCTCCTCCATCTCCGACGGCGCTGCCGCCCTCGTTTTGACGCGCGAAAGCGTGGCCCGGGCGCTGAACCTGCCCGTCGTCGCCCGCATCGTCTCCCACGCCGCCCACGCCCATGAGCCCGGCCTGTTCACCACCGCGCCGGTCCCCGCCATGCACAAGGCGCTGAACAAGGCCGGCTGGTCGGTCGAGGACGTCGACCTGTGGGAAATCAACGAGGCCTTCGCCGTCGTGCCCATGATCGCGATGCAGGAAATGGGCATCGATCACGCGAAGATGAACGTGAACGGCGGTGCCACCGCCCTCGGCCATCCCATCGGCGCGTCCGGGGCGCGGGTCCTGACCACCCTGCTGGCAGCGTTGCAGGCGCGCGGCGGCACGAAGGGCATGGCCTCGCTCTGCATCGGCGGCGGCGAGGCCGTGGCCCTCGCGGTCGAGATCGCGTGACGCTCGACCGGCGCAGCCTGATCGGCGCAGGCGTTCTGGCGACCGCCGCACAGCCGGCCCTCGCGCGTCAGTCCGCACCCGCCCTCGCCCCGCCGGACCCCACAGAGACCGTCCGTCTGTGGCCCGCCGGCGCACCCGGCGGCGAGGGTGTGACCGTGACCGCCGTCGTGCCGGAACGCTCCACCGACCCGGCCTTTCACGACCGCTACGCCCAGTACACCACCGACCCGATCCTGACGGTCATGCGGCCGGATCGCCCCAATGGCGCCGCCCTGCTGCTGATCCCGGGCGGCGGCTATCGCTGGGCGGTCCTCGACAAGGAGGGTCTGGACGTCGGGCGCGTCTTCGCGGCCGCCGGCGTCACCTGTTTCGTCCTGCGCTATCGACTCCCTTCCGACGGCTGGACGGCCGGGCCGAATGCTCCCCTTCAGGACGCCCAGCGCGCGATCCGCCTCATCCGCGCCCGCGCCGCCGAGTTCGGCATCGACCCGAACCGTATCGGTTGTCTGGGGGCCTCGGCCGGCGGCCATCTCGCGGGCCTGCTCGCTGCCCGCCCGGATGCCACCTATGCCGCCGTGGACGCCTCCGACACCGCGTCCTTCCGACCCGATCTCAACATCCTGCTCTATCCGGTCGTGACCATGGCCGATCCTTACACCCATGCCGGATCGCGCCTGCATCTGCTGGGGGCCACCCCCTCGCCCGGGCGCATCGCGGAATGGTCGCTCGAACAGATGGACTGGACCGGCGTCGCGCCTACCGTCCTGATCCACACCATGGACGATGCCAGCGTCCCGCCCGAGAACAGCCTGATGCTGATCCCCCGCCTGCGCGCCGCCGGGGTGACCACAGAGGCCCACCTGTTCCAGGAAGGCGGCCACGGCTTCGGTATCCGGCTGATCGCGGGCAAGCCGGCCGCCGTCTGGCCCGAGCTCGTGCTTGCCTTCGGACGTCGGAACGGATGGCTCAACGCGTGACCGGGGTCGCAGGGTTGCAAAACCTTAATCGGTGGACGCCTTGCCCCACCCGGGCCGCCGCGTCAGGGTCGCGCCCATGACCTTCGTGATCGAAACGCGCGGCCTGACCAAGACCTACGGGTCGGTGCGGGCGCTGGACGGCCTCAGCCTGAGCATTCCGCGCGGCGGGGTCTACGGTGTGCTGGGTCCCAACGGGGCGGGCAAGTCGACCCTGTTCCGCATCCTGCTCGGCCTCATCCGCCCGACGGACGGCGAGGCCACGGTCATGGGAGGGCGCATCGGCGATGTCGCCGCCTCGCGCCGCATGGGCTCCATGATCGAGACTCCCCGCTTCCCGCCCTTCATGACCGCCCGCCAGGTGCTGGAGTGGCTGTCCGCCGCCCACGGCCTGCGCGCCGACGCCGCCCGCGTTTCAGGCTGGCTGGAGCGGGTCGGCCTGACCGAGGCCGCCGACCGCCGGGTGCGCGGGTTCTCGGTCGGCATGCTGCAGCGTCTGGGTGTCGCGGCGGCCCTGATCACCGAGCCCGAGCTGGTCATCCTCGACGAGCCCACCAGCGGCATGGACCCGCCCGGCATCCAGGAGATGCGCGCCCTGATCCGCTCGCTGGCGGAAAGGGACGGCATCACCGTCATTCTGGCCAGCCACCAGCTTCTGGAGGTCCAGCGCGTCTGCGACCGCGTCGCCATCCTCAACCGGGGCCGGCTGGTCCGCGAGGGCGCGGTCAGCGAACTGACCTCGGACGGCGAGCGTCTGCGCCTGTCGGTCACCCCGATTTCGCGGACTCTCGAGGTCCTTGCCGCCCTGCCCGGGGCCCACGGCTCGCTGGAGGGCGACGCCGTCATGGCCACCCTGCCACGGCCCGAAGCCCCCGCCCTTCTGCGCGCCCTGATCGAGGCCGGGGTCGATATCGACGAGGCCCGCTGGGTCGGTGCCGATCTGGAGAGCGTCTTCATGACCGAGACCGGGTCCATCCAGATGCCGGAGACCATCCATGCTCGCTGACGCCATCCGCTCGGAGACCATCCGGTTCTCCCGCAACCGCATGGCGATGTTCTGGTCCATGCTGTTCGTGCCGGTGTTCTTCCTGGCCATCGGCACCGCCGTGCAGTTCTTCACCCGCGCCCGCATGGCCGAGATGGCCGAGGCCCTGCCCCCGGAAATGACCGCCGAGGGCGGCCCGCTGGCGGCCTCCGGTCCGCTGGATCTGGGTCAAAGCCTCGTCTCCCAGGCGGGCGACTTCGCCAACCCCATCATCCTGCTGTTCGTCCTGATCGGCGCGGCCATCATCTACGCCGGCGATTACCGCTGGGAGACCTGGCGGCTGACCAGCGCCCGCAACAGCCGGATCAATCTGGTGGTGGGCAAGGTCGTGCTGGTGTTCGGCGTCGTGCTGGCGGCCCTTCTGACCTGGATGATCTCGGGCATGATCGGGGAACTCATCAAGGCCGCGATCTTCGAGCGTCCGCTGACGTTCAGCTTCGAGGGCGAACGCGCCGGTCAACTGGCCGGGTTCGTCGCCGTGACCGTGACGCGCCTCATGCAGTTCACCATGATCGGCCTGCTCGCCGCCGTCGTGACGCGCTCGCTTCTGGCGGCCCTGTTCGTGCCCATGGTGGTCGCCATCGGCCAGTTCTTCCTGATGCAGAGCCTGCCCCTGCTGGCCTGGGGCGTCGGCGATCTGCAGTCCCACCTGCTCGTGCCCGGCCTGTCCCACGACATCCTCAAGACCCTGCTGCAAGGCGGTCCCGACGCCGCCGCCCTGCCCGACGGCGTCGACGGGAAAGCGATCCTCAGCCTCGCCCTCTGGACGGTCGTGCCCCTCGTCGCCTCCGTGGCCTGGTTCCAGCGTCAGGACCTGTCCAGGGAATAGGCGGCTCAGTCCTCGTCCGGCGCGCCCGACGGGAAGTATCCGCGATACGGGCGCGCCTCGGCGACGGCGATTGTATCGCCGTCACCCACGGGACGGAGCGCGTTCTGGATGATGCATTGCTGGAAAGGACGTGGTGGTCGAAGACCCGATCCATGAACCGGACCTCCAGAGCGTGCTCGGGATCGGCCGGGATCATCGGGGTCGCGGGCGTCGGCGAATCAAAAAGGCGGCCCGATCGCTCGAGCCGCCCTGAGAAGTCCTTTGGCTGTCTATCAGCCCTCGTCGTCGTCTCCGTAGGCCATGACCGGACCCGAGTCCTGGCCCTTGGCCGAGGTATCGCGATCGACGAACTCGATGACCGCCATCGGGGCGTTGTCGCCGTGGCGATAGCCCGCCTTCATGATCCGGATATAGCCGCCGTTGCGGTCGGCGTAGCGCGGGCCGATCGTCTCGAACAGCTTGCCGACCTGGGTCACGTCGCGGACATGGCTGATGGCCTGACGCCGGGCGTGCAGGTCGCCCTTCTTGCCGAGCGTGACCAGCTTCTCGACGAAGGGCCGAAGCTCCTTGGCCTTGGGCAGGGTCGTGGTGATCTGCTCGTGCTTGATCAACGAGGCCGCCATGTTGGCGAACATCGCGGTCCGGTGGCTGGCCGTGCGGCCGAGCTTCCTATAGGCGGCGCCGTGGCGCATCGGGGTCTCTCCTACTCCGGCCCGGGTTTCCCCTGTCGGGGACCTTTGACCGCATTCATTCTAACCGCTCCGATGACCAGGGGTCCGGGCGGAGGGTTGAAACTAGATCTGGTCGTCGAACTTCTTGGCCAGGTCTTCGATGTTTTCCGGGGGCCAGTTGGGCACGTCCATGCCCAGCGACAGCCCCATGGAGGTCAGCACTTCCTTGATCTCGTTCAGCGACTTGCGGCCGAAGTTCGGGGTGCGAAGCATCTCGCCCTCGGTCTTCTGGATCAGGTCGCCGATGTAGACGATGTTGTCGTTCTTCAGGCAGTTGGCCGAACGGACCGACAGTTCCAGTTCGTCGACCTTCTTCAGCAGGGCCGGGTTGAACGGCAGGTCGGGCTTGCCGTCCACCGCTTCGACCGCCTTCTTGGGCTCTTCAAAGGTGATGAAGATCTGGAGCTGGTCCTGCAGGATGCGCGAGGCGTAGGCGACCGCGTCGACAGGCGAAACGGCACCGTTGGTTTCGACTTCCAGCACCAGCTTGTCGTAATCCAGCGACTGGCCCTGGCGGGTCGGCTCGACCCGGTAGGCGACGCGCTTGACCGGCGAATACAGGGCGTCGACGGCGATCAGGCCGATGGGGGCGTCTTCCGGCCGGTTGAATTCAGAGGCGACATAGCCCTTGCCGTTCTGGACGGTCAGTTCCATGCGCACGGAAGCGCCGTCGTCCAGCGTGCAGATGACGTGATCCGGGTTCAGAACCTCGATGTCGGCGGGCACATCGATCTGGCCGGCGGTCACAACGCCGGGGCCGGTGGCCCGAAGGGTCATGCGCTTGGGACCCTCGGCATGCATGCGCAGCGCCAGCTGCTTGATGTTCAGCACGATGTCGACGACGTCCTCGCGCACGCCTTCCAGCGACGAGAACTCGTGCACCACGCCGTCGATCTGGATGGCGGTTACGGCCGCGCCTTGCAGCGACGACAGCAGCACGCGGCGCAGGGCGTTGCCGAGCGTCACACCGAAACCGCGTTCGAGAGGCTCGGCCACCAGGCGGGCCTTGCGTTGGGCGTCGGAGCCCAGCTCGATCTGCGGCTTCTCGGGACGGATCAGCTCTTGCCAGTTACGTTCGATCATAGGTGTCCCTAACGAGTGTCGCCGGTTCCTCTCACCTCGTCAGGGAGGCGGAACCGGCGGAGAATGAGGTCGGCGGCGAAGTACGCTTAGACGCGGCGGCGCTTGGGCGGACGGCAGCCGTTGTGCGGCATCGGGGTGACGTCGCGGATGGTGGTGATGGTCAGGCCGACCGACTGCAGAGCACGCAGGGCCGACTCACGGCCGGAACCCGGACCCGAGACGTTGACTTCCAGAGTCTTGACGCCGTGTTCCTGGGCCTTCTTGCCTGCGTCTTCCGCGGCCATCTGGGCAGCGTAGGGCGTCGATTTGCGCGAGCCCTTGAAGCCCATGTGGCCGGCGGACGACCACGAGATCGCGTTGCCCTGGGCATCGGTGATCGTGATCATGGTGTTGTTGAAGGACGCGTTCACATGGGCGACGCCCGAGGTGATGTTCTTGCGCTCGCGCTTTTTGACGCGACCCTGTTCCTTGGCCATGTGTCTGTCTTACTTCTTCTTGCCGGCGATCGGCTTGGCGGGACCCTTGCGGGTGCGGGCGTTGGTGTGGGTGCGCTGGCCGCGGACCGGCAGGCCCTTGCGGTGACGCAGCCCGCGGTAGCAGGCCAGGTCCATAAGACGCTTGATGTTCATCGAGGTTTCACGACGCAGGTCGCCCTCGACGGTGTGATCCTTGTCGATCGTCTCGCGGATCTGAAGGACCTCGGCGTCGGTCAACTGGTTGACCCGGCGCGAAGCCTCGATCCCGACCTTGGTCGTGATGTCCTTGGCAGACGCAGGGCCGATGCCATGGATGTACTGAAGCGCGATTTCGACGCGCTTGTTGGTCGGAATGTTGACGCCAGCGATACGGGCCACGAAGCTCTCCAGATGCGCGTTTCAGGACGCAACAAACGCTCCGGTCAACAGACCAGGAGCGTGGCGCCCTTCGCGGGAAGCGCGCCTTATACAGGTGATTCAGATCGCGTCAACGACTGACTGGCGGTCAGCAGTGCCAGCAGGCCTCCGCACCGATCGGGCTGCCCGGCGGTGTGGGCGTCTCGATCCGGTTCTCCTCCAGAAGCTGGTCCAGCCGTTCACGGTCGGAGATCAGCTCAGCGAGGAAGCGGTCATGGGCGAGCTGGACCGGATCGGTGGCGCGCGAGTCCTCCAGCCGATCCGCCAGGGCGTTCAACCGGGCCTCGACGATGGCCGAGGTCGTCGACGACACGGCGTCCGACCGCAGCAGACCGGCAAGAGTCAGCACGGTGCGCGCCTGCACCCGACGGGCGGGCTCTCCGAGCCGACCTGCGGCAGGACGGAAGGCGGTGGCGACCAGGGTGTCGACCGTCTCCGTCAGACCCAGCCCCGAAGGATCGCGCCGTTCCACATCGGCCAGCCGTTCCACGCGGCGCGGGGCCAGAAGAGCGGCCAGGGTCGTATCGGCGGCGGCCTCGGCGGCGCTGCCGGGATCGAACAGCTGGCCCTGGCGCGTCGCGAACAGCTCGATCTCGTGCTGGGGGTCGCTGTCGCCGGACTGCTGCGCCGCCAGCAGACCCAGCAGAGGCTCTGACAGGTCCAGCTCAGCCGGGTCCAGCGTCGCCATCAACCCGGCCAGCGCAGCCCTTTGCTCCGCCACCGGCACCGGCGTCGCCGCCTCGCGACCGTCGCCCAGCACCGGATAACCATAGTCCAGCCCACCGATCAGCTTGGCCACGGCGTCCACCTGGTAGCGGTGATACAGGTAGATCGGCACCAGCCGCCGTCTCAGATCGTTCACAGCCGACCCGGCGGGCAGAGCCTCCAGTCCGAACCGGTCCAGCGCCACGCGCCGCACCTGCAGCAGATGCGCCAGCTCGGCGACCGGGTCCGCCCCGTTGTCCCATAGACTGCCCCAGGGCTGGGCGTCGCCGCCGACGCGAGCGTCACCGTCCGAGACGAAGCGCAGCCGCCCGGCACCCTCGGCCGCCCTCCGGGCCAGCTCGGCCGGCTCCGCGTCGGCATACAGCCAGTCGACGGCGAACCGGTCCCATTCGCCCATGCCCACCGCATAGGCCTCGTCGAACCGGACACGATCTCCGTCCACCATGACCTGTGGCACCGGATAGTCCATCACCGACGTCCGTCCCTGTGTGGAGCCGGCGAAGTTGTGGAGCAGGCCGATGGCGTGACCGACTTCGTGTGCCGACAGCTGGCGGATGCGGGCGAGGGCGACTTCCTGCGGATCGTTCGGCCCACCGGTGCCCGTCTGGTCGGCCCCGACCAGGCCTTCGAAGATCAGAATGTCCTGACGAACGCGCAGCGAGCCCAGCAGCACACTACCCTTGACGATCTCCCCCGTGCGGGGATCGACGACGCTCTGGCCATAGGACCAGCTGCGGGTCGCGCGGTTGACCCAGTTGATGACGTTGTAGCGGGCGTCCAGCGGATCCAGCCCTTCCGGCATCACCTCGACCCGATAGGCGTCGATATAGCCGGCCCGCTCGAAGGCCTCGGCCCACCACATGGCCCCCTCGACGAGGGCGGTGCGGATCGGCTCGGGCGCGGCACGATCAACATAGAAGACGATCGGCTCCACCACGGTCGAGCGCGCCGCCGTCGGATCAGTCTTGACCAGCCGGAACCGGTTGGCGACGCGACTGACGATCGGTTCGTCCAGCGGCACGGAGAAGTCGGTGATCAGGGTCGAGATCGCCCCGGTGCGCGGGTCATAGGGCCGGGGCTGATAGCCGGCGTCGGGCAGACGGATGAAGCTGTGGCGCACCGTAAAGGTCGCCATCCGCGCGTCCGGCGCGATCTGGTTCAGCACTCGCCCCGGATTGTCGACCGCGAAAGTCAGCCGGGCCTCCAGTTCGATGTTGTCGGGAAAGGCTCGCGCCTCGGCCGGGTCAATCAGTGTCAGCTCGGCCACGGGGCGCAGCGCCCCCTGCCCCGACCGGGCAAGCGAGGGCACGATGCCGTGGGCGTCGCGCGTGACGAAGCTTGAGATGTCGACCAGCACAGCGCCGTCCGGTGCCGTGGCGATCACCTCGCCGGCCCAGACACTGGAGCCGACGAAGGCGTCGCGCGCCGCCGCCTGTTCCTCGGGCGAGCCCGCAGTGGCGCGATAGCGCGGGTTCTCGAACTCGGCGATGACCCGCTTGCCGATGCGGCGGAAAGCCAGGATGTTGGTCGGCCCGATCTGGGCCCGGTCCAGCCCGGTGACCGCCGAGCCGACGCCGGTCCGCAGCGCGGTGTGGTGAATGACCCGTGCCAGCACCCCGTCCTCGGCCGCGACCGGCAGCTCCAGCAGCACCCGGCCCCCCGCCTGATCCACGAACAGCGGCAACAGCCCATCCTGCCGCGTCAGGCCCTCGATGGTCCGGCTGTAGGAGGCGGGCGTGGTCTGGGCCTCGACCGCTGACGCCGGTGCGCCCAGCGCCAGGATGAGCGCGAGCGCCGTCGCCGCCGTGCCGAACCGCTTGCCCATGACATCCCCTCTTCGTTCGGCGGGCATTTGGAAGGCTTCGCGGCGTCAGGTCAAACGCTGCGGTCAGCCCTGTCGTCCGAATTGAACGAAGACGGTCACCCTGAAACCCTCGACCGGCCGCCCGGACGCTGTGGCCGGGGGGCGAAAGCGAAAATGGGTCTCTGCGATACGCACCGCGGCCTCGCCGAAGCCCAGCCCGGCCGGCGTTTCATCCACGGAACGGCAGCCCTCCAGCCGGGTATCGGCCCGGATCACGCAGGTGACCGAGGCCCGGCCCGAAATGCGCCGACGGCGGGCCTCCGGCGGCACGAGGGCGAGGATTTCCCCGTTGGAGGCTCCGCGCAGGATCATCGGACCCGAACCCGTCCCCGGCCCGTCTCCGGCCCCGGTCCCGGAGCCGGTGCCGGTCCCCTCTCCGCCCTGGCCCAGGCCGGTGTTCAAGGTGGCGGTGGGCGAGGCCCCGACAACCAGCGTCGGCTCCGGCGCGGGCGTCGGCGGCGCGACAGACAGTTCAGGCGGAACGCGTGGCGGATCGGGCGGGCGGTTGACGCGAGAGGCGGCCGCGGGCGCTCCCCCTGCCGGCTCGGGCGCCGGCTCGGGATCGTCCGGTGGCGGCGGCGGCGGGGCAAGCTCGAACAGCTCGACTTCGATCGGCGTCATGAGCGCCGGCGGCGCAGGCGGCGCACCGTTCACGCCCAGCAACGCGATCAGTCCGGCATGAGCCAGGGCCACGCCGCCGATCACGCCCCAACGCCGATAGCGGGAAGGTCGTACCCTGGGCCGGGCCTGTGGGTCAGCCTGTGTCACGTCGTCTCCCGATCCGTCACACGAACGGCCGGAACGGCCACGCTGTTCCGCGCGATCAGGCGTCAGTGCCGTCCAGGGCCGTGTCGATCGAGGCCGCGACGGTCTCGATCGACCCCATTCCGTCCACCTCGGTCAGCAGGCCCTTGTCGGCGTAATAGGGCAGCAGCGGTGCCGTGTTCCGGTTGTAGGCGTCCAAACGCACCTTGAAGCTCTCCGGATTGTCGTCCGGGCGGCCCTGGTCGGCATAGCGTTTGGCGATCCGGTCCATCAGGGCGTCGTCATCGACCTTCAGTCGCACGACCCGGTCGATCTTCTTGCCCAGATTGGCCAGCATTTCGTCGAGGGCCTCGGCCTGGGGCACCGTCCGGGGGAAGCCGTCAAAGATGGCCCCGCCCGCATCCTCGGCCTCTTTCAACCGCGCCTCGATCAGGGCGATGACGATGGCGTCGGAGACCAGCTCCCCGCGCGACATGATCGCCTGGCATTCCAGACCCAGCTTCGAGCCCGAGGCAATCGCCTCGCGCAGCATGTCGCCGGTCGAGAGCTGGACCATGCCGCGCTGTTCGACCAGCCGCTTGGCCTGCGTGCCCTTGCCGGCCGCAGGGGGCCCGAACAGGATCAGGTTCATGCTCGGTGCCCCTCCCCGGGCCCAGGGCTCACGTCGCGCAACGTGCGATAGCCCACAAACGGACCGGTCAGCGTCGCACGGGCGCGGGTGCGCCCCTGCCACCACGACCGCGCAGCTTGGCCTTCTTGATGAGGCCTTCGTACTGATGAGCCAGCAGCTGAGACTGGATCTGCGCCACCGTGTCCATGGTCACCGACACGACGATCAGGATCGAGGTGCCGCCGAAATAGACGCCGCCCATCTGGCCGACCAGCAGTTCCGGCAACAGGCAGACCGCGGTGATGTAGGCCGCGCCGATGACCGTCAGGCGGGTCAGCACATAGTCCAGATACTCGGCGGTGCGCTTGCCCGGCCGAATGCCCGGCAGAAAACCACCATACTTGCGAAGGTTCTCGGCCGTGTCCTCGGGATTGAAGGTGATCGAGGTGTAGAAGAAGCAGAAGAAGACGATCAGCGCGCCATACAGGGCAATGAACAACGGCTGACCCTGCTGCAACTGGGCAGTCACCAGCGGCAGCCAGTCCATCCAGCCCGGGAGATCGGCAGTCGCCGTCATCTGGGCCACCGTGGTCGGCAGCAGCAGCAGCGACGAGGCGAAGATCGGCGGGATGACCCCGGCCGTATTGACCTTCAGCGGCAGGAAGCTGCGCTCGCCGCCCGCCATCCGGTTGCCTTCCTGGCGCTTGGGATACTGGATCAGCAGCCGGCGCTGGGCCCGCTCCATGAAGACGATGAACACGACGACCGCGATCGCCAGGACCGTGATGAACAGCAGTGTGAAGACCGACAACTGGCCTTGTTGGGCCAGACCCAGAAGGCGCGCCACGGTTCCGGGGAGGATGGCGACGATGCCGGCGAAAATGATCAGGGAAATGCCGTTGCCGACGCCCCGCGCTGTCACCTGCTCGCCGAGCCACATCAGGAACATGGTCCCGCCCGTCAGGCTGACGACCGTCGTGGCAAGGAAGAACAGGCCGGGCTCGTCAACAAGACCCGCCTGGGCATTCAGACCGATGGCGATGCCGAACGACTGGGCCAGCGCCAGAACCACGGTCAGATACCGGGTGTACTGGTTCAGCTGCTTGCGGCCGCTCTCGCCGCCTTCCTTCTTCAGCTTCTCCCACGGCGGGTACACGCTGCCCATCAGCTGGACGATGATCGAGGCCGAGATGTAGGGCGTCACGTTCAGGGCGAAGACCGCCATCCGCTCAACGGCGCCGCCCGAGAACATGTTGAACATGTCCAGAACGCCGCGCTGGCCGTCCGGATCGTTGAAAAACTGGAGAAAGGCTTCGGAGTTGATGCCCGGGATCGGCACATAGGTCCCGATGCGGTAGACCAGCAGCGCGCCCAGTGTGAACAGCAGACGCTTGTGCAGCTCGGTCGCTTTCGCGAACGAGCCCATGTTCATATTGGCGGCGAGTTGTTCGGCGGCCGAAGCCATGTGTCGTTACCCCGACTTGTCAGTACGCAGCGACGGGTCCGTTACGAATCCGACGCCTTCGTCCAGATAGGTGAAGGGCGGCCCCTTAGCGAGACCGCCCCCACGCTTTGTTTTCAGGCCTTGGACGCCGTGCGCGTCGTGCGGGCCGAGATCTTGTTGGCGTTGCCACGCGGAGCCTTGGCGGGCGGAGCCTTGCCCTTGGCGGCGTTGCGCTTCTCGACGCGGGCGGCGGCCTTGGCTTCCGCCTCGATCCGCTGCTGGACGACGGAACCACCGGCCGCCTCGATCGCCTTGACCGCACCGGCCGAGGCCGACCAGACGACCAGGTTCAGGGCAGCCTTAATCTCGCCGGTGCCCAGGATGCGAACGCCGTCCTTGACGCGGCGGATCGCACCCGCGGCCACCAGGGCGTCGCCCTTGATCTCGCCCTTGATGTCCAGCTTGCCACCGTCCACGGCGTCCTGCAGACGCCACAGGTTGACCTCAGCCAGCTTCAGGGCGTTGGGATTGTTGAAGCCGCGCTTGGGCATCCGCATGTACAGCGGCATCTGCCCGCCCTCGAAGCCGCCGATGGCGACGCCCGAACGGGACTTCTGGCCCTTGACGCCACGACCGGCGGTCTTGCCCTTGCCCGAACCCGGGCCGCGGCCGACCCGCATGCGCTTTTTGTGCGCGCCTTCGTTGTCGCGGATTTCGTTCAGTTTCATATGCCTGATCCTTTCGGGTTCTAGCGCCTGGCCGGGCCAGACTCGGCTGTTGTTCGAAGTGGCCGGTGTTTAGCGGCCAGTGGCTGCTGCGGCTCGGAAGCCCCTGGCCACTGTCCACCCGGCCCCTACTTCTCGACGATCTCGGTCAGGTGCGCGACCTTGGCGATCATGCCACGGACCGAGGGCGTGTCTTCGAGCGTGGACTCGCGGCCCATCCGGTTCAGGCCCAGACCCATGAGGGTCGCGCGCTGGTCCGACTTGCGGCGGATCGGCGAGCCGGTCTGCTTGACGGTGACGGTCGTCTTGGCTTCGGTCTTGGCCATGTCTTAGGCTTCCTGCACTTCGGGCGCGGCTTCCGGAGCCGAGGCACCGTCGTTGCGACGGCCCATCAGGTCGGCGACCTTCTTGCCGCGCTTGGAGGCGACCTGACGCGGCGAGGACTGAACCTTCAGCGCCTCGAAGGTGGCCCGGATCATGTTGTAGGGGTTCGACGAGCCGGTCGACTTGGCCACCACGTCCGCGACGCCGAGGGTTTCCAGCACGGCACGCATCGGACCACCGGCGATGACGCCGGTTCCCGGAGGGGCGGCGCGCATCATGATCTTGCCGGCGCCCCAACGGCCGTTGCCGTCGTGGTGCAGGGTGCGGTTCTCGCGAAGCGGGACCCGGATCATGGTCTTCTTGGCTTCTTCGGTCGCCTTGCGGATGGCTTCCGGCACTTCGCGCGCCTTGCCGTGACCAAAGCCGACACGGCCCTTGCCGTCGCCGACGACCATCAGGGCGGCGAACGAGAACCGGCGCCCCCCCTTCACCGTGGCGGCGACGCGGTTGATGTGAACCAGCTTCTCGACGATGTCCGAATCCGGACCCTCGGCGGGAGCGTTGGAGTTGTTGCGGTTGTCGCGACGGTTGCGGTCGTTGCCGCCTTGTCCGCCGCCGCGCTGGGGTGCCTGGGCCATCTGTCGGTCCTTAGAAGTTCAGGCCGGCTTCACGCGCGGCATCCGCCAGCGCCTTCACCCGACCGTGATAGATGTAGCCGCCGCGGTCGAAGACCACGTCCTTGACGCCCTTTTCGATGGCGCGCTGGGCGACCAGCTTGCCGATCGCAGCAGCGGCAGCGACGTTCGAGCCCTTGGAGGTCCCGGCCTTCTCGCCTTCCAGCGACGAGGCCGAAGCGACCGTGACGCCCTTGAGGTCGTCGATGATCTGGGCCGAAATGTTCTTGTCCGAACGGTGCACGGACAGGCGCAGGCGACCGCTGGACACCGCCTTGAGGCGGCGACGGGTGCGCTCGGCGCGACGCTTGGCGTTCTCTTTGAGGGTCGTGGCCATGGCTTACTTCTTCTTGCCTTCCTTGCGGCGGACCTTTTCGCCGGCGTAGCGGACGCCCTTGCCCTTGTAGGGCTCCGGCGGACGCAGCTTGCGGATGTTCGCGGCCAGTTCACCGACGACCTGCTTGTCCGGACCCGAGATCTTGATCTCGGTCTGCTTGGGCACCGCGAAGGTGACACCGGCCGGAGCCTTGATGTCGACCTCGTGCGAGAAGCCCAGTTGCAGCGACAGGTCATTGCCCTTCATGGCCGCCCGGTAACCCACGCCGACCAGTTCAAGCGAGCGCT
>Ga0247832_1002559_pt1 | contig 27496 bp, 29 predicted proteins | sample LaCruzMarch2015__10_FD_192407 | JGI IMG/M metagenome (GOLD analysis project Ga0247832, IMG submission 192407) | Freshwater microbial communities from meromictic Lake La Cruz, Castile-La Mancha, Spain - LaCruzMarch2015_4m | ecosystem: Environmental > Aquatic > Freshwater > Lake | place: Spain... | reverse complement strand
GGCGCAAGTTGGAGACGCATCCGAAGACGGGAGCGGCGCAGCTTGTGGAGATTCGCGAGACGGTGCAACAGATCCTCGTTCCGCAGTATGTGCAGGAAGAGCCGAAGAAGATCGCACCTGCTAAGAAGCAACCCTTTGCCCCGCTCTCCGACGAAGAGCTGCTGAGCTATGGCGTGCCGACCGAGTGGCTGAAGGATGTCCGCGAAGCAACGGAGGAAAGCTATCTCGCGCTCTCGGATCATCTCCCCGCTGAAGCCGCCGAGGCGCTGCTGGAGATAGCGACCGGTGGCACGCCACGCAAGCCGGAGCCCGTGGCACCGGAAGCGAATCCCTTCGACCACCCGGACGCGCAACGTCGCTTCCGCGTGATGACGAACGTGGAAGAGCTGGAGCGTGCCCTGGATGCCCCCTGGGAGAAGTGGACCGTCTTCCTGCATCCCGACCAGCGCCAATGGGTAGCGCGCGACTATTCAGGTCCGGCACGCGTGTCCGGCTCTGCTGGCACGGGCAAGACCGTGGTGGCGCTTCATCGTGCTGTGCATTTGGGGCGCGCGAATCCCGACGCACGCGTGCTGCTGACGACCTTCTCCGACACGCTGGCCAACGCCTTGCGAACGAAGTTCCGTTGCCTCGTGTGGAATGAGCCGAGACTAGGCGAGCGCATTGACATCCATTCCTTCAACGCCATCGGCCAACGGCTCTACAAGACGCACTGCGGCCCGGTGAAGCTGGCTGATCGAACCACGGTTCGTGAACTGCTGAGTGCTGCGTCGAAGGCAGTCAGCGCGCACAAGTTCACGCTGCACTTTCTCATGACCGAGTGGGAACAGGTCGTGGATGCCTGGCAGCTTGGAAGCTGGGAGGAATATCGAAACGTTGCCCGCCTGGGCCGCAAGACGCGACTGCCCGAAGCCCAACGCGCGCTGCTGTGGTCCATCTTTGAGAAGGTGAAGAGCGACCTGAAAGCCAAGAAGCTCATCACGCACGCGGCGATGTTCACCGAACTCGCCGCGACGATCACCAAGACGAAGAAGCGCCCGTTTGATTTCGTCGTCGTGGACGAGGCGCAGGATGTCGGCATCCCGCACCTGCGTTTCTTCGCCGCTCTGGGCAGTGACAACGCGAATGCGCTCTTCTTCGCTGGCGACCTGGGACAGCGCATCTTCCAGCAGCCCTTCTCCTGGAAATCCCTCGGCGTGGACATTCGCGGACGCTCTCGCAACCTGCGGGTGAACTACCGGACCTCTCATCAAATCCGAATGCAAGCCGACCGACTGCTTGGCCCGGAAGTGTTCGACGTGGACGGCAACAAGGAGGACCGAAGCGACACGGTTTCTGTCTTCAATGGTCCACCGCCCAAGATTCAATCTTTCAAGACTGAGGCCGATGAGTGCAAGGCCGTTGCCCGCTGGCTTGCCGATCAATCCAAGAGAGGCGTGCTACCGCATGAGATGGGCGTCTTTGTGCGCTCGGACGCCGAGCTAGAACGCGCTCAAGCTGCCGCCGATGAAGCCGGTCTTTCGTGGAAGGTGCTCGACGAGCATGTGGAGACTCAGACCGGGCATGTCTCCATCACCACCATGCACTTGGCGAAGGGGCTGGAGTTCCGCTGCGTGGTCGTGATGGCCTGCGACGATGAGATCATCCCGCTTCAAGAGCGCATCGAGACCGTGGGCGATGATGCTGACCTGCAAGAGGTCTATGACACCGAGCGCCAGCTTCTCTACGTGGCCTGCACGCGCGCAAGGGACCATCTGCTTGTAACCAGTGTGGAGCCTGCATCTGAGTTCCTGGACGACCTTAGCATTTAGTGCTGGCCTGAGTAACAGGTAGGCCACGCCTAGCCAGCCGCTTATAGAGGTCGAAATGACAGGGAGTACAATCAAGCCAGGGCAGAGCTTGCGCGCCTCGTAGCTGGCAGAGGCGATGATGCCACGCCACTCTCCCCCGACGGCGACAGGACGACCGCGCAGGCTCTTATCAGCCGCCTGCTCCGCACTGGCGAAGAAGGCGTCCGCATCGAAGTGCAGAATCATGGTGCCTCATCGTTCCGTGAGTCGGAGCAGTGCGATCATTACCCCCTGAATAACCAGCTCACGCGCCGGAATCAGGTCGGGATACCGTGGGTTAGCAGCGCGCAGGTAAGGCACCCCGCCCTGAAGGATGAAGCGCTTGAGCGTGGTTTCGCCGTCGATCAGCGCGGCGACGATGTCGCCATGCTTCGCCTCCCGAAACTCCATCACGACAAAGTCACCCGCCCGAATGCCCGCATGGTGCATGGAGTCGCCACGCACCTTCAAAGCGAACGTGCGGGCGTTCTTGGGCAGGCGCAGGGTAGATGGGTCAATCTCGATGCACGCCTCCGAGCGCTCTTCCTCAAACTGCGGAATGCCCGCCATGATGCTGCCCAGCAGGGGCACCCGATGCTTCAGCCAGGAATGCGCCTCGGAGAGCCAAAGGAGAGTGAGCGCTGGGGGACGACAGAGAGTGAGCATGGCTCAACCAATACTGTTCGTGTGAACAGTTTCAACTGATCGCTTTCAGCAGGCGCAAATTCGGGCGGGAGAGTGCGCCTTTTGGCTAGAAGAGGTTCAACTGCTGCGGCTTCGGAGGCTCGGATTTCATGGGCTCGGGCGTAATTGGCGTCGTGCAGTCGTCGGCTTGATAGCGGACGTTTCCGACGCGAGGCGTTACGGGCCAGACGGTCAGCGGCAGCGTTTGTGAGGCGGGATGGAGCAACTGATAGGCGGCATTCACATCGCTCTCAGGATCAAGCCAAGCCTGATAGTTTTCAGGGGCCACCATCACGGGCATTCGATCATGGTATCGAGCAACGGTCGCATTCGGTTCACAGGTCAGAATCGCCATGGAGGTGATTTCTTCATGCTCGCCGACTGGACGCTGCCAGTGCTCCCAGATGCCCGCGAAACAGAAGGGCTGTTTGTCAGGGAGCGAGAAATAGACGGGCTGCTTTTTGCCTTTGCTCACCTCTGGGAACTCATACCAGCCAGAAGCAGGAATGAGGCAGCGCTGCCCCTGCTGCCAAGCGTGGCTAAAGCTTGGCTTCTCTCGCACCGACTCGGAACGTGCATTGATCGTCGCATAGCTGACTTGCTTCGGATCACGCGCCCACGGGGGAACGAGCTTCCATAGACCCGTCGTTGCTTCGTTTTCTTGTGCGCCTTTCGCCCGCCGAATGATGGGCACCACGGTGCCAGGAGGAATGTTCGGATACTTGCGGTCCCATTCGCGGAGAATGGCGGCGTGCCTGCCCGGTGCGATACGGTCTAAGACCCTTATGACCTCCTCCAGCGTGTAGCGTCCGCACATGGAGAAAGCAAAGCGCAGGACATGACGAGTGCAACGGACAGCGACACGCAGCGCAGGGGGCTTTCCTTTTTTCGGAAACGGTTAGCAACGATGTGCAACACGACGAGAAACAGTCGCCAAGACTGCGGGGCAGCGATGCTGGCCCGTTGTGGGAATGCGTCTATGGAGGTTTGCTTCCCCTCATTCACCTCTGTGGAGTGCAGGCCCTTTGGTCTGCATCGTCACCGGGACCAATGCGGACTCTCACCCTGCACCGGCACCTCACCAACTCTCAGTGGAGCACCATAAAAAGCTGTGACCCAACTGAGAGCGCCCATTGCCTGCGACGGCTGTAGGAACGTGAAAAGGGTGCATACCTGATCGCTGCCAACTTCATCGGATGTGAAGCCATTCGGTGGCCCTTTGGATGGGTTCGGAGCCGGGGAAAGTTCGGGCAATGGCGCGGTCTGCCTTGAAAGTCCGTTGCCAGTTAAGTGCCAGTTAAGGGGGCAAAACTGACATTTTCTGTCAATTCCTGACAATCGCTATTGAGACTGTCATTTAGCCACCAATCCTCTGAAACCCTTGATTTATAAGGGCCTGAGGTGGTGGCTCGGGACGGGGTCGAACCGCCGACACTAGGATCTTCAATCCCATGCTCTACCAACTGAGCTACCGAGCCATTTCGTTGTCGAAAACGAGGCGCGTATTATGCCGGGTAGATGGCATTGCGCAAGAGGATTTTGGAAAGTTGCGAAAGAGCAACTTCATGAACCCCTGAACGTTCTAATGCAACCCATGAAAAGATTTGCCGTTCTTGCGCTTGCCCTCAGCCTTGCTCCCGCCCACGCCCAACAGAACCCGAACGCGGGCAAGGCAGGCACACCCGGTCCGGAAGCGCTGTTTAAGCGGCTCGACAAAAACGCCGACGGATTCATCGTTACCGATGAACTGCCGCCGCAGCGACGTGCTGTGGTGAAGCGTTTGGATAAAGATGGCGATGGGCGCATTTCACTTACTGAGCACCTCGCTGCGATGGGTGGGAGGCCTGCCTTGCCAGGACCCAAACCGCTGTCGAATGTGGTGCCTGAGGGCATCGAAGCCAAACGCGACATCCCTTACGTAGGCACGGAAAATCCACGCCAAAAGCTCGATCTTTACCTGCCAAAGAAGCGCAACGATGACAAGCCGCTGCCCGTCGTGGTGTTCATTCATGGGGGTGGCTGGAAGGCGGGCGACAAGGCGAGTGGGCTCCGCAACATCGCCCCCTACGTGAGCAGCGGTGACTATGCGGGTGTGTCGGTCGGCTACCGCCTGACCAATGAAGCGCAGTGGCCCGCGCAGATTCATGACTGCAAAGCGGCCATCCGCTGGGTGCGGGCGAACGCGAAGGAATATGGGCTGGATGCGCAGCACATCGCCGTGTGGGGCAGTTCAGCAGGCGGGCACTTGGTCAGCATGCTCGGCACTAGTGGCGACGTGAAGGAACTGGAGGGCCAGCTAGGCACGTTCACGGATCAAAGCAGCCGCGTGCAGGCGGTGATCAACTACTACGGGCCGGAGAACTTCCTCACCATGGTCACACAATCGAGCACGGTCGATCGCACGATGCCAGACTATCCCGAGGCTCTATTGATCGGCGGGCGCGTGCAGGATGTGCCGTATGCGGCAAAGCACGCCTCGCCCGTGACTTACATTAGCAAAGACGACCCGCCTTTCCTCACCGCACATGGCACCAAAGACCCGCTAGTGCCTTTCGCTCAGGCGACTGAATTGCACGAAATACTAAAAAAAGCGGGCGTTTCTTCGGTGCTACTGACCATGCAAAATGGCGGTCACGGTTTCGCATCCAAAGACCTAGACGACACCGTGAAGCGCTTTCTGTACAAGGAATTGCGGGGCATCGACAGCAAGATTCAGGACACCACCTTGGAAGTCGTCGCTGGTCGAAAGCAATAGCTCGGGGGCGGGGTCGAAAAATCATGTCAATAAATTGGCCCGTTTAATGCTTGAGTACGATTGGTGTGCGGCTTGTTGGTGCCCTACCAACTCAAATGGCCGATCAAGGACTCTATCAATCGCAGACGCAAAAGCTCGCCATCGGGCCGCAGATGCAGCAGAGCCTGCACATTCTGCAGGCTGCGACGATGGAGCTGCGCAACTTGGTCCAACAGGAAATCTCGGTGAATCCCGTGCTCGAAATGGAGCAACCCGAGGTGTCCCTGAACGACACGGTGCCCGATGATTTGGAGGACGATGCCGAGATGCGGCAACTCTCCCAAATGGACGAGGAGTGGCGTGATTACTGGTCCCAAAGCCGCCCCCAAACCCGTGACCGTGGCGCTGACGACGAACGCTGGCGTTACATCATGGACAGCATTGTGGCACCGACCACACTGCAGGAGCACCTGATGGAGCAGCTTCGCACCGCCAGCACGGACGAGGTGACGCGGGAGCGAGTGGAATTCCTTATCGGCAATCTCAATGACGACGGCTTCCTGCACAGCACGCTGGAGGACCTGAGCCTTTCGCACGCTGTGCCTGTGGACGAGCTCGCCGCAGCTAAGGAACTGCTGATCCGCTTCGATCCTGTGGGCGTGGGTGCCGTCGATCTGCGCGAGAGCCTGCTCATTCAAATGGAGCGCCTGGGCAAGAAGCAGAGCCTTTCGTATCGCCTCGTGGAGCAGTATCTCGACGATCTGGCCAACAAGCGCTACCCGCTGCTCTCGAAGCGCCTCGCGGTGCCGATTGAGCAAGTATCGCGCGCGGCGGACTTCATTGGCACCCTCGATCCTCGACCTGCATCACGGTTCGCCAGTTTGCAGAATCACTACGTCACGCCGGATGTCGTTGCCGAAAAGCAAGGCGGCGAGTGGGTCGCCATGATGAATGGCGATGACCTGCCACACCTGCGCATCAGCAATGCCTACAAGGACATGCTGGCCGATCCTGCCGCACGCAGCGACGTGCGCGACTATATTCGCGACAAGATCCGCGGCGGAAAATTCCTTATCCGCAGCATTCATCAGCGCCAAGCGACCATCCAAAAAATCGCGGTCGAAATCCTGAAGCACCAGCTGGAGTTCCTGGAGAAGGGATCCGCCTTCTTACGTCCGCTAAACATGGCCCAGGTAGCCGATGCCGTGGGCGTGCATGAGACGACTGTGAGTCGTGCGATCGCTGGCAAATACATCGCCACACCGCATGGCGTGTTCGAGATGCGCTACTTCTTTACCCAAGGCGTGAAGACCGAATCGGGCGAGGACTTGAGCAACACGAGCGTCAAGAACGCCATAGCCGAAATCATCTCCACCGAGTCCACCCGCAAGCCACTGAGCGATGACAAGATCACCAAGATGCTTAATGAGCGCGGTATTCATGTCGCCCGGCGCACGGTGGCCAAGTATCGCGAGGCGCTAAACATCCTGCCTAGCCATCTGCGCAAATCGTTCTCGTGACAGATTTGGTGTTCACGCTCCAGCCTGCTCACCGTTTGCTGACACGCTAAAGCGTGCACACGGAACGTGGAGACAGAGCGCTCGACTCAATCATCCCGCACCCGACCGCGCTTGCTCTTCACGTCCGAGCGCTTGTGCTTGGTCTTCAAAATCTTCTCCTTCAGCCCACGCGGGCGTTTGCGCTTCTGACGGCGCTCCTTTTCACGTTCGTTTTGCGCTTCCAACTTGGCGGCTGCCTTGCGCTCTTCAAGCCGATCACACAGCTCCACTCTTGCCCAGTAGCGATTCGCCGACTGCGACCGCTCGCGCTGGCAGCGCACTTCCAGGCCCGAGGGGATGTGCTTCAACTGCACCGTTGACGACGTCTTGTTGATCTTCTGCCCGCCCGCACCCGTGCCACGCGTGAACTGCTCGACCAAGTCGTCCTCATGGATCTTCAACTTCGCCATGCGGCGTTGCAAAGCGTCGTCATTGTCGCTGGCAGTCATGCGGTATATTGACCGCGCAGCGCGGAAACACCACCGCGACTACAGCAGTAAGTCGGCGATCTCCTGAGCAGCACAACCATCACCAAAAAGGGTTCGGCTTGGTGCTCATCTTGGCATACGCGGCCACATCGCCCATCAAGACACGCGCTTCATTCACGATGTTCGTCGTGTCCGTGCCAACGCGCTTTGTACAGCCAGCATCCAGCACTTCAGGGGGTTCGGTCGTGTGGTGTATGACTAGCAACGGCTTGCCGAAACTCGGGGCTTCCTCTTGAATGCCACAGCTGTCGCTCAGGATAAGATGCGCTCGCTCCATCAACCAAAGCCGTGCCGAATAGGGAATCGGTGGCAGCAGGGCGATGCGTGGATGATCGGAGAGGATCGCCTTCACCGGCTGCTGCACATTGGGATTCAGGTGCAAGGGATAAACTGCAAGGCATCTACCACGGTGTTACCCGTGACATGCACTGATTTATTGCGCAGAAGGTTGTCAGCGGATCGCTGCGTGGGTGCAAAGTGCAGCGCAGCGACCTTGCCGATGATGCTGCGGTTCACCTGTTCAGGAAAAGGCGAATAAATGTTCCCTGTGCGCAGCCCAGCCTCCACATGGCCGACGCGGAGCTGACGGTAAAAGCCGCACATGTTGCCCACCATGGCGCTGGTGGTATCGCCGTGCACGATCATGGTCTGCGGCTGCACCTCCTGCAAAGCTGTGTCCACCGCTGGAAATGCGAGGCTGGTGATGCCCGCTAGCGTCTGCCCCGGTGTCATCAAACCCAAATCGAGGTCAGCCTTCAATCAGAAGCCCTCCATCGCCTGGGCGAACATCTCCTTGTGCTGACCGGTCGAGCAGACCACACAATCGAACTCACTGGACCGCCTTTGCAGCTCGATGATGAAGGGGGCGAGCTTAATGACTTCAGGCCGGGTGCCGATGAGGACGCGGATGCGTTGCTTCATTTGGAATTAAATTTTCATAATCTCCGCATAAGCATAGCCGGGCGCAACTGCGCGCTGCTCATTCCGCCCGCACCGCCTTCATCCGCTCATCATCCAGGTCCAGACGATACATTAGCTGATTGTAGTTGTAGCGCGAAGGCGCATACGGATTGCCCGAGAACTCCAGCGTGTAGGTGCCCTCGAAGTAAATCGTGCGTCCGCCATCGGCATCGAGAAAGCCGTGATGGATCGGATTATAAAACGAGTATCGTGGATGGCTGGCCACCTTGACGGCCTTCGTCCACGGACCCTCAGGTGTCTCGGCCTCAGCATACCAGACCTCGCCCAGCGGCGATGGGGTATCGCGATCACCACTCTGCACCGCGATCATCACCCAGCGCTGGCGATGCGCATTCCATTGCACGCTACTGCCATGCACGCGCACCAGTTTACCCGTGGCCAGATCCCTCAAACGATAGCGTGCGTCTTTGTCAGGCATGATGCTTTTCAGCAGCAGCCGCGTCTCGTCATGCTGTGTGGTTGGGGGCTGCTCGCGTTGCCAGCACCACTCATGCGCAGTCTCGTCATAGCGCAGTGCCTCGTAGTGGTCGGGGCTGATCAAGTCTGCCCACCGCGCCTGCACACGCGTGTGCAGGAAACTATCCGAGAAATAAAAAAACTCACCCGCCTGCACCGCATGACCGCGCGGAAATCGCCAAGCATTTTCTTTGTCGAGCTGCTTGAGCACCACGAAGTGCCCCTTCGCTTCATCGAAGCGCGCCAGCCCATGCTCGACAGCATTGTCCAAACCAAGATGGCGCGAGTAATGAGCGAGCATCGTTTCCTTGCCCTGGACATTCTTGATCGTCAGCAGACCAAACAGCCACACCGCGCCCTGGTCCTGAATCGGCAGCATGTGCCGCAACTTGTCGGGACGCGTGTCATCCGTCAGATAATCGAAAGCAATTCCTTGCTCTGGCTTCAATGCCAATGGTGTGAAAGCCGAGGTCGTCTGGAAATTGCCCAGCGGGTGGTGCGGCACATTCGTGTCGCCCCAAAGCCAAAAGATCTTCCCTGCATACGGCACCGCCTGCACGCTGTCCTGCCCCATGATACCAGCCGGATTCAGGTTCGGCAGCGCGCAGGGTAGGCCGAGCAACTCACTGTCGCGATACAAACCCTGACCCGTGAGCCGAGCGATGCGCTGAGCGATATTCGTGCGCTTCAGCTTCAGGTCCGCCGAGCCACCCTGGGTGGTCTTCAAGCGAGCGCCCTCGTAGCCAAAGCCATCCTTCCCCCTCTCGTAGCCCGGATGATGGCTGAGGTAGAACCACACCTCGCGATCCATTAGCCCAGGCTCATGAAAGGCGGCCCAGCCCGCATTATCCGTGATCACCCGCACATCATTGACCGTGCGCAGCTCGATCAGTGGAATGCCTTGCCCCGTGGCTTCGTCGATGACATGAATACCGAACCAGGGTGATTTAATCGTAGGCTGTGCCAGCGCTGAGAAAGCCAGGGCTAGCAATGCGGAGAGAAAGAAACGCATCGCACTAGCACGCCTTTCGAACTCACTATTTGTCAGTCGATACATCATAGGTCAGATCAATACCGAAGACATCAGCCAAATCATCCGACGCAATCTGCGCTGCGTCCGTGGACAGCACCTGCGCATTCAAGGCAGAAGACGCACCTCGGACGAGGACCGAGGAGTCCACACCGCGTAGCTTGAAGAACAGCTCCGGCTGCGCATCGAATCGCAGGCCAATGGCATACAGCACCGCCGCTGCGTGCTTGCATAGATCCGCCCAATCGGGGCAGGTGCAGATGACTTTGATCTCCTTCGGCTGAGGAAATAGACCCTCGCACGGATCAGTGACCAGCTTCATCACCCCATCTCCAAGCTTCCCAGCGAGAAGATCCAGCAAGCTGCCCACCCGTCCTGAGCACTGGCTTTGCAAGTGCTCCCAGCGCTCCTCGTCCAGCGGCTTGATCCTCACCTGCACATCGTAAATCGTTTGCCCCGTCACGATCGCCGTCACGAGGCCCTCGTTGATCGCCAAATCAAAAACATGCCCTTGCCGCAGATACGAACGCCCCTGCGGCAGGCGTGATGCATAGTCCGCATAGCCTTCCAAATGCCGCTGCCAAGCCTGGCCCCAGAACTGCCGCGCTAGCTTGGTGCTCTTCGGCACCTCCACGGGGACCAAGGTTGCACCTTGCTTGCGACGACGTTCTAGCTCGCGCTCAAGCCGCTGTTTCTGCTCTTGCTTGTCCTCTTCGTCATCCCACATAGGCCGACCATGGGCAGCCCAGCAGAGGCGACAAGGATTCCATTCTCAAAAAATCTGTGCAATCGCCGAACGAAAACGAACCCGCATCGTCTGACCCGTTGCTGCAACCCCAGCCCTGAACCCTACCATGAATGATCCCATGCCTCCTGTGCCCTCCGCTGCACCTGCCGTCGCAGGCAGTTCCTGGAAAAAGAAAGCCCTCATCGTCACCAGCATCATCCTCGGCAGCGCCACCCTCGCCGCCGCAGGCACTGCTTGGTGGGTGAAGCGCAATGTTTACGCGTCACCGTTCTCGCCGGTTATGCTCACGGCCAACGAGCAAACCGTGCTGGATGACAAACTGGAAGCTCTGAAACAGAGCGGAGCCGCGCTGCCCGCACCGGTCGATCCCGAGGTTGAGAAGCGCACGTTGACTCTCACGGATCGCGAGATCAATGCGTTCTTCGAGCAGCAAGGCCTGGGCGAGCAAATCAAAGTCTCGCTCCACAACGGCGGCGGCACCGCCACCTTCCTGCTGCCCCTGGGTGCCGAAGGAGAAGTGGGTAACGGCATGACCTTGCGCATCGGCATCTCGCTCGGTGCGAAGATGGATGACAACCAGAAGTTCGCGCTCAGCATCAGCGATGTCAGTGTCGGTGGTGTGCCACTGCCGAACGCATGGCTGGGCGACATGAAAGGCCTGAACATGCTTGCCGATTCGCCAATCAGTGATGACCCCGCCTTCAAAGCTTTTGTCGCGGGCATTCGTGATTTTCAAATCCAGAGCGGCCAACTGCGCGTAGTCCTCAACGAGTAGCCTTTCCCCCCAAATCCTGAACCCAAAACGGGTCGCTGCGGCAGCACAGCGGCCCGTTATGTTTCAACAGATCAAGCGGGCTTCACCGAGAAGTCACTGTCCTCGATCGAGCGCAGCACTAGCTCACGGGTCACGCAGTCATCGTCCATCTCGATCACTCGGACAATGGCATCTGCCACCTGCTGCGGCGTGAGGAACTTCTCCATCGGCGCTTGGCGTTCACTGGCACCGCTCCAGAACTCAGTGGCCACGCCACCGGGTAGCACGGCGGTCACGCGAATACGGTGCGCCGCCGCCTCTTCTTGGAGGCCTTGAGTGAAGCCTCGCACGCCCCACTTTGCCGCGCAGTAAACCGTCTCGCTGGGAATGCCGCGCAGACTTGCCGTCGAGATCACATTGATGATGTGCCCGCGCTTCTGCGGAATCATCGCCCGCAGCGCAGACTGCGAACCCAGGATCGTGCCCTTCAAGTTCACGGCCAGCATCAGGTCAATTTCAGCCTCGGTATAATCAGGAATCCAGCGATGCCGGGCAAGGCCTGCATTGTTGACCCACACGGCGACAGGACCGAGAGCCGAGGCCTCCGCGGCAAGGTGCCCGACCTCGCTCGCTTTTGTGATGTCGCACACGACTGCTTTCGCATTTGGCACACTCACCACCTCCAGCGCGGCGGCATCCACATCCGCCAGCACGACGCGTGCGCCTTTGGCCGACAGCATATGCGCCAGCGCCAAGCCGATGCCGCGTGCAGCACCCGTGATCACACAGACTTGATCTTGCAAATTCACAGCTTCACTCCTCCCAGCTTGCAAATGTGTTTGAAGTGAGTGGCATCGACCGGCGTGATGGACAGCCGATTGCCGCGGCGGAGGATCAGCATCTCAGCAAGCGCGGAATCTTCACGCAACTGCGCCAGATGCACATACTTCGGCACGTCAGCGTGCCAAGACACATCCACCATGAGCCAGCGGGGCTCCTCACGCTTGCTACCCTCGTCAAAATACTCGCTGGCTGGATCGAACTGCGTGTGGTCGGGATAGGCTTCCTTGGAGATTCTCACGATACCAGCCACGCCAGGCTCGTCGCAGCTGGAGTGGTAGAACAAGCCCAAGTCGCCCACGCTCATGTCGTCGCGCATGTAGTTGCGTGCCTGATAGTTGCGCACGCCGTTCCAGGGCTCGGTTTGGCGAGGGCGGTTTTTGAGATCGTCGAAGGAAAAAACGTCCGGTTCGGACTTCAGGAGCCAGTAGCGCATGGCTCATGTTTTGACCGGGAAGCGGTGAGAGCGCAACTTCTTTGCTTTTGGGCAAGAGGCCCCGGAACACCGTCGCTCTCACCCGAGGTGCTCCGGGGCGGAACCAGCGGCCTGTGGCCACTGGCCTTGTCCTTTGTGGGGACAACTAGTTAGGCCGCAGCCAAGGTCATGCCGCGCGGTGAGCGCAGGCGGCTGCGGAATTCCGTAGGCGACTCGCCAGCAATGCGGCGGAAGCTACGGTTAAAGTGTGATAAGCTCTGGAAGCCCACGTCATAGGCAACCTCGGTGATGCGTGCCTCAGGGCGCATCAGCATCTTGCGTGCTTTCTCGACGCGGACGCGGTTGACGAAGTCAGTGAAGGTCATACCCGTGGCGCGCTTGAAGACCTTGCAGAAGTGGAAAGGGCTGACGTGGGCATGGGCCGCGACTTGTTCCAGAGACATGGGCTCGGCCAAGTGCTCCATGATGAACGCCTTCGCCGTGCGCACCGCTTCAGGCTCATGCCGTGCGTGGGCGAAAAGCAAGCGATGGGCGCTTTCACCCAGCTGGAAGGCGAAGGATTTCAGCATGGCCAGTGCTGCTTCATAGCGCTCTTTGGGCATCACTGGCAGCTGCGAGAAGGCGATGCTCTCAGCTTTCACTTCCGCCGCGCTGCAGCCGCTATCGAGCAGAGCCGCTGCCACGGGTGCAAAGGCCTGGGCCGTGGCCGGCTCGATCCGCACTCCGCCGGTATGGATGGCAGCGACCAGGGCCTTGCCGACACGCACAGGGACCCGGGTATCGGCCATACCAGCCAGTGAATAAGTCGTCTGCGCGGCGGTGAGCACTTCGCCTTCGCGCGTGGCATCCAGGGTCAATGTCAGTCCGGTGAGCTGCGCAAAGGCTGAACTGTAATTGTTGAAGAATTCCGTGCTGCTGAGGTTATCGACCAGACGTTCGCGGGCTTTGTTGGCAGAATGAGAGTTCATAGGTGGTGTAGGGTTACGGCTTCATGCTACCTGCACCTGACCTTCCTTCTATTGTTCACGGCTACGACTCAATTGCTCGCGTAACACCGCAGCCAGAGTGTAGTGGAAACCATTATGCTGCCCGACTCTCGACCCAGTGGACGGCGTAGCGCACCAGCGCTGGACCATCGGTTAGGCTGAGCTTTTCTTTGATGTGAGAGCGATGGGCCTCTACCGTGCGCGCGCTGATACTCAGCCGCTCAGCAATCAGTTTGGTCGGTGTGCCTTTGCCAATCAATTCAAGCACCTCCAGCTCACGATCCGTCAGCTGCTCAACACCTGAGCTACCCACTTTGCCTCGCTGTCCGGTAACTTGCTCGAGCATCCGGCTCGCCATGACATCACTGAGATAGATGCCGCCTCCAAGCACGCGTTGCAGCGCATTGATCAAGTTCTCTGCAGCAGCCTCTTTCATAATGTAGCCCCGTGCACCTGCCTTCAGCGCGCGTTCAGCATAAAGATTTTCATCATGCATGGATAGCACGATGCACTTCACACTGGGCAGCAGCGCGTGGATGTCCTTTAACAGCTCCAAGCCGTTCTTGTCTGGCAGCGTGAGATCAATCACCGCCACGTCAGGCCTCAGTTTCTGTGCTGCCGCGAGCCCATCCACCGCGCTGCCTGCCTGACCGCAGACCTCCAGCCCAGGCTCCATCTGGATTAACTGCGCCAATCCGTGGCGCATGATGGGGTGATCATCGACAAGCAAGATGCGTTTCATGGCAGTTCCATCATGTTGGGCGGAGCGTGTGCTGTGCAGCAAACCACGGTGCCACCATACTGTTCCGGCTCAATCGTCAGCGATCCACTCACCATTCGTGCACGATGACTCATGGTCAGCAAGCCCATCCCAGTCCCCTTGCCTGGCGAGTGATCCGGGATGCCTACACCATTGTCCCGAATGGTCAGGGAGATCATGCCTTTAACTAGCGCCAGCGTAATCTCAATGCGGTCGGCTTTGCTGTGCTTGATCGCATTTGCCACCGCTTCCTGAGCAATGCGGAAAAATTGTGTGGCGACCTTGTTGTCATTCACTTGAACGGGGGGATCACAACGAAACGGGCATGACACACGGAAGATACGCTCAGTCCCGCTGGCTAGATCCGCCAGTGCCGCCATCAGACCTTCCGCGTCCAGAACCACAGGCATGAGTCCACGCGACATTTCACGTGCACGCACATTGGCACTGGTGATCAACCTTGTAATCTCGGCCAGTTGCAGCGCCTCGGGGACATTGCTGGCGGTGAGTCGCTGATAAACAACCTTGGATAAGCAGCCAATGGCCGCCAGTTGCTGGCATAGATCATCATGGATGTCCTGCCCAATGCGTGACTGCTCCTCCTCGCTGATCGAAAGAATCTTCTCTTCCAACTCCTTGCGCTCCGAAAGATCGCGAATGATACCCGTGTAGATGCGTCCCTGAGGCAGGTCCACTTGACCCACAGAGAGATCAATCGGGAACAGTGTGCCGTCTTTACGCTGCGCCAAAGCCTCACGCCCTATCCCAATGATTTTACGTTCGGCAGTGCGATGGTAATTGCCGAGGTAGCCGTCATGCTGCTCGCGATACGGCGAGGGCATCAGCATTGACACATTCTGTCCGATCATCTCATCCCGCTCATAGCCGAAGATAATGACCGTGGCTTCATTCACGGTTTCGATGATGCCACGATCACTGATCGTGATGATGGCATTCACGGCGGTCTCCAGAATACCGTGCACTCGCATCTCGCTGGCCTCCAGCGCTGCACGCACGTCATCTATGGTCTCTTTGTCTTCAGCCATGCGTCACAGTCAGTCAGGCTGAATCTCAAAGTCATCTGGCTTCACCACCAGCAAAGAGCACGGTGCTTGCTGCACGATCTTCTCCGCCGTGGTGCCAATCAACATGTGTCGCAGCGACCCCTTGCCCGTGGTCCCAAGCACGACCAAATCGGCACCGCTGAGCTTCGCGAAGTCCAGCAAGCCCTGACGAACATTGGTCTGCTCCACCACCATCTTCTGGACGATCGTTCCGTCAGCCTTACGCAGCAGCGGTTCCAGAAAGTCATCCAGCTGCATCTGCCACGAATGCCCGCCTTCCTCTTCCAGCACAGGAGCGGGCATGGTAGTGACGAAGCCACCGTAGTCCATGGCCATGGCCAGCGCCGACTGGTAGACATGCAGGCAGTCGAGCGCCGCACCGTCCTGCTGGGCCACATGCAGCGCGCACTGCACGGCCTTGGCCGAGTTCTCCGAGAAGTCCACGCAGGTGACCACACGCTTGAAAGGCGACAACGACTCTTCCTGCACTACTAACACATCCACCGGAGCACGACGAATGCACTTCGCCACGATGGCACCTACACGATTCGGCTGGTCTTTAGAACCCCGCACCCCCATCACCAGCAGGTCCGCCTTGTGAGTGTAGCAAGCCTCCACCAACTGACCAAACGGATGCCCCACGCGCACCTCGGTCTTCACAAGGCCGCCACCCACGTCTGAATCGTCAACAAACTTGCGTAGCCTCGCCTCCCATTCAGCACGCACCACGGCCTCTGTTGTTGATAGAGCCTTTTTCAGCTCATGCACCAGGAACTCTTCCATGACATGCACTGCGGTGATCTTCGCTTCATCGAGCGAGGCGCGTCGCGCCGCCTCACGCAACGCTCTGCGACAGGAAGGGGTAAAGTCGATGGCGACCACTAGATGGCGAAAGATTTTCATGCCTTCACTCTACAGACCTTTGGACGCATTCTCCACTCCTGACTTGCGCGCCTATGGACGCTTCTTGCTGCCCAGCCAGCCCCTTCAGTTATCGGAGTGAAATTTTCATTTTGCCGAATGCAAGCAAGCACTTGCATGTTTCTACGCCATGATGGTGCGAGACGAAGCCTTCACGCGCACCATGGTCGGTGAAGCAAAACGGCTCCCGACCATGCCAAAACGATCATCATGGAGTGCGACCCGTGCGCGCCCGCTTCGTCGCCAACCTCGAGGCCGCGCGCAAGGTCGCGCCGGATTCGCAAGGGCATTGATCTCGGTGTCGCTGCCAACTCGCTCACAGGCATGTTGTTCGGCGGCATGTTGCGCATCACCGCTGGGTGCAGTGAAGGCTACACCCCCGACCAGTATGTCGCCACTTGCGTGGACATTTTCGCTGCCGGTCTCGCCCCCTGCCCCTGGCGTCTGAATCCCCCCTGGATCATGAAAACCCCCACCGCTCTCACCACGCTGCTCCTGCTAGCAGCCTGCTCACCCAAGCCACCCGAGGCGGCGACTTGAGTATTTAAAAAAATATAAATCCTAAAATAAAAGGCATGCTATGAAGAACCAAGGCCACTCTATCCCTTGATTTACATGAACGCATCGTGAGTGCGTGTGACCAAGGCGAAGGCACCCGTGATGAGATCGTGCAGTGCTTTCGCGTTTCCCTTGGCATGGTCAAGAAGCTGTTGCAGCAGCGCTAGAAGACCGGCTGCATCAAGGCCCGGCACCATCTCGCCGGGCGCAAAAAGCGCATTGTAGCCTAGCACCGCATCGCCATTCGCAAGCACCTCAAGCGCAAGCCCGACATGACGCTGGCCGAACTGCGCACGGCCCTGGGTCTGGAGTGCACGCTGCCTGCGATCTACTACGTGCTCGTGGACATAGGGCTGACAGATAAAAAAAAGACGCTCTGCGCCGCCGAACCAGACCGCGAAGACGTCCGCAAGGCGCGGCGGCGCTGGAAGCGCAAACAAGGCGGGCTAGAGCCCTGGAGGCTCGTCTTCCTTGATGAAAGCGGGGCGAAGACTAACATGACCCGGCTACGCGGCAGAGCCCAGAGAGGTCGCCGGTTGCACGCCGCAGCGCCATGCGGGCGTTGGCAGAGCACCACGATGATCTACTCCATCCGGCTGGATGGCACCACTGCCTGCATGCACCTGCCGGGAGCCGCTGACACAGCGGCCTTCCTCACCTACATCGGGGAAGTGCTCTGCCCGACAATCAAGCAGGGTGACATCGTGGTGATGGACAACCTTTCGGTGCATAAGAGCCCTCAAGTTGTCGCCCTGGATCAAGCTGTGGGAGCCGAAGTGCGGTTGCTCCCTGCTTACTCGCCTGACCTCAACCCCATCGAGAAAATGTGGAGCAAGATCAAGGCTTCACTGCGCAGTGCCGAAGCACGCACACCCCAAGAACTCGACCGAGCCATCAGCCAGGCGTTCTCAAAAATCACGACTAACAATGCCGCTGGTTACTTTGCCACTTGTGGTTATACTAATATTTAATTGGCTCTAGCGTGAACAATCATCAAACACCTGCACCGATCGTGATGCGCTTTGCAGGAATCATTGAGTCGATGATGCCCTCGTCAGTCTCTTGCTTCAGGCGGAGTTGCCCGCAGGCTGCAGCAATGTCGTGACCCTTCTCGCGTCGTAGGGTGGCGGTCACACCTGCATTCAAGAGCACTTCTTGAAAGGCATCCTGCTGCCGCTCGCTGGGGCGAGTCCAGTGCAGACCTTCCACCGTGTTGTAGGGAATCAGATTCACCTTTGCGTGCAGTGGCTTGGCGCGTTTCGCCAGCAAGTGCGCTTGCTCCAGATCATCGTTCACGCCTTCGATGAGTATGTATTCAAAGGTCAGGTGCTGCTTCCGCTTCGCGTGCCATTCACGCAGCGCATCGAACAGCTCATTGAGCGGATACTTGCGGTTCACTGGCATGATCTTTTCCCGCACCTCGTCGCTGGCACCGTGCAGGCTGATCGCCAGCCGCACTTGCAGCGGGAAGTCCGCCAGCTTGCGGATGTTCGGTGCCACGCCGCTCGTGCTCAGCGTCATGTGCCGTGCCCCAATGCCCACGCCCCAGGGTGCGTTCAGAATCTCGATGGCCGTGGTCACGTTCGTGTAGTTCGCCATAGGCTCGCCCATGCCCATGAAGACCAGATTGTCGATACGGTCCTTGGCCAGTGCCTCTACCTGCACGATCTGCTCCACGATCTCGCCTGCGCTCAGATTGCGAGTGAAGCCGGCTAGGCCACTGGCGCAGAATTTGCAATCATACGCGCAGCCCACTTGACTGCTCACGCACAGAGTCAGCCGATCCGAAGCGCCGCCGTAGAGCGAAGGGTTCGCCGGGATTAGCACGGTCTCGACATAGCGGCCGTCGTGCAGCTTGAACAAGTATTTGCGCGTCGTGTCCTCCGATCCTGTGACGCTGCTGTAGGTCATGCTGCGCGGTGTGTAATTTTCCGCAAGCTTCTGCCGCAAGGCCACGCTGAGGTTCTTCATCGCATCGAAGTCTGTGACGCGATGCTTGTAGAGCCACTCCTGGATTTGCTTGGCGCGGAAGGCCGGTTCGCCCCAGGACTTGAGCACGGTGGTGAGCTGCTCCTGTGTCAGCGCGAGCAACGATTCAAGGGCGATGGGGGGCTTTTCGATCACGACTCACCCTTAACCGGTTCCAGGTGCTTCACCATCACGAAGTCATCCATCACAAAGCCCTCGCCGATGTCCGTGATGACATCCCGATCGAAGATGAAGCCGTTGCGCAGGTAAGCACGAACGGCCCGCACATTGTGCTTATTCACGAACAGCCGCAGCCGCTTGAGTTCATGCGACGCGGCTTGTTCGCTGACCCAGTTCAAGGCTGCTGCGCCCATGCCTTGACCCGCCGTTTCCGGCAGAACGTAGAGCTTGTGCAGGAAGGCTTCGTCCTCATGCGTGCGTGGTTCGAAAGCGATGAAGCCGACGTTTTGATCATCACTGTGAATCAGCGCGTAACACATACCCTTCTCCACATCCGCACGCAACACGTCCAAGTCGTAGCGCTGGCGCAGCATGTAGTCGATCTGAGCCTCGCTGATGATGCCGGGATACACGCGTGGCCAGATGGCGTGGGCCAGTTCATGCACCACATGTAGTTGCTCGGTGCCGACGAGTTCAAAGGTGGCACCGCTCGCCTTTGGAATGGCAAAGCCCGCCCAAGCCAGTGCCTCCAACCACTTCGCTTCATCGTTGGCAGGCGATAGCGAACGCAGTTGCTCGCGAATCTGGCGGAAGGTCGGCTCGACCACGCCCTCCTGTCGAATCTGCTTCCAATCCGCCGGATGTTCCTCCTCCGGCAGCAAAACCTTGGACAGATACCAGCACGCCCACGCGCGCCAAGTTCGCAGCTCCTTGTGCGGCTGGACCATGCGTGTGGCGAGATGTTGAAAATGTCGTCGCGGATTGCCGATGAATTGACCCTCAGGCCGCTGCTGAATGATCCAAGCCATCGCCGTGTAGGGCAGCGGCCAGCGATGCAGCATTGGCTCGTCCGCCTTCAAGCAGCACGCCAGCGCACGGTTCAGTTGCAGCATCGCCTGCGCAGGCAAGCCCACCCGCCACTGCGACTGCGCGTAGCACAACGAGGTCTCATAAAACAATGGCCCGCGATCCGTGCCCAGCGCATGAACATCCGCTGCTTTGTAGATGCGGTCGATCTCGGGCAAGAAAGGACAAGGGGCGTTCGCAAATGACCAATGACCGATGACCAATGACGAATCAGAAGCTTCGTTCGGAGCCCCTCCTTCGTCCTTCGTCATTCCGTCATTCGTCATTTGCGTTAGCCTCCTTGCACCGGTGGCATGATCGCGATCTCGGCACCATCGTGCAGCGGAGTGTCGCGCTTCACATAGGTTTGATCGATAGCGATGAATAGGCTGGCATCCCATTCTTCGAGCTTGGGCCATTTGGCGAACAGCATGAACAGCAAATCATTTACCGTGGTGCAGCCTTCACTATCCATAACGACTTCGTTATGGCCGGTCAGGTCACGCAGCACTGAGAAGAATAGCACGCGCAGTTTCATGGTTTCAGAATCCCAATGCACGGCAGATTGCGGAAGCGGCCTTGGTAGTCCATGCCGTAGCCGACGACAAACTCATCCGCGATCTCGAAGCCGACGTAATCGGCCTGCACTTCCCGCACATGCTCGCGGCGTTTTTTGAGCAACACGCCAGTCTTGATCGTGGCTGCGCCCTCTTGTTTCAGCCGGTCTTGCAGGGCACCCAGCGTCAGGCCAGTGTCTAAAATGTCATCCAGCAGCAGCACGTGCTGCCCTTGCAACTTCAGCGTCGCGGGCCATTGGAATTTCACCTCGCCGCTGCTGGTGGTCGTGCCGTGGTAGCTGCTCGCGCCCATGGTGATCAGGCGCATGGGCAGGTCGATTCCACGCAGCAAATCGGCGACAAAGAAGAGACCGCCGTCCATGATGGCGATGACGGTGATTAGCTTGCCAGCGAACTCGCGCTGCACTTCATCGGCCATCGCTGCAACCCGTGCCTGGATAGCGGACGCACCGAGCAGCACACGGTCGAGATCGGAAAGGATACCGGTGAGGGAGACGGACATGATTGGCACAAGATTGGACATTGGCAGTGCAGGCAACTCGTGTGCACTGTTCAGCGTTTTCTAACCGCGATGAATCCTCAAGACAAACCCAACCTGCACGACATGCGCGTGAGCTATGAACTCGGCGAACTGGTCGAGGACCTCGCCCACGAGTCGCCCATTGACTTGTTTCATCTCTGGCTGGCCGATGCCGTGGCGCAGAAGCTGCCGGAGCCGAATGCCATGTCGCTGGCGACGATCGGTGCCGATGGTGCGCCGAACGTGCGAACCGTTCTGCTGAAACAGTTGGATGAGCGAGGCTTCAGCTTCTTCACCAACTACGAAAGCCGCAAAGGTCACGAATTGCAGCGTCATCCCCGCGCCGCACTGAGCTTTCTCTGGACCGCCCAGCAGCGCCAGGTCGGCGTGCGGGGTGTGGTGCAAAAGCTGCCGCGTGCCGAAGCCGAGCGCTACTTCGCTGTGCGGCCCTACGGCCACCAAATCGGAGCCTGGGCGTCCAAGCAAAGCGAGGTCATTCCCGACCGCGTCTGGCTCGAAGGCCGCGCCGAGGAATTGAAAAAGCTCTTCCCCGAAGGCCAGCCCGTGCCCTGCCCCGAGTTCTGGGGCGGCTATGTCTTGGTGCCTGACGAGATCGAGTTCTGGCAAGGTCGCCCCAGCCGCCTGCATGACCGCTTGCGCTATCGCTTGATCGAAGGCGTGTGGCAGCGCGAGCGGTTGAGTCCGTGAACACCGGACAAGCCCAGGAAGGTGCGGTCGCTACTCCAGACGTGCGCCTGTCCCCAACCCCGTGCCGTGACCGCGCAAGAAATCCACGGCGCTCATGCGCTTGCGGCTTTCAGGTTGGACCTCGGTGAGTTCGAGCAATCCTTGGCCGCAGGCGACGATGAGGCCTTGCTTGGGATCGGCAGCGATGACAGTGCCTGCTGCAGGGCAGACCTCAGCATTCGGCACCACTCGCGTAGCGTGAATCTTCAGCGGCGAGCCATCGGGCAAGCGGGTGAAGGTGCCGGGCCAGGGGGTGTAGGCACGCACGGTGCGCTCGATTTGGGTAGCGCTTTGGGACCAGTCGAGGTGCCCGTGCTCGCGGGTGAGCTTGCCCACATGCGTGGCTTGAGCGTTGTCTTGCGGTGAACGAGGCGGCTGGCCAGAGGCGAGCAGGTCGAGCGCTTTTTCAAGCGCCGCAGGGGCAGCAATTGCGAGCCGGTCATGCAGCGAGCCGCCGGTTTCATCGGCCGCGATGGTCATGCGTTCGATGAGCAAGATGTCGCCAGTGTCGAGGCCTTCATCCATGAACATGATCGTGACGCCGGTCTCGGGATCGCCCTCCCGAATCGCCGCCTGAATGGGCGCTGCTCCACGATACTTCGGCAGCAGTGAGGCATGGACATTGATGCAGCCCAGTCGTGGCGTATCGAGCACGGCCTTGCTCAAGATTTGCCCATACGCAATGACCACGGCGATGTCGGCATCGAAGGCCTTCACGTCATCGACCGCACGGCGCAAGCGCTCCGGCTGAATCACCGGCACGCCTGCGGCCAGGGCGCGCACCTTCACTTCGGGGGAGGTGAGCACCAGCTTCCGGCCCACGGGCTTGTCGGGCTGGGTGATGACGCCGACGACTTGGTGCTTCGTTGTCGAAAGTAACCAGTCGAGTGCGGGTAGGCCGATGTCGCCTGTGCCGATGAAAAGAACACGCATGTCGCGCTATACCTTCTTCGCCTCAATGTCTCGCCATGCATCCAGCTTCATCACTTCGCCGAGCATGTCGTAGAGCACCTTCGCGGGGGGCTGGCTAGCGTCGATGTCCACCACGCGATCGCCCTTGTAATACTCCAGGATGGGCTTGGTTTCGTCTTCGTAAGTCTTGAAGCGCTTTTGGATCACCTCGTCGCTGGCGTCGTCGAAGCGGTTGTCTTTCAGGGCGCGCTTGCGCAGACGGCGAGCGAGTTCTTCGCGGTTGGGGCAGCTGAGGTGAAAGACTTTCAGCACTTGGATGTCCGCTTCCAGCAGGCTAGCCTGCTCGCTGTTGCGCGGGATACCGTCGAGCACGAGGAAGTCGATGTCGGGCTTGAAGTTGTAGCTCTCCACGCGGTGATGCACGTTGGCGCGCCAGAGCTGCACGGTCAGATCGTCGGGCATGAGCTGGCCCTTGCTCGCATACTTGATGAACTCCTGCCCCAGAGGCGTGCGAGTGTCGAGCGAACGAAAGACATCTCCACAAGCGAGGTGATGGAAGCGAGGGATGGAGCCCAGCACCTTGCCTTGTGTGCCCTTGCCACTGCCAGGGGCACCCATGATGAGGATGGTGCGGAAGCGTCCAAATTGTTGGGGATCAGCCATAAGACTGTTTTTCTAGCACATGACACGCCTGTCACAAACGAAAGCACGCAGGGCGCTCCAGCCTTCCTGCCAGGCCAGATGGTCGAGATTCTGAGAGGCGACGCGATGCACGACGACGTCTGCATTCGCGGGTGCCCAGGTGCCGGGATCGCTGGGGCCGAAGAACAAGTGACAAGGCACGCCGCAAGCCGCTGCCAGATGACTGATGCCACTGTCGTGCCCGAGGAATGCCGAGCAAGAGGGCAGCCGCCGCGCCAACTCCACCAGTGGCAAACCGTCCCAGTGCTCGATGTTCAAGTCCGCGCATGTCGAGCGCACTTGGTCGAGCACACCTCGTTCGCGCTCGGCCTCGCCGGTGATGACAACCAGCGGATGCTCACGCAGTTCCTGCATCACTCGGCACCAGTGATCGAGCGACCAGTTCTTTTTGATCGAGCCACTGCCGGGATGAATGGCGATGCGCGGGCTGCGGGCTTCGGCACTCGGTGCGACGATGCGCGGCGCGGGATCGTCCAGATACATGGCCAGGCTTTCCAACGGTTTGGCTAGCTGGTGCGCGGCATGGCCTTGGCCGTCGATGACGCGATGCGGCGCATCCAAGTAAGTCTTCACGCCAATGCGTTCCATGTTGGCCCGCACGATGCCGTCGGGATCGTAAAGGTAGCTGAGGATGACATTGAAGCTCTTCAGCCAGTCGCACAGTTCGTCGTCCAGCTTCGCATTCGGCACGAACAGCAGCGCCATGCTGCGGTGCTCCAAACTGCGTGTGGATTCCGCCAAGTTTGCGACCACCGCGAGATCGGCGATGCCAGGATAGCCTAGCACTTCGATGCGGCAGTCAGCGATGCTGTCGCGCAGCAGCTTGATCGCGGGCAGTGTGACAATGAAATCGCCAATGGCTCCGCCTCGAATGACGAGGGCGCTTCGTGAACTAGCCATGGAACAAGCCAGAATGTGGTTAGTGCTTGGTATTTGGTGCAAGACCTCTGAGTTCCAATCACCCAGCACTTAACACTGAGCTCTTCTGCGCTCACCACCACAGCACCGCCGCCATGAGCACTAGCGCTCCGTAGCCGATGCCACCGTAGACAGCCAGCTTCCAGCGGGCTTCCTTGGCGACGACCCAGCCGATCCAGTCACGCATCAGGTAGGGCATGCCGACAAAATACATGCCCGCAATGATCCACACATACGCGATGGCGGGTAGCAGCAGGCGGCTGGTTTGCGGTTGCAGGAAGGCGGCTTGCAGGACGATGCCGCCGACCAGCAGCAGCAGCGCACCGAGTGCCCGCACGGACAGGAATTCCTGCACATAAACGAGCACCAGCCCGAAACTGATCGGGATGAGAATGAGGAACCACTTTCGCAGATGGTAGAACTCACCCATGTCCATGTGCGCCATGCACAGCATGCCCCAGGCGAAGTCGATGCTGAGCAGGATGACACCCCATTTGTAGTCACGGGGGAAGGCTTTCAGGAAGGCCTGCACCTTCGGCGTGTGTAGCAACGCATACACGTGTGAGACCAGCAGGGCGAGGCCGACGACAATGCCGGTGCCCTGGAGAGGGATGCCACCGGTTTCATTCTGGTGGTAGAGGTAGTCGTAGAGGTCTTCGAACATGGAGAGCGGCATTAGTTCCGCAGGGACGGGGGGCCGTAAAGGCGGATTTGCGATCTCAGCGGGCGGCTGAAGTTGGCCTGGGATGGCAAAATTGGCTAAATCAAGCTGTTGTGTTCTGCGCCATTTGAGCACGATAGTCATCTGAATTTCCATAGCGCCTCCATGAAAACACATCCGTATCTCTCCCTCTTCATCATTGGGTTCTTAGGCTTGCTTGGCTTAGCCCACGTCTCAGCGGAGGTGACCTTGAGAAAGATCACCGTTGCTCGGCCTTCGGGAGAACAGAGCTTGGGCTACCCATGGTCGCTGGCCAGCAATGGCAGTTACTTGGTAGCGGGCATGTCGCTTGATGACACACGGGCTTCCCAAGCCGGAGCGGTGGTGGTGTTCGATTTGCGCACCCTGCGCCAGCTTCGGTTGATTACGGCTGCGGATGGCGAGGCTGAGGACTTGTTTGGCTACTCCGTGGCCTTGAGTGGCAACTTGCTTTTCGTCGGTGCTCCTCAGCATCAGGAAAGCGCGAATGACAGTGGAGTGGTCTATGTCTTTGACGTGCGCACCGGCAGGCACTTGCGAAAGATTGTTCCTGCAGATCCGGCTGCTGGGGACCAGTTTGGTTATGCGCTGGCGGCTGATGGCAAGCACTTGGCGGTGGGTGCGGCCCAAAAAAACATGGGAACGGGTGCGGCCTATGTTTTCCCAGTCAGCTCGGGTGTGCAGCGTTTCAAGCTGACGTTAGACATCCCGAAACAAGGGGATTTGTTTGGCTACGGATTTGCTATTTATGGCAATCATCTGCTAGTGGGTGCTCCCGGGGCCGATTTGCCAGGGAAATCGAATGCGGGCTCGGTATCGCATTTTTCTCTCATCGACGGCACACTGCTCCATACCATTAACGGCTTGGCGACCGCCGCTGACAACCAGGCGGGCGTCGCCGTGGCCCTGGACGCGCGCCGCATTTATGTCGGCTTGCCTGGTGTAGACACCGGGGTAAGCAATGTAGGAGCCATCGACACTTTTAGCCTTTTGACGGGCAATCCCATTTCGCGTCTTGTTGGAGATCAAGTGGAAGGTGGGCTGGGGAGCAGTCTGGCAGTGCGGGACCACTTGCTTATTGCTGGCGAGCCGGGGCGCGCGGTTTTGGGGCAAGCGGCAGCGGGTGCCTTCCGTGTCTATGACGCTGCGACGGGAAATCAAACCGCGACTTGCCTGAATCCTCTACCAGTAGCGCAAAATCTATTCGGCTCCGGGCTGCTACTGGACTCGGGCATGGTCTATGCCACTTGCCCGTTTGATGATGAGGCTGCTTCCAACGCCGGGGCCATCTACCGCTGCGGTCCCTACCGGACAACGCTTACTGCCAGTGAGGTGATGACCAAACTTAGCGCTGCCCCTGGGGCTGGTAGCAGCATTTTCGCCGCCATGCCCACTTACTGTATCGGCACGCAGAGTGACGTGCTCAGCATTGCGACACTCAGTGGTGCGGCGGTGGGCACCACGAAGAGTCTGTGGACGGATGAGCCTGGACTGCTCAGTCTCGTGGGGAGAACGGGCTTTGCGGTTAATGGCCTGAACCCGGGCGAGGTGTTGTCGGATATCGCCAACATCTCACTGAACCACAACGACAGGGCCTGGTTCCTGACGACCGTGCGCGGCAGGGGCGTCACGGCGAATACGGACAAGGTGTTGTGCAATTGGAGCCAAGCCAACGGAGCGAGCTATTTCTTGCGCGAGGGCGATTCGCTGAACGCGAACGTGGTCAAAACCCTGCATACGCCAAGGCAGGCCCGGCAGTCGGACATCACCTGTCCGGTCGTGTTTGTAAGCGGCCCAAATGGAGTTGTTGCAGCGAATGACACGGCCATTTATCAGGTAGGCGCAGGCCTGTTGAAACAAGAAGGAGAAGACATCGCTGCCCTGGGAGTGAGTTTGGGCGAGATTCAACCCCGGGTGGCGTGTGGATTCAATTCGGCGCTGCGCAGCTACGCCTCAATGCTGCAATCCTCGCCGCAGACGAACATGGCGGTGTTTGAGAATGACACCGCCCTGGCGCGGCGAGGAGACGCTTCTGGTGCAGGGGCGGCCACTTTTGGCACCTTCCTTGGCGAGACCAATGCAAACTCGTTCACAGTGTTCCGCGCGACTCTCAATCCTGCTGTCGGTGTGAATGCCTACAACAATGAAGGCATCTGGGGCGATACACGCGGTGCGACCGAATTGATTGTGCGCAAGGGCGAGGAACTGCCTTCACTGGGGGCAGGTATCGTCATCACACGGTTCCTGCGGTATCAGATTCTGAGCTTTGGCGATCTCGTGGCGCTGGTGCAGTTGGGTGGCCCTGGTGTGACGGCTGCGAATGACGTGTGCTTAGTGCATTACTACTATGACCAGATTTACTTCCCTGGCGTGCCTCTGCTGCGAGAGGGCGATCCAGCCCCTGGCTGTGGTGCGGCCAGGATCGCGACCCTCAGCCAAGTCGCCAGCAATGCGGTGAATGGTGATTATGCAGTTTTGGCTAGCTTGGTGGTCGAGGCTGGCGGTGCTTCGGCGGCCAATAACCTGGCGCTGTTCCGTGGCGACCTCAGTGCGGTGGGTGCGGCAGGCCGCATCTATCGGCAGCCAGTGCTGTCCCT
>Ga0247832_1002557_pt1 | contig 27503 bp, 26 predicted proteins | sample LaCruzMarch2015__10_FD_192407 | JGI IMG/M metagenome (GOLD analysis project Ga0247832, IMG submission 192407) | Freshwater microbial communities from meromictic Lake La Cruz, Castile-La Mancha, Spain - LaCruzMarch2015_4m | ecosystem: Environmental > Aquatic > Freshwater > Lake | place: Spain... | reverse complement strand
TGTTATTTTTTTAGCCTCATGATGTTGTTGAGGCGTATTTTTTAAGTAGCCCTATCTACGACACTGCTCACTACACTCGTCGTCATTCGTCATCTACCTCCGCCATCCATACGGACGATTCGCTTGATAGTAAATTAAGCCATGACGAGCATCCTGAGTATGGAGAGCCCCCCGTTTCGTCCACGCGGCAGTGGCTCTTCTGCTTCTGCCATCTCGGCGTCCGCTCCGGTATTCCAGATAGCACAAAGTCCATTGCCATCGACAGCGGGGGGCACGCCCTCTCATCACCACCCTCTCAAGTATGCTGGTCGATCAAGTCCGACGTTGGGAGAGGGGGTGTATAGCAATGCAGTTCGGAGTTATTCCTTCCAGACGTCGCCGAATGGGTACGTTTATCCAATCAAAATCATCGACGATATTTCTTATTTTTGTCAGATTCATTTGGCTTCGTCGATGGATATCATTCTTTCCATTTGATACTTTACCTCAACTATATTATGTTCAATTAATTTTCATATTATATCTCATTGGTACATTAAAAATCAATGAATATCGCTCGTACTCATGCGAAAAAATATCAAATTGAACACCCCAAATGCAACATATAAATAAAGAGAGACACTGGAAATACGTAACGTATGGGAAGAGAATGTTGAGGAGGAGATGGCGGTAATACGTGAACTTATCGAAACACATCCATATGTGGCCATGGATACGGAATTTCCTGGTGTAGTTGCACGTCCAGTCTCTGAAACCTTCTCTCCCGACTTTCACTACAAGTCTCTGAAATGTAACGTGGATCTACTAAAGATCATCCAACTTGGGTTGACATTTGCGGATGAGGATGGGAATTATGCCAAGGGATGTCCATGTTGGCAATTCAATTTCAAGTTCGACCTAAATGATGACATGTTCGCGCAGGACTCGATCGATCTTTTGGTGGCATGTGGGATATCCTTCGATGATCATGCAGTACGAGGAATCGATCCTTTACACTTTGGCGAGCTACTCATGGTTAGTGGTCTGGTACTGGACGATCGTGTGAAGTGGGTGTCATTCCACTCGGGATATGATTATGCCTACCTACTCAAGGTATTGACAACTCAGGACCTACCAAAGGATGAAAAGTCCTTCTTTGATCTACTCAAGGTCTACTTCCCCACGATATATGACATTAAGTACATGACGAGTCTATGCGATGGGCACTTTGGTGGATTGCAGCGACTTGCCGATGACCTCCAGTGCCCCCGCATCGGTCCCGAGCACCAGGCTGGGTCAGACTCCCTCCTTACCATGACGACGTACTTTGCGCTGGCCAATGCCAAGTTTTTGAGTAATAAGAGCGGCATGATTGATGATACAAAGTATAGGAATGAATTATTTGGTTATGGGAATAATCACACGGTGAGGAAGGGACCTGGACCCTCACACGCCCATACCAACAGCTTGATGTCGGGAGCGTCTGATTCTTGAGAGTCTCAAGTCAACTTATTGAGATTGTTTTCTTTATATACCTTTATAAAAATAGGTGCAATGACACTATACTGTATTCTCATGCTGCATACCATCCCACTAACGCCACATTCCTTAGTTTTCCATTCTCCACAACGACCACAAGTTGATGTCACGAATGTCGAATCAATCCATACCGAATAAGATACAATACACTTAAATACACGAATTGGTCCCAAAAAACCAAACGTCATCTTTCACTCACCTCTCCACGCTCGACCGACGCCATCCACAAGACGATGCTGTATTCTCTATTGGCCGCTACCATTATCGCGTCGGTGGATGCCTTCTCCAACACTGGCAACGGTGCCATATCCTCCTCCTTCTCTCGATCCTCGGTCGCGCTCTATGCGAGCAAACAGAGGGATAAAGCCGTGAGCAGAACTAAATGGGCCGCCGCTCGTGGATATGGCGCCGCCGCCGGTGCCAGCGTGACCGAACCAACGTCCGGGATGATGACAAATGCGGATGGACTCGAATATGTCCGTCTAACGAATGCAAATGGTGATACATCTGATGTGTATCTCTTTGGTGGTGTCGTGACGTCCTACGTCGCCGGTGGACAGGAGTACATTGCCGTCCGGCCAGATGCCAAGATGGATGGCTCGAAACCTATCAGTGGCGGACTGTCACATTGCTGGCCTCAATTTGGACCCGGTGCAATCCAGCAGCATGGCTTTGCGCGTAATGTCAATTGGACGGTCAAGGCAATGAAGGAGGACATGGTCGAACTTCAGATGGCACCTGATGTCTACACAAAGGCCATGTGGGACAAGCCGTTCCTATGCACATTTAGTGTAACACTCGAGGATGCTCAGTTGGCAACAAAAATGTTCGTTGAGAATAAGGGTGATGAAAGTTTTGATTTCCAGGCGGCGTTGCATTCCTACTTCACTGTCTCGGCCATGGATAACTTGTCAATTGCAGGATCATTCAAGGGGAAGGAATTCTTAAATAAGATGGTTGATGGTGGGACCATGCAGACGGAAGAGCGGGATGAGATTACTATTGCCGAGGAGTATGATCGTGTATACATGGGCGTGAATGATCCAGTACTCAAGGATACAGGTACTGGTAAGAAACTAACAGTGATGAACACAGCTGGATATGCTGACACAGTACTGTGGAGCCCATATGGCAATGAGGGCATGGGATATAACAACTTTGTTTGCGTGGAAAGTGTAAAGTTTGATCCAGTAACACTTGAGGGTGGCGCTTCATGGACTGGAAATATGTCTTTGAGTCCTGGAAATCTTTAAGACTTATTATGAGGTTATTGGAGAAAGGATTGTGTCGTTGATAGATAATGAAAGCTTATAGAATAATTCCTTTTGTATGATGACTTTAAAGTGATCCCATATTTCCTCATCTTCAACATATGCATGTGAAGGACAGTGTCATCTCTCGCTGGGCGTTCAATCCTAGTGACCTTAGCGAAATTGAGAAAATAATGAGTCTCACGATTGCGTCGTGTGATCGATATGGCAAACTAGTCATACAAGGAGGAGAATTTATACCGACTGTACGATCTACCTGGGCCACCGGCCTCACCCCCATACCTACTCAACGGAGTACACCCATGCCTGCACCGCATACAACCATCATAGCGGAAAAGATAATGCTCTCTTGCTTGCCTTTTCCCAATTCTGTTGAGTGCATTTACTCACAGTCGTTTGTGTGAGTCTGTCCATGGAATGATGAGACGTTACCTTCAATATGAGATAGGGATGGACCAGATTGATGCCCATCAATCATATGGTGACTACAGAGTATGAGATGAGGGAGAGAAGGTGTAAGATACTACATACTACGCTATAATATGATCTTTCAAGCAGTGGTTGGCGGTTGGTGAATTGGCAGCAAAGGCAGTACTGTCATCATTTAAAACATTGACTCACACTATACCTATACCCTGCCCCCCTCCACCGTGAAGAAGAAGATAATGATCAATATGATGAGACAGATGATGATGAGGCTGAATTTGGTGGTTGGTGGATGTACAAATATTATTTTTGTTTTGCCGACAACAAACCCAACCACTGCACCCAATTTGACACCCACCAGAACTCACTAACTAATTACTAACTATCAGCCCAAAAGGTATAATTCAACAAGCAATATTAATCATACTACATAGCTCAGCTAACTTGGCTTGCAATTGTGTTATTTAGGCCAATATTTACAGATATACTACAACCTAGTTCAGTTGTTCTTTGCAAAAAAAAACGGGTATCCTCAAAACCCATTGACCATCAGGCACTACGCAATGAATATACTAAAGAATGTTAGACAAAGATTGGGTCCATTCAGAACTCACCATATAGCATACTAAAAGGTTCTGCAATAAGAAATGGGGGTTAAAAAAATTTAACATGGGTGATTTTACTAGGGCAGAGCCTCATGGCAGCACGCGGCTTGGCTCAACTCAAAAACAGTTGAGAATCTTGACGATGCTGCTACTGCAAAATTTTTCTGTGATGTGCCTGGATAACAAGTGGTGTTGTACCACTGTATTAGACACGATAGTCAGAATGATATAGTTGGGAATGAATCTAATAGAGTGTATTAGGGTGGAATAATGGAAATCCCATCAATTAGCCGGATGAGTGTTTTAGAGGCTCCTTTGTGCCTCACATAGGATATCATTGGGAATTGGCGTCAACAAGTAGAGAGGCGGAGAAGCGGTCGTACAGTCAAATGCAGTACTAATATGTACATGATTGAGTGGGTATTGGCAGGAAAAGAGAGATATTTCATGAAATAATCGACAAATGACACAGCAAACGACGACTGATTGATGATGCCAGAAGGAAAGGGTCTGAAGTGATGGAATGGTGAGAATGTTGATGAAAGGAGTCATACCGACCCCATGAGAGAGCAGCATTTAAAATTAAAATTTTTGTTCGTGTATTACAGTTATCCCAGCTGCTTTCTGATCTATCTAACAATGAACAACCACTGGAGAGACTACCAAAATAGCATTAATAGTATAAAAAAATGAACTTTAATACCAATTTGATAATATTGGCCATTGTACCTTATGAAAGTAGGGGCTTATGTGTTCTCCCGCCCATTTAAAACGAGACAACAAATCCGTCCTATCATATCTAAGTTGGGGCGGCTTATCTCCTGCACGCCCGAAACGAAGCCATACAATGCTCCGACGTTCCCGTAATACCTCCTCTACTATTCAGGCAACGTCTGAACGGCGCTTGGGCTGGGATGGCAGCAGTGCTACTAGAAAGTATGGTAGATCTTCGAGGGATGGTGGTAGCAATATCATGAAGCGATGTATCTTCACTCTACCAATTTTATTTGTGTTCTTTGTCATTGTCAAGAAGCCGCGAGTAGCATCATTTGCATCATTACTACGTAATATGGTACCATCAGCGTTGTCAATGTCGGGAGAATTGGTCAATGAACAACAAGCCACCATCGTGATGGTGCCATCCTGTCCAGCCACTCCCTGGAAAGCCAACGAGGATATACGTGGTAAATGTTCGGACAGTCCAAGAATTACTACTAGTAATGTCGCTAAAACTGTTGATGAATGTGCCACATCATGCTGTAATGATGACAAATGTATCACATGGCAATATAGACGTGACGTAGGATGTTTACACTTTGGTGATATACGTTTAGGTATGGAAAAGGATGGTCCGGCTGGATGGTGCTCAGAACATCCACCTCAACGATGGCAGGGACAATATATACTCAAGGAGGGGTTACGGATTGATCGCAACGTTGCTTGTAACGAACAAACATGGGATCCAAATGAGGAAGTTGGACAATGTTTAGGATTGGGAGATGTAAGGCCAAATGCAAGTGGGAGTGCGGTTCAGTGTATGAAAGCGTGTTGTGCCGATGAGAAATGTGGAGCTTGGCAGTGGAATGAAGCGGTGAGTAGATTATCGATGCGTTTGCTGAATCTTATCAACATTGATATTGTGTATTGATGTTATGCATTTGTTATTTTGTTTATATTTCCAAACACAGCTTGGATGTTTTTTCAGCAAGACAATGTTTAGCTGTGAAGGAGAGGGAGATGCAATCAAGTATGAACCATTCATTGGTAGGAGGAAGCTGCTGGATTCACGAAAGTATACTGCCATTAATGGGCAACCCTGGCAAATGAAACTGTAAATGTTTTTTATCATTTAGTTATGGCATAGAGAATAATGACAAACATGCCTAATATATTCCCGTAAGATATGATATTATCTGATAATAATAATGACAGCACTTTATTCTCTTCTTCAGGAAGAAAAGCCTCAACAATCACGGATGGTACTTTGGCAAGTGTAACGAACTTCCAGTTTGCACTCGTGATGGCGGAAATATTGGACCCGATACATTGCCACCTCCTAATGTAAGTCGTGGGATGTATGATAATGGCAGATAGATGTAAGAGACCTTCTGATAGGAATTGGGCTTGAAGTTCGAAGGGTTACAATTGATGCAAGTTTCATTGATGAAATTTATAGATGTAAAGGTAGAATCCTTTTTATTAGCAGATGATTCATCCGCATTCCTCCCTCCTTCACCAAGAAAAAGCCTCAGCGATGCTCCTTCTTTCCTGATCGATGTTCCATTGATACATTTGTCGTTCCTGGACTTGGCGAAGGTCTATGCTTTCCACCGTCAAGTGATGCCTCCTTGGTCTTGTTTGCATGATTTCCATTTTGTTGCTGCTGCTTGATGGCAGCATTCTTCTGGGCATCCTTCTGTGACTTCTCCCACTTTGTTTGGCCCACCGACCAGTAATCATTCACCTTGTAGTATGGCATTTTGATAAAGCACGTTGGGACAAACAGGAAAAAGGATGTCCGTCGGGAACACTTGATTGAGGGATGTGTGGCGCGCAAAACATGATTTTTATTACTCAGTCAGTATCCTTAAATTTTATAAAATCAAGTGATGTTGTAATGAATATGTTCACCCCCATTCTACTTCTCTACCTTTTTTTTTCATCCTATCGAGGGTCACTTATATCCAATACTAGTACATTCAAAGCTTGCACAAACTCAGACACCGCCAATCCAAGTTTCCAATCGGCGTGTCCCCCACCAACATATATAAATCTTGGTTTTGCATTAGTAACTATACTCTTGGATAGAATTATCGGTATATTGTTGTTAGATGTCGTGGTGGGTATGCCAAAGGGTGATACACCATTATGCCCATAACCTGTAAGATCATATGCAATAGTGTTGGATGCCAATCTTACATCGGAAAAGTAGGACGTGTCGAATCGTGCACTACCTAGTGGACGTAAGCCACGTAATTCATATGATAACTTTTTCATATTAATACTTTCAATATATTGTACAATGATTAGATAATACTTGGAGTTGGATCGATCAACACCATCATCAATATCATCATGGGTCGACGACTTTGATGGAACATATTGTTTATTCTCAAACAAACAAGCCTTACACAGCTGTGATGTGGAATATGCACCTAATATCACTTTGCGTTGATTTAAATCCAATTGATAATAGTTCGATGGACAATGGATGAATTGTGCGGAGTAGCAGCAACGAGTTTGATATACATGTCGACGTACCCGTTGCACTTCGTCTGGTATTATGTTCGTTGTTATCAATGCAGTAGAAGTTTGATTGTTTTCATCATCGTCATCGCCGTTGCCGTTATTGTTGTTGTTGTTGTTGTTGTTGTTGTTGTTGTTGTTGTTGTTGTTGTTGTTGTTGTTGTTGTTGTTGTTGATATTATTATAGTCGGGATCTTTGTCGCTGAGGAAATGGTGAGTGGTGATGACGTCCATCGTCCATAATGATGACTTCCGTTCGAGACATGCGATCCGTTCACGCAAAAGTAGCAGTTCTTCTTCTGTCGTTATCGGCGGTGCTGCCATTATTACTTGGTGTTTTCATCGGGGCGAAGAAAAGAGACAAACGCCGAGGAGACGAGCGACCCCGCCATCAGACTCAGGCACCATCCATTTTTTGTCCCACCCACACCACTTCTCTTTGTCGCCAACGAGTATTATCATAATATCTCATCTCGTTGTCATCGCCATAATAACAACAAACAACAACACTGACAATAATGTCGCAGCACGATGAGATGATATGGCAAGTGATCAATCATCAATTCTGTTCGTACAAGTCGACACTTGCAAAGAGTAAAGGACCAAATCGCGATACACGTCAATTTTGCAAACACCCCTACTCAACCACGGGTGTGTGTAATCGTTCCTCCTGTCCACTTGCCAATTCCAAATATGCCACAATACGTGAAGACGCCGGACGGATACATTTATATATAAAAACCGTCGAACGTGCTCACAGTCCAAAGAACTTGTGGGAAAAGATATATCTAAGTCGGAATTATGCCAAGGCATTAAGCCAGTTGGATGAACATTTAGCATACTTCCCCAAGGCACAGGTGCATCGTAACAAACAACGGTTAACAAAGATACATCAATATCTATTGCGGATGCGTAAGTTAAAATTACGTGAGATTAATGGCAAGAAGGCAATTAATACACGTGTACATCGCAAGGTCGAACAACGTGAGGAACGTCGTGAAAAGAAGGCACTAATAGCTGCCAAGATTGAGAATACTATTGAGAAGGAACTGGTTGAACGATTAGCACGGGGGACATATGGTGATATATATAACTTTCCTGAGGTACCGTATCAGAAGGCATTGGAGAAGTTAGCCAAGAAGGAAACTGAGGAGGAGGACGAGAGTGAGGAGGAAGAGGAGGAACTTGAGACGGAGGATGAATTGAGTGATGATGAAGAACAAGAGAATGAAATGGAGGGGATGGTCGAGTATGTGGAAGATTTAGATGACGATGAGGAAGAGGAGGACGATTTAGAGGATATGCAAATGAATGCATGGGATGATGACGATGACAGTGAAAGTGAAGCTAGTGATGATGACGATGAGGAAGAAGGGGAAAGTGAGGACGAGTCATCATCATTTGAAGGTGGCAGTAACGACGAGGAATCTGACTCTGTTGATCGCGATGATAGCGGAAGTGAACCATCGAAGTTAACGAAGAAGAAAAAGAAGAAGGAAAAACCGCCCAAGCGAAAGGGTACACGAATTGAGATTGAGTATGAGGATGAAACTGATGATCTCCTCCCGGAGGAGAAGGAAGAATCTATTATTGCAGGTGCTGGTCTCGCATGGTAAAATTGAAAGATATAAATGTGTTTCGGACTCCTGGTCGTTTGTGGATGACATGGATGAGAGTGTGATGCATGTATTACTTGCCTGCTGAAATTGCTCCTACGTTTTTATATAATAATGGCACCTACAACAACCTTTGTGGATTCACGTGACAACATCCTTTATTTAGTGTATATCTTTAGAATTAGAACTCAACCTTGACATATAAATCCGAGTATTTCACACACCATAACCTCGCAATCGTGTTCTAGTATATACATATTCATACGAGAGATTCTACTCTCTCTCATCCCACACGGAGCCCCCTCAATTGAAATTACATAGTATATCTATCTCCCAACGCTCCTCTGTTCAACAATCCCTTCTCTCCTCTTTTTTTTCTCACTCAGATTTTCTCACTTACACACGTAACTCGTTCGACATTATGTCCTCCTCTAATATCTCTCTTCTCTACAATTGTCGTCTCTCGCCCCCCCCTCCCACCCCCCCTCGTTCTTTAGTAGGAATCAGTCGCAACACTACCATATTTCTTCTTCAAATCAATATTTAATCGATTATAATCATCACCATTATCATACTCCCGTCCACCCTCCTTTTCATTATCGCTATTTCCCTTGTATATCAAAAAGATACATATACCAAACAATGTAGCAAATGTTATTAATGCACCCATGGCATTCGTCTTCGCCAAATCATAATCATTTATCCCGGCGACGAGGAAGGGTTGGGAGGATAGGATGGTATAGACGTATGCCATAAATATCATACCCGTGAAGGAATAAAATCCGCAGCATTGTGGAGTTAACATGGTGGTGGTGATGATGCGTTGTATATGGAGGTTGTTTGTCTATCGACTGAGGTAGCTCTGCTCGATGGAGGTGGCTCTACGATCCAACGCCTCCTCCTCCTTCGCTGGTGGATGACAAAAACAACATACATAACAAAAAGTGAAAATAATAGTCACAATGACTTGAATCTTGGATGTCTCTGCAAATTTCTGAGGGCAAATGATTCTGAAATCTTTACGGGGGCACTCGGCAGTACATAGAGAAATTACCGAATCTCACCATTTTCGTCGACACGGTCCGGTAGTAGCGCATAGCCGTTGTCCATTTAACATATTCGACGGGACGGCATGCCGCCAAAGCCCTTGGAACCCATTGTGGGTGGTCTCAGCTGAGGATGCGCCATTCCACTTTTACAGAATCCGAGATATTCTCCATGGGGGCGGCGCCGGATCAGAATTATTATCCTCCTCGGAACTTGAATCCCTCGTCTCCATCATTGGCATCGGCCCCGCGAGGCCTGCGAGGGATCCCTTCAATGGAATCCACCAACGTCACAATAACTTCATTGGCCACTAACGCAACAAATGCCGACGCCGCGGAGCTAGGTCTTACCGTTGACGAATATGAATTTTATGAGAAGACCGAGGCCGACCATAGACGTATGATGTTTATGATACTCTTCTTTCTTTTTTTCATGATATTATACATTGGTTTCTGTGCCTACTATAGGAAACGGAATAAAGTCCGACGTGCCGTCGAGGATACAACTGATCGTACAAGAGAACGTCAACGGAGTGCCAATCAGGTGAGGATTTTGTTTTGTTTCTTTTGAAAATTATATAATATCCGACTGAGTATTCGTCTTGTTTATATATTAGTATCTGTACTCACGATATTTTTTTCACTATATTGTACCTACCCTAATCCGTTCGTACAACAAGATTGTACTCGATGAGAGTAGCGATGCTACACGACGTGCACGGACCAATGCACACATGCAGACCAAGCTTAAGAAGAGGCTGGCAAACATAAAGCGTGCATTATACGTCCGTATTATTGTTAATAATGATGACATCATCGATGACAATGACGTGGATGAATGCATGGGAGCAGAGAATGGCGTGGAGGAAGAGGAGGAGGATGCAACAGCCGCTTTCGTTGCATTAAAGAGTAAGCTCAATTTGAGAATGTGGGGAGCTGAGGGTGTCCCCTCTCCTCCTCCCATCGCTCCTGCTCTAACGGTAGTTGAAGAGGAAGACGAGGATGGGGAGGAGGAAGGAGGGTTGAATGAGCCGGCATCCGCGTCACTAAACGAAGAAGGTTATCATAGCGGCGGCTTCGTTGAAGAGCATTCTGTAGCTGCAACAGTGTTACCACAGCAGATTCCCTTGTCTCTGGCAGAGACTCGAAGTGTCAAGAGTTATATCGACGCTTTGAATTGCAGCGGTCGTAAGTCGAATTCCGCAAGTCCAGTACTGTGCGATGATGATTCTTTGACAAAGAAGTCAATTGTAGTGGCATCAACATCATCGGGGATGAATCGTTATCATCGACGCTCCATCCCCCACTCGACCATCATTTCAATGTATGGAGAGGAGTGTAACATATGCCTGTCTCAATTTCAGGTGGGCGATCGTGCGGCATGGAGTTTGGCTGACGGAGTCGTTCTTTGTGGTAACAATGACACCAACGTTGACGGTTCAAAAGCTGTCTGTAAGCATGTATTCCACGAGGAATGCATCACACGATGGCTACTCGTGCGAGACAAGTGTCCTATTTGTCGTGAAACATACTTCCCAGACAACGGAGATGATGTACTCACGACTGCAAATTCCATGTCGGATAGCTCATCAATAACAAATAATGATGTGGTCAACAATGGAAATGCTTCGGCTTTGGAGCGAGGAGAGAACTCGAATTATGATGAGAACCTTAGGTCTACACCACTGATACGGAGGATGATTGAGAGATTTGACATACGATAAGGAAAAAAAATGACAAGGCACAACTGTTAGATATTGATGGATCCTTTGTGCTCAAAATAGTTAAGGTAGGTAATATTGTCGTCTTAGATAGTGGATAGTGGAGGATCCTCCCTAAGTATGCAGTAGTGAACAAATAAATAACTGAATACAATGTTATATTGGATACAGCTCATAATTATAGGTAGACTTGCATAATCGTACTTTTTGGGAAGCCGCTGAAGAGACCAGAAGGACACAATCGAGAAAATGCAATGAGCTAGAAACAAATGTAGACAGTGAAGGAACTCCTGAAATATTGAAGAGATGCGTCTGAACACCGTGAATCAAATAGGTATCGCCCAAAGATGTGAACAAAAACCTTAATACTCAAAGAGATCATAGAAGTAAACTTCTTAAGAATGCACCATCCACCAGGCCGACCAGGTACCAGCAAACTGTCTCCCATTCCTCAAACTTTTTCACTACCACATCCAAACACTGTTCCCTCAACATTGTATTGTTCTTAGAGCCCTTCTTCTTCTCGGTACTTCAGGTTCCAGCTTCATTTGCCCATGATGCGTCATTTTACTTCCATCAAATCTGTATTCTCCATAGCAGCAGTGGAGCAGCGTTATCTTTCTTGGTACTTGCACTCGTCACCATTGACATCAACCACGGGGACGCAACGAGGCCTAAGTGGGATCTCTTCAATGGCATACAACGATGAATTCACAACAACAGTGGCCACTAACGCAACCAATGCCGACGCCGCGGAGCTAGGGCTTACCGTTGACGAATATGAATTTTATGAAAAGACCGAGGCCGACCATAGACGTATGATGTTCATGACTGTCTTTTTTGTGGTACTAATAGTTTTGTTCATCGGATTTTGTGCGTACTATATGCAGTTCAATTGGGACACAGTCGAGGATATTATAACGATTAGTATGAGACAACGTCAACGGAGTGCCAATCAGGTGAGATGTTTGTTTCGTTTGAATATATCTGGCTGCGTATGTTACAGGTATCTGTACTCACAATGTTTGTAACTATACTACACTGATTCATTTGTACAACAAGGTTGTGCTCGATGAGAGTACTGACGCTATACGACGTGCACGGACCAATGCCAACTTGAAGACCAAGCTTAAGAAGAGGCTGGCAAACATAAAGCGTGCATTATACATCCGCATTATTGTCAATGATGATGACATTATCGAAGCCGATTACGAGGCAGATTACATGGTAGAGAATGGCGTGGAGGAAGAGAAGGATGATGAAGATGTGTTCGGTGCATTAGCAAATAAGCTCAGGATGCGAATGAGCGGCGATGAGGATGTCCCTTCTCCTCCTATCGCTCCAATTCCACAAATCATTGTCGTAGAGGAAGACATGGATGAGGAGGAGGAACGAGGAATGAATGAGCCGGCATCCGCGTCACCAAACGAAGAAGTTCATCATAGCGGTGGCTTTGTTGAAGAGCATTCTGTAGTTGCAACAGTGTTACCACAGCAGATTCCCTTGTCTCAGAAGACTCGCGGTGCCAAGAGTTATATCGACGCTTTGAATTGCAGCCGTCGTAAGTCCAATGATGGCGCAAACATATTGAATCGTTATCATCGACGCTCCATCTCCCACTCGACCATCATTTCAATGTACGGAGAGGAGTGTAACATATGCCTATCTCAATTTTAAGTGGGCGATCATGCGGCATGGAGTCACGACGTCTTGTCGGTCAAGAGTGCTGGCAGCGACGGAGCAGTTCTTTGTGGTAACAATGACACCACCGAAGACAATGCAAAAGGAGCTGTATGTAAGCATGTATTCCACGAGGAATGCATCACACGATGGCTACTCGTGCGAGACAAGTGCCCTATTTGTCGAGCAACATACTTCCTAGATGAACAGGGTAAGGATAATTTACTCACGACCTCACATTCCACGTCGGATGGCTCATCGACAAATACTGCTGTGGTCGATGGCAATGCTTCGGCTTAGCGAAGAGAGCGTTCCGAAGGAGAGAGAGAAAGAGATAGAAGAGAGAGAGCATTAATCCAACTAGATTTGAAAAAATGACTAGTCACTTGTGGAGTAAATACATACACTTGATGGATTGAACTGGGTTGGATAGAGAATATTGTTGCATTGGATAGTGGATCCTCACAAAATAGTATGTACTGCAACAAAAGAATAACTTAAAATTATACGTTTGATCTCTAGCTCATAATTACTTATAGACTTAACTCTAAGAGAAGCCACGGATGATGGTTCCCATTGATCCTGGAACTCGAAGTCTCAGAGGATCGCTCACCAGTAATAACAACCTAACTCTAGCTCATAATTATAGACTTAACCTTAACTAAAGAGAAGCCACTAATAACATACTCTAGCACAAATACTGTCAAAGTCTATGCTTTGCCAAGAAGAATAACCTGAACTTCTACACCCAAATGGTTAGATCGAAATGAACGTTTTTAGGTTTCATTTCCAATCACTCATCATTACTCTCTTAAACGGCGAGTCGTGAGTAATTCCATCGAACTAACAAAATCGAGACGACGACTAGGGTCGCACCCGGGATGATAAGCAGGTTGAGCAAATTACGTATGCTTATCAATCCCATCAAAAATATCATCAAATCTCCAGTTGCTTGACCACTCTAAAAAATGGTTAGATTGGAAAAACTTGTGTGAGAAGAACAAGATCGCAACCTAACAATAAATTGAATATCAAAGTAGTGTACGCACCGTTCCAACCAGTGTAGCCAATAGACCAGAATTGAACGTTCCCTGTGCCAGTGCCGACGGAACAACTTTACTTATTAGCGATGCAATGTAGCTTTCGCATGCTTCGACACCCGAAAATGCAATAAGACTGCCCGTGATATACCGTGACGGTCCTACGGCCCAAAACTGTCCTTCGTTGTAAGTTGTATTATTGTCATGATTAACTAAATCTGTCGGATCAAATAGGAATGTCATGCCTAACAGTGTAATTGACATGAACCATATCATCATGTACCTATCCTCGAACAGAGTGGAAAGATATCCAGAGAAGATGGACACTGGGATGACAATAATACCATTGGCCAAGTGGAGTGCACCAACATTCTTTATTGTCCAGCCGTAACGATTTTTGGTAATGATCGACGTCGACCCGACAATGCTCTCCAAAGTAATACGTTTCATGAAGATTAGTGACATGCAAATAACGACCGGCTTTGTCATATGCTGGAGACACGAACAGCAATGAATCCGTCCCACTGTTTTTGTTTTCACTGCATTGAAATCACTCATGATGTGAGAATTCTGTCGTCCTAACAGACTATCATCGAACGTGCCATCGAACGTACCACTCCCGCTTACTGTTATCACCTTGCCATCAGCCGGTGACATCATAGCAAGTTCGACCTCATCAACCTCATCTAACTTTGCCTCACGTTTCTTTAGCTCTTCTAATCCCGACCTCGTAGGTTCGCTAAAGAAGAATGCAATACACAGTGTGTAAATAAACCAATTAAGTGACATGAAGTAGCCAGGTCCTGTCATACCATTAAAGTATTGTGTTTCCAAAAATGGTAAATGGAATTGAAATTCGGGTACCATATCTAATAATATTGCCATCCCTGGTCCACAGGCACTCCCCACGGCCATGGCCATTGCGAACATTGCCGATGTCATTGTCCGTAGTTTGAATGGCGTGGCATCAGCAACATATCGTCGATTGATGATACGTGGTGCACCAAGTCCTGTCATTGCACGTCCGATGAGACATAATTCTACACTCTGGTAGGCGTACGCATTGGCATAACAGAAATTACCAAGGAATTGCAATATCCCCGCAAACAGTAGTGGATTCCTATAATTGTAATTCGTCCAATAGGAGTATGCAATACATGACGTCAGTGCGAATAATGGTGTCGCACCAAGCATTAATCCGGCAACCGCGTCCTTACTCCCCAATGCCTCGGCATAGTGTGCACTACTAGGCTCGATGATATAACTATTCATCATGAATAGAAAACAGGATACCAAATTTAGAAATAAGGGAAATATATTCTCCTCCTTGATTTCATTCAAGCTACGTCGGATATTATTACGACGGTCACCAGTATTGCCCTTTTGATTGTATGAAAAGTGTTCAAAGTCTTTATTCTCACGCCACTTTGCGATTATCTCAATTTCATTCTTAAAATGATGTCCTCTCAGGGAAACAATCCCACCTGGTTGTTTGTATTAATATGGGCGTGAGAAGAATGACAAAATGATGAGAAAAAATGATGCTTAATGTAAATATAGCAATACTCACGCCGTTGTAAATCAATAAGTAAATAATCTATTATCCTCGCTCCAAATAATAATAGTCGATCACGTAGAATGTAAACATCAGTAGCCGTGGTAGTAGTAGTATGGCTACTACTATTACTACTTCTACTACGTTGAAGTATTGTCGCACGTTCTGTCTTCTCGAGTAAGCAACGAAAGCTTGATATTTGTGTAGTTAAGGCATCAATATCATCAGTTGTCATTATTGTACCATCTCCCTCTCCTCTTGTTGTTGTTGTAGTAGTAGTAGGAGGAGTATTTGACAATGTTGTTGTGGTTGATGTTGTATTGTTGTTGTTGTTGTCGTCGTTGATAGTTGGAATGATAGGTTTCTGTTCCATCATCCCCGTATTAGGTATTTCTTCGCCTAACATGTAATGAGTCCTACTTTCCTGTACACCGACAATAATACTAATTTCTAATTCATTTATCCCCCATAAAGCAAACATTCTACTAACTGAATATTGTTCATTCTCATTGTTACTACTAGTAGTAGTAGTAATATGTGATGATATACCTCCTACTGGTAATGATGACGAAACTGAATTGGAAGTAGTAGTAGTAGCAGTAGTAGTGTTTAATTCTTCGTCCCATATACGTTGTACCCGTCCTACTGGTAATGATGAAGGAATACCATTAGCATTAGCAGCAAGAGTAGTAGTAGTAGTAGTAGTAGTATTCAATCCATCTTCCCATTTATGATGTTGTACTAACAGCGGTCGACCTAATACAGGAGTAACAATATCGAATGTCCAACAGAATGCATCATATCGTATAATTAATTGTCGATAGGTGATAATATTCGTTATAGCAAAGGCGACCGTTTCTAATAATAATCGGGATGCCGTCGTATATTCTTTCTTTACTATATGGTGGCGTACCGTAGGGAGGAGTGTGTGCATATAGTAGGATGCAGAACGTTGTAATTCAATTTTTAATAATGTATCAAATTCTAACCGTTCAAGTTTGGACAAATGACGGATGGCCGTGGGTCCATTGATGAATTTACCTCGTCTTCTATGATTGATTGTGGTGGTAGTATTTGTTTGATGATAATTGGAGGACGGCGAGGCACTGCAGCCGTAGTACATGCCATTGTCATATTCATCGTAATCGTTATTATCATAATTGTCGTCATCATCGTCATTATGTAAAAAGTATTCACATCCATTCCCGCCCTGATCCAATAGCGCATCGTCGGTCACGAAGCTATTGGCCGTATTGATACCGACGACCCCCCCTCGATTATTGACTCCCGTGGTGTTGTTGGCGTTGGCGGTCGACGGAAAGAAAGCGTGAGCGTCATTGTCACTTCCACAAAGCTTGACAAAGTCATCCATGGCCAACCGTCCTTTCTCATTCGACAACGCCCGAAGCAGGTCTCGTCGACGCGTGTAATAGTCATTCAACTTCGCTTTTAACAGTCCGTAGTTTACGTAGTGTTCGACGTAGTCTACCTGCTGCGAGCGGCGAAAGTAGGATTCGTACCCTCGATTCATTTCCTTCGGTTGTCGTTGTTGCTGCCCCTGCCGATCGTTGCTTTTAATAGAAGTTGCAAATTGTCAAGGCACCATGACGGGACGATATATTATGGGGACGGCAGCAGCTCGATTGATTGGAATAACAACATCAAACTCGCGAGCCAAGCCGGACACAGAGCAACAATGGACTTTCTCCGCAAGCAACCAACGCCTTCCTCTCGTCTTGCGGCGTTGTTCGTTCGCAAGCCAAGCCGTAAGAAAGAAAATCAGAGTCCAACGTAAAGTTGAAGTGAAACTCCTAACAAACTGACCACATTGTCATGCTGGCCCAAACACATAGGCACTGCTTGATGACACTGTCTATCTTAATTATTTACAAACGCGAAAGGAGCATTTGATTTTGATTTAGTCATCCTCGTCTCGTTCCACTCACAAAAGAGGAGGTTCATTCGTCAAAATTTCATTTCATCCACGTTTAAATGATGACGGTGTGTTGCAAAATGAAGAAGAACAAGTAACAACAACAACAACAACAACAACCCAACGAAAGTAAGAATATTAGTGCTTTAGAAAGAAGAACTACTGTAGCATTAAAATGTCGACATTACTTCGATCAACGTTACTACTACGACGTAGGTCGCGTTCATCACAATCCTCATTCGTCTCCTCTTCCTACTCGCCGACATCATCCGGTCAACGCAAGGTTGCCACGAGCGGTGGCAAAATATCATTATCTAAAAAGGCCATACAATTCTTGGATGATGGTGATACCTCTGATGGACATCGGACGCAGGAATATGATGACGATATCAACGATATCAACAACAACGTCAAGGAAGAAGTGGTCGTTGTTGGTATCGATGCTACGGGGAATGTAGACGATGATTCAGATTTAGTACCGATGGACGAATCGCCCATCATTCGTACTAATAGTAAAAGGAGTAAGAGTAGTAGTAGTCATAGAACGAGGTCGCTTGTTAATGTATTAATTAATGATAATTGTGTTGGTATTGTTGTTAATGACACTCTTTCATCGGATGAAGAGAATGACAACAGTATCAACAGCTGCAACTACAACAACGACGATGAATATGAAAATGAAATTAAGACCGAATGTAATAAAGATCCTGCCATCGTCGTGGATGATAATCAACAACACAGCATCAACACCTACGATGATGATGATGATGATGATGACGTAGACGACAATATGACAGTAACAAGTGAGATTATCAATGCCGGTAATGAGGCATTATTACTAATATATGGACATAATGTGAATCTATACACTGATGTATTCCAACTACCATCAGCACCGCCTGTTCGTACTCGACGATCAAGGCAGTATAATTCGGACGATGATGATGACATTCTATCCACCGACGACGAACTAATACTACTAGCTCAAATTAATCAATCATACGAAGAAATATACGAACAACTCCAATTGGCATTAAATTGTATAGGCACGGCCTATCAACGTGAGGCGGCCATGGTCTGTGGCTATACTGATCGATTTAGCACTATTATGAAAAACGACCCAAAAATGTTTTTAGATATCAAAGTCGATGCCGTACGTCGTGCAAGGGATATATTATTGCATGACGATAGTCGTAATGAGTATAATGAAATGTTATGGAAATATAGTAATAGTCATGGTAATAATGATGGTGTTGGTGCTGCTACTACTACTACTACTACTACTGTTGCAGCAGCTTCGGATACTGTCACTACTGTGACCAAGGAGGTTATTGGAACTACTTATGATGTAGTAGGAGACACTAATTACTTTACAGATCATCGACGTCACTTTGATGTGAAAGATAACAACAGTGATGATGATGATGATGATAATGAATATGATAATGATGATGCAATATATGGAAGTCATGGTGATTATTCATACGATTGCCATGAAGAAGAAGATGTATGTTCATTGTTCACTGTTCCACCAGGTATTACTGATTATTCGAACCGAAACTTACAGCCTATTCCAACTCATCAAGTGCATGTTGTCACTGAAATAGAGGAATCATTCCAACCTCAAAAAAACAATGATGATCATGGAGGTGAAGACTTCGATTCACTCATTCAGGATCGTCAATGTCAATCAAAGTTAGGACAAATAATGTGGAAGCAGGATCAGTATTCACCAACTAATCAAGAGGAGTTTGATCTGCTAATTGAGAATTCTTTACCGGAGGAAGAATTTTACGATCAACTTATAGTACCACCGTCGAAGAAAGATACCTCATCTATAATACCACTTATCCCTCGTCTTGAATCGTCACCTCCTCCTAGTACACTTCGTGGTGCAGCCGCTGCACGTCGTCGGAAACACATATTGAAGACTCGTGAGGGTGATGATAATGACACTCCTGGTGGGAAAGTAAATAAGCTCACAATCGACAATGATGTTGTCTTTGATCCATTCAATTTAATGAATGACAATCAGGATGACTCTGTTACGACTGTCTCTGTCCCCGACGTCGTATTTCCGAATGATCCCTTCTTTCTTCAACGTAATAGTGGAAGTGGAGAGTGGGATGACGCAGAGCAAGAGGACCAAGAGGAGCACGGCAGTCATAACAATAACCAGGTCACTGAAACCGTGACATTTGTTTGTCCTCTACCCAGGTCGAATATCAAAGATGATGACGAATATTATACTCATCGACATTCAGGAATAGTTGACCTTGATCGCACACTATCATCAGATGCAGAAGACGATACAAATAACATTGAATCTAGTGTCTTTGGTGATATTGTAAGTAAGGAGTCAGGTGGTGTGTTTGATGATGTAATCGACGATGTTGATGAGGAGGATGACGAATATGATGAAAATAATTTGCGTCCAGGATTGATTGACCTTGATCAATCAGTATCACATCATGATAGTGATGATGAGGATGACGCGGTAGATGAAATTCCTGAACCACTCATCTCCTCCTGGGATGATTATGAGGATCGGTTTGAGGGTATGACAAGCTGGGTAGACCCTTCGTTGGCTGGTAATTCAACGTCACGTGCTTTGAAAACCGAGACTGCCCAACGAAGGAGTGATGATGAATGTATCGTTAGTAAGACGCTCAGCTCGTATCAAGAACCCAAGCTGGAGGAATTCAAGGAAAAGTTTTTCCTTGAAGTGTCGGCCACGAGTCCGTGGAAGCATGAACAGAAGCTAAAGAAGAATAGGAGTGTGAGAAAAGGATTGAAGGCCAGGGTACGCAAACTTGTTTCCTCGTTACGTACCAAAAGCAAGAATAAGATCGTATCAACCAAGAATGGTAGTTCAATTAGCAGTGCATCAGAAGCTGAGCTTGAAGAGGCAGAGGTACTTCGATTGCTTGGAATTGCATCGACCTTTAATGTCATGGAGAAGAAAAGGCAAGAGAATGAATTGCGTGGGTTGGACCTTCTTGATGAGAATGATAGTGAATATGATGGCTACTTTTCATCGAGTAGTCAAAGTCAGAGTTATGAGTCTGACACGACGGACAAGCTGTCGGATGAGACGAAGGATGATGAAATAGTTTCACGGGTAATGAAACTGATATTATCTTTAAGTCAAAGTGGATCCGAGGAAGGTTCGGTTTGTTCAGATGAGAAATCAGATAAGTCAACAGGTGGTATTGACTGTTTCAATGCCACATCAAGTATAGCAAGTTTAGAGGATGGTAGACATACTGCCAATGTAAAGTCCGGCAACGTATCTTACGACGACGAATCAGGTTTCAGGAACTCAACTGGTCAAATAATGAGTGCACATGATGCAACAACCCCGTCGTCATTCTTTGATATGTGTTTCAACAAGGTATGTAAGTCAACAGATGATGCACTTAATGCAGTGGAATCGTTTTTTTATATTGGACCCGATACATTGCCACCTCCTAATGTAAGTCGTGGGATGTATGATAATGGCAGATAGATGTAAGAGACCTTCTGATCGGGGGCTTGAAGTTCGAAGGGTTACAATTGATGCAAGTTTCATTGATGAAATTTATAGGAGTAAGGGTAGAATCCTTTTTATTAGCAGATGATTCATCCGCATTCCTCCCTCCTTCACCAAGAAAAAGCCTCAGCGATGCTCCTTCTTTCCTGATCGATGTTCCATTGATACATTTGTCGTTCCTGGACTTGGCGAAGGTCTATGCTTTCCACCGTCAAGTGATGCCTCCTTGGTCTTGTTTGCATGATTTCCATTTTGTTGTTGAGCAAAATCACAGGTCTCCTTCAAGTTTTTCCTCAGATCCTTTTTGGAATGAGAAGACAAGGCTGCTTTCGATATTGTGATTACACCAAGAAAAAGACTCCACACCGTGACAGCTATAATGATAGCGGACGAGGCAATGATCACCATGTTCCCGTGAGTTCTCCTGACAAAAATCTCACGCAAGAAAAAAAATCAAGATTTTCATATCGCAAGGCAATTCTATAATTAAACTAACATATATCCTGCATAATCTCTAGTGTAGTAACAAAATTGCACCAGCTGTTTTGTCTCAACTGTGTGCCTATACGAGCATCTTCTGTTCCTTAGCCTCTGACACCTCCTCTCCTCCTCCACCGCCACCACCATTCTCTCTCCTCCTTGAATGACTTCGACTACTAGATGATCGTCGACTTTGACTCTTACTCCGACTTGGACTGCGTGATGATGTCCGTCCCGAACGACTCCGACTCCGGCTCTTGGTACTCTTACGACTGCGTGTATCATCCTGGTCATCCATCATTAGTTTATAATCCACATCGGAGGCATCTTCATCACCATCTTTATAATCACGTCTGGATGATGATTTATGCCGCTTCCCAGAGACACTCATGGACCGTGATCGACCACTTCCACTCTTTGTACGGCTCTTGGAACGGTGTGACCGACCTGCAGCACTCCGATCCGATGCAACGTGGGACCTACTCCGTGATCGGCGTTCACCATGTTTATCACGCATTGATCGTGAAGTATCTCTGGAACTTTTAACACTGCGTGTGGTACTTGAAACACTACTTCGTGATGACTTCCGTTCTTTACTGCTGGGTGATCCACAGCACTTGACAAGTAATATAAGAAAGATAAAACTTGCCACAAGGCCCAGTATCCACCCTAAATGTGTTATCGTTGCTTTCGATTTGGCCCAATTGTTGCCACTGCTACGACCACTATTCGACGAAGTGCCAGAGCTACCACCTTCCGAGTTCATTATCCCCTCAACGTAGCTACCATATGTTATATCATCATCGTACCAACCGGCATTTTTCTTATATTGGTTTATCTTATCATCTATATTATCATCGTCACTCCCTAGTCGTCGAATAGTAGCAGCACTATATTCATAATTTTCTGCATTAGTGCGGCTGCCACGCAAGCGCAGCCGCGGTGGTTCTTCGGCCATGAGAGATGATGATAGGCTTGATCCTTACCGTCGTCCAATTTTATTGTACCACCAGTTGATACGAAGTAGGAGAGTGGGAGACCATGCCGCCGCCGTGTTATGTGCGTTGCAGTCGCGTGGTTTATCCTGTTTCGTTTGTGTTGGCGATGCACCTACGAAATCGGCATTTTTTCTTTTCACCAGAGAGAAGAAAACACATGAACGAGGACCATATCATAGGTTCTAGCTAGATACGATGGAAAAGATGATGATCCGTACCAACACGCGATCTGTTTGATCAGTGTGCTATTTACGCCTTAACAAATAAACAATTTATTGTTGTATCGATAATTAATGTTCCATACAACATTCCCAACAATATCGATGGAGTTGAGAAAACACATACCAGATGATGATAAAAAAATGTCATTGTATGAACGAACGATGCTTTGACTGAAATGTCTGCATTGTGTTTGTTTTGTACTGAGTTGGATTCGGCTCTTCTCAAAACGATATTTAAAAGCAGACAGGAACGATAGTGGAAATGAGATACTGCAACAGTCTAGTTCTTCATTATGTTGTCTCTTCTGCACAAAATCAAGAGTAAGCAAATGAATGGAGGCGGTTCCATTCACTTGAACTTATTGTCTTAGAGTCTAAGAAGTAGTGTGTCACAGCGAAGCAAATTAAATACACCATGATAAACCAAAACAATGAATACATAATATAAAAAAATCAAGCATTCTTTACTTAATGCTAAATAAAAATGAAGTCGTTGTCTATTTGTCATCGGCTCTTCCAGTAAAAAAAAGTGTTGGTATGCACACATTCCGTATTCGATCTAGATTAAATGGCGTTCCCTTCTTTTTATCTTAAAGTATGAGAATACCCGGTGGTAAACGCAAATTCCGACCGGATGCTGTCCTACCATTATGAACCTGATGGTGGTAATTTAAATGCCACATCGAAGCAGTATCGTAACAATTTTTCCATTTGAATTGTAACAATGACATCATTGTTGTTGATGCTGATGTCATGCCCATCATCATAACTATGTTGTTCATCAACATTGACGTAAGAGGATGAGGAGGATCTCTTATTCCTAATATCAACGGCACCTGATTGATTAATAAATTCAATCCATACTTTTTTATCATCGACGCCATTAGTGCGTTTATTATTATTTAATCGTAACTTTTGACACAGTGGTGAATTCGGACCAAATATATCAAATGTTGATGCCATAGCAATAGCCTCGGTGTATGAGTGCACTGCTGGTTCTTCGTTGTTGACAACATTGGTTGCAGTAGTATTGCCGTGGGCGACACCTTCAACACAATAACTGCATGCAGCTCGGAGTTTGGCAAGGTCGGATGAAAAGGTTGGTGTGACTGATCCAAATGAGCTAGATCGGGCCCGTCTTCGATGCTCATGGTGAGTCGGGAGGAGGCGAAGAAGTATCTAGGGCTTCGCCGTGGCGACCGACATGATCTAGGAATTAAGAGGCGAAGCGCATTATTTTTGCACGGTCATTCCCCTCAAGACGAACCAATGGATAGGGACAGATCAATATCCGGAGCGACATTGTTATTATTCATCCTCGTTGATATTCCGCGGTCCTCTTCCATTGCATTAGCTCCTCCTCTTCCTCATCATCTGTTCTTGAAACAGCGGTCTCCTGTCAAAACGTCTGCTTATTATACCACCCTCTTGCCACAGCATTCCTCCAAGCATCATCATCACTCGGCTTTGATGGCGTCAAAGGAGGGTGACGGATATGACGCGTGTCACGATGACATATCTTCCGACGTTGACGAAAAAGATTACCACGTAGCAACAAATACCAGCGCTTTGCACAACAACAACAACAACAACACGAACTCGATATCAAAACAAATTCTCAATCTTGCTATACCATCATTAATCTCACTTTCCATTGATCCATTAATGACAATTGCGGATACTGCATTCGTTGGACGATACTCTATGCCTAATGATCCGTACCCCTTATCAGGATTAGGTAGTTCCGCCAGCTTACTAGTTTTTTCATTTTATATATTCAACTTTTTAGCCACATCTACGGCACCATTGGTGGCGGGTAAACGTGCCACGGGAGATGAATATGGTGCACGTCAAGTAGGTGGACAGGCATTATCATTGGCAATCGTATTAGGGACGATACTAATGGCAATACTACTTGTATATCGTACTCCATTGTTACTTGTCATGGGAACGTCTATCACTGGACCGCAGGCGGGAGCATACGCAGACCAATTCCTAGTTGTACGTGCATTGGCCGCACCCGCAGTACTGCTATGTTCGGCATCTAATGGCGTAATGCGTGGGTATCTTGATACACGAACACCTACATTAATATTACTTGGTAGTAATTTGATCAATTTGTTCTTGGATATAATACTAGTTGCCAATATGAGATTGGGACCATTGGGTGCTGGGATTGCAACAACTATTGCTGAATGGATAGCCGCATTCTGCTTCTTGGGTGTGTTGAGTGGAAAATTACCCACCATGTCTAATGGGAAGATGAAGACCATTACTCGTCGCCGTTACGATGCACTCGACAACCAACAGTACAACAAAATTGATAATGGAGGTGAGGAGGTATTACTAACCGTAACCCCATTATTGGAATTACCCTCTTGGGTCGATATACGTCCATTGGTCATTGCATCTTCGTCGGTATTCCTACGATCGATAGTGCTACAGGTGGCAATGTCATCAGCGGCGGCTATGGCAGCGCGTTCAACGCCCATCGATAATATGAATGCCGGCATCACATCCGGTGCAGCATCGGCAAGTGTGGCGGCTCATCAAGTGGCATTGCAGCTTTGGTTATTATGCTCCTTCCTGTGCGACGCATTGGCTACTGCCAGTCAATGCTTGGTCGCTGATGGTATTGGTAGACGCGATGCTGAGTCCGTTCGGGTAGTCAGTCGAACCGTCTTCAGTTGGGGATTTGCGCTAGGTCTATCATTGTCGACATGCTTATGGGCTGGGACATCGTCTGGATTTCTTATATACTTTTTTACCTCGGATGAAATAACTCGAATAGAACTGAGCAAGCTCCTTACGATTGTGATACTCGCGCAACCTCTGAATTCATTTGTTTTTGCAGCTGATGGAGTATTACAAGGTGCAGGAGAATTTACATATCAAGCAAAGTCGATGGTATTAAGTGTCTTCTGTGCATTTATCATGTTTGCAATTATAGAATATACATCTTATGGACAAGACATATTAACAGGGAATGATAATGACACACTTGTCCATGTTTGGTATGCGTTAATCACATTACAGACAATGAGAGGAATAACATCGCTGGTCAAAGTTGTGGACAAGACAGGGCCGATTGATCTATTTGGCAAGGGTATTATTATTTAGCAGCATATACATGTTAAATAAGCTAATTTTTGACAGAATGCTATACGCTAATTTTGACAGCTTTCCAATGCTATATATTGAGTTTTATTTGCCAGGGTTGATCATTAAGCATCCCTCAGAAAAGAAGCAGCATCGCTGAAGATGGCTAGACACTGGAGAAGGCTTTATCAATTCCAAAAATTACGATTATATAACATCTCCTCCGGATTCAAAAGGAGCAATAATTGGCCGACATTTAAATTCACCTACCTGTCGAAATTGTGCTAATATACTATCGGCACCTCGAAATACACCCCACCACCCCTTACCTCCCCCCGGACCAGGGATGTTACGTTTTACAGTGACACTACCATCTGTTAACAAAATACTACCACAACTACCACTATTGTTTGTTCGTCCACCCTGCTTGTTAATATTGGCTTGAAAGTAAAATCTTTCAACTTTTGATATTGGAGATGGAAGTTTAATATCGGCACTAAACAATAGATATTCCATATCTACTTTCTTCTCTTCGTCTATTACTTCATCACTATTTGAGGTTGATGATGGTACTACTTCCACATCCCATCCCCATACTTTTTCAAAGCTTAAATTGTTGTTGTCGCCACCACCACTACTTATTGCAGCATTGCTGTCAGATAGTAGTATATCCGAGTAACCATCGTTTCTAAATTGTATTTGTACTTTACCTGTATATATTTTTCGTTGGACATTATTATTTTCAGGCTCGTTAGCAAATCGATATGTCATTTCCCAACACGAATCATCTATTGTTTTATACTCGATTGGTCTTTCATTGATAATTGTTGAAGTTACCAATGCAGCATAATTGGTCGTTCTTCCCCGTATGACCGTCTCCTCAACTGCCTGTGCCTCAGCTCGGAGCCTTGCTGCCTTTTGACGTAATTTTTCTATATTTGATTCGATCGATGTTGATCCTCCCGATCCTCCTACGTTGTTTATTTCACTTACGTCATCGGTTGGCAACGTGTTTGTACGTAGCGAGGTCATTTGTTGCACATCAAAAATGACGTTCCTAGTAGTCGCGTGTGTTGTAAAGATAAATGCGTGAGGACATTCGCCGCACAACGCCATCATTAAAATTATAGAAGATGAGATAAAGTTAATCATCGGACCGCCTATCGAACCCAGCTGGGTAAACTCCGAATGCCGACCGAGTAAGCCGCGCAGACAAGAAGTACAAACGAGTCCATTGAAAAACCTACGCTGTCCCGCCACAGGTCATTGTTGTGAAACACAAAACACAGTGCATTCACGCAAAACAAAATGAGTTGAGTTACTATCTTTATCTAATCATCATCTTTATCTAATCATCATTGTAAATATCTTTGGTTGGGTCGCTGATATCAATGTGGGTCTCATTGTTCTGCTTCTTTTCGCTCAGCTTGGGTGTCACCTTCGACCACTACTTCTTCAGTGGTTTTTCCATTGTCATGCAAGACTCTCCCACGTACCTCCACCTTTGCCTCCTTGG
>Ga0247832_1002554_pt1 | contig 27526 bp, 28 predicted proteins | sample LaCruzMarch2015__10_FD_192407 | JGI IMG/M metagenome (GOLD analysis project Ga0247832, IMG submission 192407) | Freshwater microbial communities from meromictic Lake La Cruz, Castile-La Mancha, Spain - LaCruzMarch2015_4m | ecosystem: Environmental > Aquatic > Freshwater > Lake | place: Spain... | reverse complement strand
ACAGGAGAAGGTTTAGCAATAAGAGGAGGAAACACCAGCAGTCAAAATTCATTAGTAGTTCAAAATTACGATGGTAATAATCCAATTTTAATAGCAAGAAGCGATGGTAATGTAGGTATTGGAACAACTACACCAGAGACTAAATTAGATGTAGTCGGTGAGAGTATTCAGTGCAGTAATCAAGGTAGATTTAAAGGTTGGTATTCAGCAGGTGGTTCTGGATTGGCGGCAGAAATAGGCACGTTAGGAGGTGAGGGGTATATAAATACTTATAATAGAACAGCAGGAGTATATGGTAATCTAAATCTTATTGCTGGAACTGCGAATATGAAATTAACTACTTCTGGTAATATTGGTATCGGGACAACTACGCCTACTGAAAAACTTAATATTAGTGGTGGTAATCTTTTAATGGGTGGCACATTTGATGGACTTTTGATGAACCCAGGTTCTGGAGCAGGGTCTCTTGCTATAACAAGGGGAGGGAACTTTATTAATAACGTTCAGCAAATTAGTGGCACTTATACTGATAATATTGGAAGTGGTGCTGGTGGTGGCGCTCAAGTTTCTCTTCTAAAAAATGAGATGTCTTTTTCTACTTATCCTACAGGAACCTTGGGAGCTCCTGTTGTTTTAACAGAAAGAATGAGAATTACATCTACTGGCGTTGGTATAAATACAACTACGCCTAGTTATAAATTACAAGTTGAAGGCAGTGGAACTGCGAATGAAATTGTTGGTTGGTTTAATAATCAAGGAGCATTCTCTTCCAGTATAGCAGTTAGAATGTCCAGTAAAACGGCGTATTTAACAAATCATAGTGCGTTAGGAACACCCAATTACACTGGACAACTTTCCAATGCAATATCTTATGGCGTTTCGTCAGGTTCTTCCCCTATACAATTTTGGAATGGGTCGCCCGCATCGGCAAAAATGACTTTATTAGAAAATGGAAATGTTGGTATAGGAACAAATGCTCCAGCATTAACTCTTGATGTATCAGGAGGGTCTATAGGTAATTCGGCAGGGGATTTAACGCTTAATGTCAATTCTACAGGAGTTGGCGGTGCATTAAAAGTGGCAGGAGGCACTGGAGTTTTAAGTGCAACAGCAGGTGGTAATTCAGGACAACATTTAGTGATTACAATTAATGGAGTAGTTTATAAAATCAAGTTAGAGTTACCCTAACCATTACAAATATTTTGTTGCTTAATATATATGAATGAATGGACTGATGATATCGAAGGTGTAATGGAAAATGTTAGAATAAATAGTATAATATTTTCCAATTATCACAAAAATCGTTATTACATATACAAGTCATATTTGAAATACTTTAAGTTGCCTTTGATTTTTCTCTCTAGTATAAATAGTATTGTAGCAATTGGATTAACGAACTTTGTAAGCCAAGAAAAGGTTTCAGTTATTAGTTGTATATTGTCATTAATGTCGGCAGTAATAGCAAGTGTTGAGCTTTACTTGGGTATCCAAAAAAGTATGGAAACGGAACTGATGTCAAGCAGGAATTTTTTACTATTAGCCTACGAGATTTTTAAAACTATTTCTTTAGCTAGAGAGAATAGGAGTATATCAGGTAAAGTATTTTTAGATGATAAGTTTGCTGAATATTTAAAGCTTGTAGAAGGAGCAAAATTAGTGCATTCAAAGAAAATTAAAGACGCTCTTGCTCCGTTACCAATTCAATTCAATACTAATAGTTCGGTTGGAACACCTAGTAGTAATAGTGATATTGAACTTGCTTTAGAAGTTCCCAATTTTTAACGTTAGAGAGAATAATTGAAAAAGTTATATACAATATATATAAGATGTTAGGATTTCTTGTTGGATTTATATATGCTTGGATTGATGAAATATTGAAAGAAATGAAGAAATAGGAAAATTATAATATATCTATATGTTATAATTGTAATTTGTAGGAGATAAAAAACAAGTATTTCAATTATAAAACTATCTACCAACCAAATATATAATTATCTCAACTGATTTCAGTTGAAATGATTAGAAATCACAGCCCCGCAAGTAACACGCTTTGTTGTCTTGTAAATTTACTGCAAAATATAAAAATAATATTAGTATTAGTATTTCTGTTACCATTATAGTATATTAACGAATGGCGTCTTTAAGTTGTTTTATTTTAATATATATATATATATATATTTAGGTATTATACTATATACACAAATAAAAGGTTATCATATATATTAACTAAAAAGAACTTAAAGATAATATATATAGTATATATAACAAACAATGGAATTAACAGAAGCAGAAAAAACAACAGCATTGAGACATTATATAGCTCACAAGAAGAGTATGAAAGAATATCAAGAGCGAAATAAAGAAAAGATGAAAGAATTTAACAAAAAATATTTATATAAAATTAATAGTGACCCTGAAAAAAGGAAATTATATTTAGAGAAAAAGAAAATGTATTATAAAAATGTAACTAAGCCAAAAGTTGAAGCCCAAAAAGCTCTAACAATTATTGTATAACAAAAACAAAGATTGTAAATTAGATTTTTATTATTTAGAAATCTAATTTAGGAAAAAGACTTAAAGATTTAAAGACTTAAAGATTTATTATATTTATACATTATATAGAATGGTTACTCACAATTGTGAATGTTGTCAATATAACACAAGTAAAAAATCAAATTACGATAAGCACTTATCAAGTGAGAAACATTTATCAAAAGCAAATAATTCTACTGCGGAAATAGAAAATAAAGAAACTAATTTAATTGAAAAAGAAACTAATTCAACGACGGCTTATAGAACTCTACAAGAACTTGAAGCGAAGCTACTTTTAGTTGAAGAAATTATTAAAATTAAAGATGCATTATTAGACAAACAAGAAAATGAAATTGATTATTTAAAAGAACAATTATATTTAAAAGATACGCTATTGGAAAAGCAAGAAAATCAAATTGATTATTTAAACGAAGAATTATATTTAAAAGATGAAATACTTTCTAAAAAAGTAATTGAAACAAAACAAATTGAAACAAAACAAATTGAAACAAAACAAACTGAAATAAAGCAAACTGAAATAAAGCAAAATAAAATAAATTTAAATGAAAATGTAACGATTGAAATTAAAGAATTAGAACTCAACTTGAGTATTGATGATTTTTTTGAAAAATATATTAAAAAAGGTGGAGAAACTAAATATACTTTTTTACACCAAATTAATGGAATTAAAAACCCCGTTATTAAATTTGAATATTTACAAAAAGGAAATTTCTATAACCTTAAAAAAGTAATTGAAGAATTAACGTTAAATGGACTTAAAGATTTACCAAAAGGTGTTTCATTTTTTAAAGTTGTCAATGAAAGACTAAACCGTTTTAAAATTAAAACAAATGAAGGAATATTAACAAGTAAAAATGATGAAAAAGAAGTTGATAAATGTATTAAAAGATTATTGATTAGAATTTGCGATTTCTTGAGAAGTTCAATTACAACATTTGTGTTGTCATTTGCAAAGGAGATAAAATATATAGATACTGATGATAATGAAATTATAAGTAATGCAAGAACTAAAAAACTATTCGGTGATGAACTTACCTCAAGGGAACAATCTCTTTTAAAACAAGATAATGCTAATTTCAAAATAAAAGAAAAATTTAAACAAACTACTAATATTGATTACGATAGGTTTTATACTTGGTATAATGACGAAATAATGAAACAATTTCACGCTTTTGATGATGAAGTAGAATTAAAACATTTTAGAGTTTTGTTATCAAAGAAAACTCAAAGAGTAATTGAAGAAAATGAACCAGAAGAAGAAGATAATGAAATGGAAGAAGATAATGAAATGGAAGAAGATAATGAAGATAAAGAAGAAGAAGAATAAAATGATTTATTATATTTTTTAAATAAAGAAAATATAATATTCGGTGTATATACTATAATACCAAATGGAAGAGATACAAGAGATTTAAATTAATTTAAGCAAAGTGTTTTTCTAAAAACAGGTTTTTCATTCTTCACAGAGTGAAATTTGTGTTTTTGCAAATGACTTTTGTGTTTTCTTTTTTATTATTCAATTTTATAACAAAAATAATAATAAAAGCTTAAACCTACTTAAAGAAGATATAGTTAATATAATATAATACCAAACATTGCTACTTTTGTAGCTTCTTTTTTATACTATATAAAGAGAAAAGTAGCTTTAGAGCTTCTTTTTTATACTATATAAAGAGAAAAGTAACTTTAGAGCTTCTTTTATATACTATAATACCAAAAGTAGCTTCCAAAAGTAGCTTCAAAAGTAGCTTTATAGCTTCTTTTATATACTATAATACCAAAAGTAGCTTCAAAAGTAGCTTTATAGCTTCTTTTATATACTATATAAAGAGAAAAGTAGCTTTATAGCTTCCAAAAGTAGCTTTAGAGCTTCTTTTATATACTATAATACCAAAAGTAGCTTCCAAAAGTAGCTTTATAGCTTCCAAAAGTAGCTTTAGAGCTTCTTTTATATACTATAATACCAAAAGTAGCTTCCAAAAGTAGCTTTAGAGCTTCCAAAAGTAGCTTTAGAGCTTCCAAAAGTAGCTTTAGAGCTTCCAAAAGTAGCTTTAGAGCTTCCAAAAGTAGCTTTAGAGCTTCCAAAAGTAGCTTTAGAGCTTCTTTTATATACTATAATACCAAAAGTAGCTTCAAAAGTAGCGATGAGTTGGTATTATAGTATATTAACGATACCCTCTTTAAGTAGTTTAAAGCTTTTATTATTATTTTTGTTATAAAAGTGAGAAAGAAAACAGAAAACACAAAAGTGTAAAGCCAAAACACAAATTTCACTCTGTGAAGAATGAAAAACCTGTTTTCATTTGAACACTTTGCTCAACAACTCATTCCATCTCTTCCATTTGGTATTATAGTATATTAACGATAGTATATTAGAAAATCGCATCAAAATCAAAAATATCGGTATCTTGGTTTTTATTCGCTAGAGCGTATTCGCTGACTTGACATTCAAAGAAATTTGATTTCCGCTCCATACTGATAGTTTCCATATATGAGAAAGGACACAAAGTATTCCATATTTTGTTGTATCCTAATTGGACGCAAAGTCTATCGGCGACAAACTGAATGTATTTAGTCATTAAAATACTATTCATTCCAATTAATCTACAAGGCAATGCATCACAAATAAACTCGGTTTCAATTTCAACTGCCTCTTTAATGATTGAGTGTATTTTTTCCTGTGTCAATTTGTTATTTAGTTTTTTATACAGTTCAATAGCAAACTCTGTATGTAGTGCTTCGTCTCTACTAATCAGTTCATTAGAAAAACAAAGACCTTTTAGCATATTTTTGGAACGAAACCAATATATAGCACAAAAAGCACCGCTGAAATGTATGCCTTCCACACAGGCAAAAGCAACCAATCGTTCAGCGAAACATTCGCTACTTTGGATATGTTCTTTAACCCAATCTGCCTTCTTTTTCACGCAAGGAAAGTTATTAATCGCATTCAATAATTTTGCCTTTTCAATTCGGTTGGTTATATAAGTATCAATTAAATTCGCATATACTTCTTGATGTATTCCCTCTATTGCTATTTGAAAGCCGTAGAACAATCTTGCCTCACTGTTTTGAACCTCGTTGAAAAACCGCAGACACAGATTTTCATTAATAAGTCCGTCCATACAGGCAAAAAACGCCAGTATCATACTAATAAAATAACGCTCATCATCAGTCAATTTTGCCCAATCAACCATATCCTTTGATAAATCCACCTCTTCGGGTATCCAAAAACAAGAAACAGCATTCTTATACATTTTATACAGGTCATTATACTTGACAGGCAACACGACAAAGCGTTCATCGTCAGGAGTGAGTAATGGTTCTTCGCTCTGCTTATTCATTTATATATACGGAGAAAATAGCCGTCGGGTAACCTCTAAACTCAATTGCATCTCTTCTATATTTGATATTATAGTATATACACCGAATATTATATTTTCTTTAGATATTTTTTAGGAATATTAGATTTTATTTGAATAATTTAAAAATAAAATCTCAATTACTTATATAAATGGAAAACTCAAAAATATTTCAAAGTTTAAAAGACAAGAATATTACTGCAAGTTCTTTAAAATTATATTTGAATAATCTAAGACGATTAAATGGAGGTGAATTTCCAAAATCATTTAATTTTTTAAAAGATGTAGATGTTATTTTAGAAAAGATTAAAGATTATAAACCTAATACGCAGCGTTGTTATATTATTTCAATTGTATCGCTTTTGAAACAAGAAACAAAATTGAAAAAGTTGTATGATAAATATTATACTATTTTAATGAATTTTAATAAGGAGCTAAAGACAAATAATGAAAAAAGTGAAACTCAAAAAGATAATTGGATTTCACAAGATGAAGTTAAGGAACTTTATACGACTTTATCAAACGAAGTAACTGAAATGGTGAAAGATAAAAAAAAATTATCACCAAGTGAGTATGAAAAACTTTTGAGATGGTTCGTTTTGTCTCTTTATACTCTTCAAAAACCAAGACGAAATGCTGATTATCAACTAGCGTTAGTTAGTCGTAATAAATTAACAAATCCCGACCCTCAATATAACTATTTAGATGTAGCAAATAAAAAATGGATATTTGGAAATTACAAGACGAAAGGAACGTATAAAATTCAGTATCAAGATGTTTCTCCTGAAATGGAGCAAGCTGTTGAACTTTTCTTGAAATTCCACCCTCATTCCAAATTATACAAGAAAAAAGATGCTTTAGTTCCTTTATTAGTAGATTTTGAAGGTAACCCTTTTCAGCAAACAAATAGTATTACTCGTATTTTGAATAAAGTTTTTGGTAAGAAAATAGGTGTATCAATGCTTCGTAATATATACCTTACTGACAAATTCGGTGATAAGGTAAAAGAATTGAATGAAACGGCAAAGGAAATGGGAACATCTAGTAGCACTATTCAAAACCAATATGTCAAATTAGACGATATTTCTCCTCCTGCTGAAAATTAAGTATTTGAAATTTAAATATTATAAAAAATTAGTAAATTTATAATATTTTTAGTTTAGTTTTAAAGGCTTCTCTTTAAGTTGTTTTCATTTATTATTTATTTAATGATTTAAAGAAATTTTCTTTTTCTCAAATATTTTCTCGCCTCTTCTTCAATTTCATTTGTTTCTTTGTTATAAAATCCTACAACAGATTTCGTTTCAGTATCGTATAACAGATTATCCACTGGATTTATTAAGTATTGTTTATCATTCAATGTAAATCTGCGAACTCTAACTTCTTCTTCTTCTTCTTCATCATCTTCATCTTCATCTTCATCTTCATCTTCTTCTTCTTCTTCTTCATCATCTTCATTTTCATCTTCTTCTTCAATTTGTAAGTCAAGTAGCTTCAAAGCGTAACAAGAGCTAGTATTATATTCTATAATTTTTTCAAAACTCTTATTTCTCATTATTGACAAACTACCATTTACATTAATATCAACAGTTAATGTAAATGAAAATCTAACTTTTCCGTAAGCTGGTCTGTCGTAGGGTAAATTATCAATTTCAACTTCAAAATCTGCTTCATCTCTATCTTCATTGGGTTCAAGCAAACTCTTTACTTGACGATACGGAATTTCATCAAATAAATTAAAGTAAAGAGCGTCGTTCAAAGTAATGAAATTCCTATAGGTCATTGTAATTCTTGATTGATTGTTTGTTTAGATGCCTTTTATTTATTTTAGAAAAAGCATTTCAATTTTTTTTGTTTCTCATATAAAATTGCACTCACTGAAAATTTATAAATTATATGTGCGATAATAATCTTTTGGATATAAAAGAGTTAGTTCTTCATTAGCATTAATGTCACGTAGAGCATATAATGCTCTCTTTTTCAAAATACAATTAGGATTTATACTCTCATTTATAAAATTTACAAAGTTGTTAGAGAGATAAGGTTCTTGTTTTGCTACAATTATTCGGTTTATTCTTTTCATTCTGTAGGTATTCAATGAATTTAATTTATATTCTCCATATTTCTCTCTAAACTCTTTTAAAGACATATCCTGACCAATATAATTAAAGAGTTTGTCATCAGCTTTTAAGGCTGTTGTAGAAAATACTCCTAATCCTTGTATTGTAGATGTTTTTATTTCCATTTTATAAATGATAATAAAAAAAATTAAAATTAATTCAATTCTAGAATTCTTCGCTTTAAGTAGTTTTTATTTATTATTTATTTATCATTTAAAAAAAAATTGAAATGTATTTACCCCCTTATCTATTAATTATATTATTAAAGAACGATGGAAAATACCCAAGATAAAAAACCAAAAGAACAAATCCACGAATTAATGGTGGAGATGTTTGGAATGATTGAAGAGATGAATATTAATGACGGTCAATACCTTCAATTTGCTGAAATGTTTAAGCAAATGAATTTAAATGTAAATCGTCTCAATGAAATTCAACAAATTATAATTAACAATGTTTATTACAATCGCTATATTAAACGAACTACGACCATCAAGAGAAAAAGATTGACTGAAGCCCAAAAAGTCAATCACGAATACTATACCCTTTGTAGTTGTGGTTGTTATATCCACAATGACAACCAACTTGACCACATTAAAAATACTTTGAAACACCGAACAGGTCTCCGTAATAAAAAATATTCAGCAAAATATAAAAATCCTGATGACCCTTTGATTGACTTTGAGATTAATAGAGAGGTAATTTTACAAGGGTTCTGTATAAAACATTTTGCCGCTGTTAAAGGTATTAAAATTGATGAAGATGAAACTTTAGTTTAAACCAAAAATATTTGAAATTTAATTCAATTCTAGAATTCTTCGCTTTAAGTAGTTTTTATTTATTATTTTTGATAAACAACTTTGAAAGCTCAACAATTTGTTTATTTGGTTTATCTCTTACCATTTTTTTTGCGAACCCCATTATATCTTTAATTCTTGATTTTGGGTTTTGTTGTTTAAATTGATGATATAAGACCAAAAATTTATTTACCCTACCGTTACCAGCAAGAGCAGCTGAATAAGGTTTCGCTAACGCTTGACCAAAAGTTTCACTTAATACACCAAGTTCTTTTGATTTTTGGTTGTCTCTAGGGTCAGCTCCTTTTTTAGTAACCATTTCATTCCATACCGTATCCGCAACGGCTTTACCTAAAACAGGGTTACCTGTAAGCATTGTTGAGCCTACCATTGCTGTTGCATCAAAAATAGGCTTACCAGCTGATACAACAGCAGGTAAGAGGTAATCGTGAGTTATTTCACCTGATTTAATCATTGTATTTCTAATATCCTTATTCCCAAGAGCATACGTCATAGGATTAACTGCCGTCCCGACTTTAGCTAGATTTTTATTTACTGTTAGATTTACATTACCAAGAGCCTTCGAAATCGGTTTAAATGATTTACCCATTTTTTTAAAAGTTCTACCAATTCCACGACCAGTAGCTCCAGTAGGAATAACATTTTCAGGAGGAGGACTTTGAGACCTTATAAAATCTATTCTGTCATTAACCATTTGTCTTCTTGTTGTTGAGTGAGGGTGTTGATTTGATGTTAATGATTGACTTAAATTAACTAAACTCGCTATATTTAAATTTTCTATTATATTTCTAAAAACTTCATTAGGTAAATCAAGAATACTTCTTCTACCACCTCTTACTCCGTAAGGATTTGTTCCTCTATTTACAATCATACCACCTCTTTTTTTCCTACCTCTGCCTACAGGTTCTGCTATAGATATTGCTTCTTCCATATCATCTTGTGAATTTGCTCTTCGTGCTGTTACCTCTGGAGTTACTCCTTCTATTTGTGCTGTTGTCAAAATTGGAATTATATAATCCACATCTTCAGTTGGAATACTATCATCACGAATACCCCTTATTCTATTTAAGTCTCTTAATATCCTATTTCTATTATTATAGTCCCAATTAATTTCAGGTATTAATAAGTCTCTTAACATCCTATTTCTTTCAGGTATTAATTCATCTCTTGGATTTAGGTCATACGCGTCATACGCTTCTAAATTTCGTATAAGTCTTGGTTCTATAATGTTTAGACTTCGCTGTAATCTTTCTTCTTCTGTCACTGGAGTTGATGCTCCAGCACCTCCACCTCTTTTTTTCCTACCTCTGCCTACAGGTTCTGCTATAGATATTGCTTCTTCCATATCATCTTGTGAATTTGCTCTTCGTGCTGTTACCTCTGGAGTTACTCCTTCTATTTGTGCTGTTGTAAATTCTACATCTTCAGTTGGAATACTATCATCACGAATACCCCTTATTCTATTTAAGTATCTTAATATCCTATTTCTATTATTATAGTCCCTATTAATTTCAGGTATTAATTCATCGGTTGGACTTTGATTATACGCTTCTAAATTTCGTGTAAGTCTTTGTTCTATAATGTTTAGATTTCGCAGAAATCTTGCTTCTTCTGTCTCTGTCACTTGAGTTGATGTTCCAGCACCTCCACCTCTTTTTTTCCTAAGGCGAAGCCGACGGCTTATACCTCTTCTCATACCACCTTCTACTAATTCACTTTCAGGTGCAAGAGCATCTTCCACATTATAAGGTTCGCTCATTTCTTTTAGAGGGTCTTCATCAGTATTTGATGGGTTCAAATTAAATGATATTTTTTTAGATTTTTGTGGTTCTAAACTATTTAATACTTGCGAAAGTAGAGGTTTTATATTTTGTCCTGAAATCCAAGTATTCCAAACAATTTCTAGATTACCAGTATGTAGTAATAAAGCAACAGCATCTTGAGGAATTCCTAAAAAAACCAATTGTTTTATTTTTTCGTCTAATCCAAATTGTCTTGTATCTTTCATTATATCATTATTAGATATTTTATTTTCTTGTCTTTTATTTTCTTGTCCTATTTCTTTTTCTCCTAATCTCTCTAAAATACTATAAGAATGTTCTCCTACTACATCAATAGAAGATTTAGAAGGAATAGTAATATCACGAGACTTACTATATTTTGGGAAAAGTATTTCTCTTGTTTTCGCAACAGGAGCAAATAACCCACTTACAATGTCACTAGAACTACGAATATTATACTCATTTTTAGCAGGATTTTCAAATATATAAGCAGGATTTACATTTATAATCTCTTTGGTATCCTTACCAAGTTTTCTAGATAAGATTGAACCTTGTGAATGTCCTAGAGTTGAAATATTTTCTTTACCATATTTAGCTTCAGCTAAATCTTGAATTGTTTTACCCTTTTTATATCTTTGTGTATATTCATACACTCCAAGAGCGTAAGCAAGATTGTTCCCCCAATCTGTTAATCCTTTTGTTCCTCTGTGAATAACAACAGCTTCTTTAGATTTAGGATTATAATATACTTTTACAGTATCATTTGATAATTGATTATCTAGAATAAAGTCATCAATATTTTCAGGTGGGTTATCTTGATAAGACGCATCTAAAAAATTCTTAATTTCTTTTGCTGTGCGTTTGCCTCCTTTCTTATAAGCCGTCGGCTTCGCCTTAACAAATGGAGGTAGATTTTTAGAACCTTTAATATATTGTTTTAAAATACTTTGTTTTACAAGTGATGAAGGTTTAATTTCGCTAACAGTTAAAGGAGTTTTTTTGCTAATTTTTTTTGTTGGTCTATAAACTGGATAATCTAAACCAGCAATATCCTTCCATTGTTCCTTTTTCCATCTATCAAGATTTTTCGGTGTTCCATCATCAGCATATTGTCCTCCTAATTCCTTATAAGTTTTAACCAGAAACATACTTTTATAAGCACTAGGTTTTGAATATTTTTCATTAGCTATTAATCTTGCTATTTTGTAAATATCTGGATTAAGTATTTTAGGCATTATATAATATATTTATATAATATAAATGAAACTACCTTTGGTTATATATCTATTAATAAAAAAATAATATCTATTCTAAATATATGAATAAAGAAGGTGATAAAGCGAAAATATTTTCGTCTAAATCAAGAAAAATTATAAAATACAATGAGGATAAACCCTATTGGGAAAATACACACCCTACAGAAAACGGTGTAAAACAAGCACAAGAAAGTGATACGGAAGATGATGAATGTGTAAAATCAAAACCAAAGGGTTATTCGCTCTTAAAAAAAATATATGGTGGTGGTAGTCATTCTCAATTAATCTCTCCAAAACTTCAAAGTGATTTAGGTAAGAGATATAAAAAAGTAAGTGATAATTATAGTGATGTAGTGAGACATTTAGAAGAACATCAACAAGAAGGTATTGGAGATATAAAAGATGTAAAACAATCAAAGTATTTGAGAAGAGAAATGAAAAGGATAAATGCTTTACATTTAACACCAGCAAATCAAGTAGCAGGAGATGATGCATTATATAAATATAGTAATCCAAAACAAGTTCAAAAGAAAGCATTTCAACTTTACGGAAATGATGCGATTGTTTATAAGAGTGATAAAAAAGAAAAGAAATATCAAATTCAAGATGAAAATACAGGTAAATTTGTTTATTTCGGTCAAATGTTGGATACAAAAAATAAAAAACAAGGTTACGAAGATTTTACGAAACATCACGATGAAGTCCGCAGGAATTCTTATTTAAAAAGAGCATCAAATATTAAAGGAGATTGGAAGACAAATGTATATAGTCCTAATTTTCTAGCTATATCTCTTTTGTGGTGAGAAACAATTAATAAATATTCTACCTCTAACTAGATGATATAATAGTTTTAGATGAAGTTAATTTAGATTAATTTTTTTATATATAAAAATGAATTTAAAGAGAATTTGGTAGTATAGTATATAAGATGGTGAGGAAATATAAAAAAGATTTAATTTGTGAAGATTGCTCTTGTGATATTACCCTAAATGAATACGCTAATTACGATGAAAAATGTAAATGGTGCTACGCAATCTATTTAGGACATCAAGTATTTGAATGTTGTAAATGTGCTAAAAAAACATTAAATGAAGAAGATATGATGTTTAATGTAGGACAAAATTATTATTGTCATTCTTGTGGTAAAGATGAATAAGCCGTCGGCCAAGGGTTCGTCCCGACTTAACTTCGCCTTAGATGAAGAAAGCGAATAATTTAAGCAATACGAGTTATTTGTATTTTGGAAAGAGGAGAAGCAGACACACCATATGCCGTAGCACCCGATGAAACATATGTCATTGGAATAGTAAGAGCATCTGTTCCACTGCTTGAAAGAACAGCACTTAACGAAATGGAAATTCCATCTTGTCCTGTTTGATTTTGAGAACGCCAAAATACAGTTGCATTTTTGGCAATACCAGTATTACCAGTCAATGTTTCTGCTCCAACATCAATATGTAAAGTTCCAGTAATAGCCCAAATACCTTTAGGTAATACTAGAGAAGCCATTGGTTGAAGTAATGCTCCAGAGGCAACAGTAACAAGATTAATTGTGGGTTCAAATGTATAACCAACGCTACCAACAGGGAAAAAAGAAGGAACAGGTTGAACTAAAGCAGAATTTTCACAAGAAATGTAACTCATTTTATAATATACTCAAATATTATATTTTTTTTATAATATTTTGCTAAAACTTATTCTATCAGGAAATCCAATCACATATTAAAATATCAGGAGGTTTGCCTGTTTCTTCAACTTTTTCATCAACCTTATTAATAAAGTCGTCTAATTCATATCCAACCAACATTGCTAAAATACGGGCTACACACCATCTTCCACAAGTGCTAACTCTATCATCTATTGTTTGAAATTTTCGTTTATTATAAAACACCTTTTGGTCTTTGCGTTTAGTTTCTTTCAACATTTTTGTTAAAGGATTACCTCCTTGTCCTAAAAGATGCTTGGAAATGGTATTAATATATCTAAATTGTCCGTCGGGTTTTACCCCGTAACTATCGAACCATTCAATAATATTACCATTTTTACCATATTTCATTATACAGCACCAATGTCCTTGATTGTATTGCTGTTCTGTTAAAATAACTTTAAAATCTTTATCATTTGGTAAAAGTTGATTTATATCATTGTAGTCAGCTAATTCGCTGTATTTCATCACTTTACCAGCTCCTAAATTTCGTTGAATATCTGCATCACTAAACAATTTAGCTAACTCTTCTTCATACTTTTTGATAAGAAGCTCTTTTTGTCTTTTATTCATTTATATATTGTTAGAAGAAAACTTTAGGAAAACTATTAATTTAGATTTCTTAATTTATAAATATTTTTTTATCTATACATACTATAAAATGGTTCATTGGGAACAATCCTATCAATTCGGTAAATCAAAAGAAGCTGATATACTACAACTTTTGAGAGAATTTTTCAAACGAGATATACAGCAATATCCAAATAAATATGACGATTTTGACTTTTACGATGATGAGACTGAATATGAAGTGAAAAGTCGCACAAATATTTATTCCAAATATCCTACAACAATGATTACGCAAAATAAGACACAAAAACTTACATCAAAAAAGGTAATACTTTTATTTAATTTTATTGATGGTTTATACTATATAGAATACAATACATCTCAATTTAGAAGATATCAAACCCGATTATTTAGTAGATTAGGTGAGGCTTGGGACGAAAAAATACATATCTATATTCCTATTACAGACTTGAAAAAAGTTGAACTAATTGAAGAACCAATTGAAGAACCAATTGAAGAACCAATTTTATAAGGTGAAGCCGATGGCTTATAAAAAAAGTAAATAACTTATATTAGTAAAAAAATTAATCTAATATAAGTATATAATGTCTGTTGCGAACTCAATCCAAAAAGGAGATTTTGACTTAAATGTTGTTTCTATACGAAAACCATTAGAATTTGCTGATGGAACTATACAAGATACTGCATATACTGGTGGAGGAGGTATTCCAACCCTAGAAGAAGTTTTAACATCTGGAGATGACGCTCAAAATTTAGATATAAAAGGTGTCAATACTTTAGAAGTAATTAATCAAATTGAATTAACACCAACAGGTAATGTAATTAATTTCGTTGGTGAAATAAATCAAGTTGCTATAGGTCTTACTTTTAATGGTAATCAGCTACAACCTACTGCTATAAATTCAAATTCAGGACAATCAGCAGCCGTAGCATTAACCATCTGTGATAATGTTGGAGGAGAAGGATTGGAGATATTACCAAACGCCACAAATAATGCTAAAAATCCAATCGTTCAAACAGGAGATATTGTTATTGCTGCTAGTTCAACAACTCAATCACTCGCTATTACTTGTGATAGTGCTACTACCAATGGTGTAAGAATTACTGATACAACTGTTGTAATTGGTGCTGGTGGTGCTGGTGACAATCCTACAAATTATACTGAATATGTAGGGACAGGAACTTTACAATACGGTCAATCACATCAATTCGTAAATGGTGTCGCTCAATATTCCCCTGTTGGAAATGGAGGTAGAATAATCCCATCTGTTCCTTCTTTATCTGCTACAGCTGTTCCTTGTTTTGAAATACTTACTTATTCATTAGGAGGTGATGATGGAACAAGATTTGAAACAATGACTTTAGCCCACAATGCATTAAACACTTCTAATTACTCCGTTTTTCCTTCCATTTATTACGGATTTACTGGTTCAGGCGGAACGTATGATGCAGCTGGAACATCAAGTGCGATTAATCAAATTATTATTTCATCAATTACAAGCACTAATTTTGTTTGGACGCTTACAAAAGCAACAGGTAATAATGTGAATGTTATTCTACAGTTTTTAATTGTATATGGAATGTCAGGAACAAATTATTCAAAAACGTATTAGGTAGTATAGTATAATAGCAATTGATATAAATAAAATATAATTTCTTTATTTAAAACAAATTATATAAAATAAAAATCTAATTATATTCTATATGGATATTTTAGGCAATCTCTGGAAATCAAAATCAAGTAATCAAGCTTCGCACAATGCTATACTTATTGGAAAACAAGACCATATACGCCCTCAATTAAGAATTCCAATTGAAAAGAAGCCAGTTGGGTATAAGAACATCAATACATCACAAATCAAGATTATTACCGACACAAATCTAATGTAAAATATGAAAATATATATTATTAAAGTATAAGAACATCAATAAATCACAAATCTAGATTATTACCGAGAGAAATCTAACGATATATGGTCTTATATAGATTTCAATAGGTAAAAATTTTAAAATTTTTACCTATTGAAATCTATATATATTATCTTTAAGTCATTTTTGATTAGATTTATACTTGTAATAATCTAAAATCCACCTTATCAATTGGTTATATATAGTATATTACCGAACCCATCGATATTTTTTAGATTTTAGCAAAATTATTATATTATTTTAAAATAATAATCTCATTATAAACTATAAGAAATGTCATTTACACAACAAGCCTCTGCGAATAAAATTTACTATGATGTTGTAGTCAGTAATCTCAGTAGTGTAGAACAACCTCCACCAACTTTATATTTTAACGAAACTAGAAATAACCCCTTTATCCTAGACCCAGCAAGTTATTATTTAAGCATTGTTCGTTTTACATTAGATACAACTACATTACCAATTATTCAACCTCAAATTCAACCCGACCAAGGTAATCGTGATTTAACTTTATATTCATTTACATTATCTTATACAAATCCTGTTGCTCCATTCCAACAGTTTAATTTTCGCCAATTTGTCATTTTTGAACCTCAAGATTTAGATACCATTGTCCCTGCACCTCCCTCTCAAACAGATAATAAACTACAGAATTCTTCTACTGGATATTACGATATATACAACACACAATATTGGATTTATCTTCTTAATAAGGCTCTTATTAGTGCTTACGCTGGATTAGATGCTTTAGTTGTAGCCGCTGGTCTAGTGCTACCAAGTCCTAATGCTCCCGTAATGACTTGGGATACCACTAGCAATACAGCTATTATCAATTGTGATAATGCTGGATATAATGATAGTGTAGCAAATCGCATTGAAATTTATATGAACTCTAATTTATACCAATTATTCAGCAGCTTTCCTGCTATAATTTACGGATTAAGTTCTGTTTCTTTAGGAAAAAATATAAGAATAGCAACAACATCTTTAGGAGGTTCAAATTTAATCAATTTCCCACCAGTTTCTCCAACTTATCAAGCAATTCAAGTTATTCAGGAACACAGCACTATATCCGTTTGGACACCTATAACATCTATTGTATTCACTTCAAATACTTTACCTATTGTTCCTAATCAGGTCTCAGCTCCTTTGTTGTTCTTTAATGGAGCTAGGTTTAGTAGTGGAGGTAATAATGCTAATATTTCTCAAGTTATTACTGATTTTGTCGGTGCAGAGGGTAATTATAAACCTTCTATTACTTATAATCCAACCGCTCAATATAGATTAGTCAGTTTAATGGGAAATACTCCTCTTTATAATTTAGATGTTGAAGTATTTTATAAAAATAGAGTAAGCGAACTTATACCTTTCAGGTTGTCTTCTGGTTCAACAGCAACAATTAAGTTTCTTTTTACAAAAAAATATACTGAGGAGTAACTATTTAAAGAGATTTGCTGAATGTATATTATAATGGAAGAAACTTGGAGAAGTTTAAGCAATTACCCAAATTATTCAGTTAGTAATTTAGGTAATATTAAGAACATTAAAAAAAATACAATTCTTAAACCTTCTATACACAAAAGCGGATATCTAGTGGTTCAATTATTTAAAGAAGGGTTTAGAAAAAGTTCAAGACTTCATCGTCGTATTGCTGAAGCATTTTTAGACAATTTTGATGAAACTAAATTTATAGACCACATTGATAGAAATAAACTTAATAATTGTATTGATAATTTAAGAATGGCTACTCCATTAGAGAGTTGTTTAAATAGAGGAATTTGGGGAAAAAGTAAATATAAAGGTGCTTATTTTAGTGAAAAGCGACGTGATTGGCGTTGTCAAATTAGAGTTAATAAAAAGTGTATAAGTTTAGGATATTATAAAACAGAATTAGAATGTGCCTTGACTTATAATAAATATATTGAGGAAAATACTTTAGCAAATTATCAAAAAAATATTATCTAAATCTATTATATAAATGTCGGATTTTCGCACCATATTGATTGAAGATGCTCGTATTGCTGATATTACTGCTACTGAAGTATTTGGAGTTCAATCTTCAGCCGCCCAATCTACTTATCAGCAATTTCAAGCTGTAAGCACTTCCAACTCTTCTATTACCTTTAATATTCAAATTCCTAGTGAAAATATTGTCATTGATAGACATTTACTTTTAGCTTCTCAGTTAAGTTTTCAACTTACTCTCGGTGGGGCTGGTGTAAATAATGTTCCTATTGGACAACAGTGTTTCCAATATGGTCTTACTGATGCTCTTCAAGCATTTCCCCTAAATTCTCTTTTTACTACTATTCAAACTACTATTAACAATGTATCTGTTTCTACAAATTTACAAGATGTATTACCAATGTTGATGAGAATGAATGATAAACGCACCTTATCTCGTTACAATAGTCAAACACCTTCTCTTCCTGACAGTGCGTGGGGACAATATAGAGATGCTCCTGCCTCTAATAACAACCCTTTAGCTTCTTATAACAATGCTGGTTACGATGAATGCTTTGAACCTCGTGGTTCATTTAAACTTGATACTTTAATTATTGACAGATATAATGCCGCTGGTGCTTGGCAAGACCATTCTCCTGTTTGCGTTGGTGCTAATGATTTTTGGATTATTTCTATCACTACTTCATTGACTGAACCCTTCCTTGCTTTGTCTCCTTTCATCAATTGTGAGCCTGAAAATTCTGCTGGTCTCGTTGGTGTTAATAATATGAGTATGGTTCTCAATGTTGATAGCACTTGTAAGCGTCTTTTCTCTACAGCTAATAACGCTGTTAGCGGTGGAAACGCTCTCGTTGGTTTCATTAGCAAGATTGGACTTGGATTTCAAATTCCTCCAAGAGACCCTGCTGGAGTTCCTCTTGCCTCTCAACAAACTGGTTTTGTCAATACTAGATTACTCTTTAATTTCTTGTCTCTTCAACCAGAGCAATATGCTAAGATTTCTACGAAAAATGTGGTGCCTTATTTAGACTATCCACGTTACATTAGCACATTCGCTTCTGGAACGACTGTTCCTACCAAGCAATCTGTTACACTCACTTCTCAATCTATTCAGCTCAATCAAGTTCCTGATATGATTTTAATTACTGCACGAGTTCCAATGACTTCTCAAAACCAAAATTATTCTAGTTCTTTCTTAAGTATTCGTAATATTCGTGTCAATTTCAACAATGCTTCTGGTCTTCTTGCGTCAGCAACAACTCAAGACCTTTATAATTTAAGTTTCCGTAACGGCAGCTCTCAATCTTTCTACGAGTTCTTGGGTGAGGCAAATGTGAATGATAATGTTACTGGTGGAGTTGATACAGTTGCTACAACTGGTTCTCTTCTTGTTCTCAATCCCGTATATGATTTCTCTCTTCCCTCTTTCCTTGCAAGTTCAAGTCTCGGCCAATATCAATTCCAATTTAATATGGAAGTCTATAATCAATATGGCTTTGATGTTATTGCTCCTGAAATTTGTATCGTAACTGTCAATTCCGGTATCTTCGCAACTCAACAGGGAACTTCTCAAATATTTACGGGAATTTTAACCAAGGAACAGGTATTACGCACTAAAGAACAAAACCCAGTCGCACACCTTGATAGCACTGAATACAAGCGTATGGTAGGTGGAAAATTGATGAATAGAGGTATGGGTAATGTGATGAAAATGGTTAAGGACAGAGGAATGAGTATGGCTAAAAGTGGAATGGCTGCTGGAGCAATGTCTGCTGGAGCAATGTCTGCTGGAGCGCTTTCAGGGGGCGCAATCAGTGGAAACAAGAAATCCGCATCTAAACTCGCAAAACATTTTGCTTAAATATAAATTCAAATAACTTAAAAGCATTATCTTATAATCAATTATAATCAATTATAATATAATGGAAGAACACTGGAGAGTGGTTAATAATTATCCTAATTATTCTATTAGCAGTTTAGGACAGGTTAAGAATAATAAAAAAAATCAATTAAAACAAGGTATTTCAAATAATAAAGGTTATTTAACAGTTGATTTATATAAAAAAAAAAATAATATCCGTAAGCGATTTTTTATTCATCGGTTAGTAGGAATACACTTTTTACCAAATTGGAATAATTACAAGGAAATAGACCACAGAAATAGAAATAGCTTAGATAATAGATTAATTAATTTAAGATGGTGTAGCAGAAGTGAAAATTTAAGAAACAGAGAGAAAATGACAGGCTCTAGTTCTAAATATAAAGGTGTTTTTTTTGAAAAAAGTAGAAATAAATGGACTGCTGAAATTTGGTGTAAAGAATTATTTGGAAGAAAGAAAAAGTTTTTAGGTAGGTTTAATACAGAAGAAGAGGCGTATAATGCTTGGAAAAAGTTTGTATTAGACAACAATTTAGAGAAATTTTACGAGGATAAGATTTAGATATTATTGTAAATCTACATTAATTTTATTTTCTAATACAATTATATAATGGAAAATTACAACAGAATTATTTCTTCAAAAATGCTTGGAAATATTGAGAATATGATTGACAATATCCCACAGCCTACCCTTTTTGGTGGGAAAAGACAGCGAGATTTTGTTTTACCATCTTCAACTAATTATTCATATCCCGCTTCTTTATCAGTAGGACATTTAGGAAGTTCTGGAATACCTAAAACTCTCGGGACGACATTTTGGACTGATTTCGGTGAAACTAATTTTTTACAAGATAAAGAAGATGACCCCGTAGAAGGAGGTGCTTATCATATTGGTGCTACTGGCGAGGTATATCGTTCAACTCAATTACCTTCTAAAATGTCTAAGGTGAAGGGAGGAAAAATGTCTGCTAAAAAGCTTTTCAAAGACGCTGTTCCTATTGCTAAAGATTTTGGTATGATATTAGCTAAAGAAGGTATTAAACAAGGTGTTAAAGAAGGTTTTAAAGCCAAGCAAGGAGGAAAAATGTCTGCTAAAAAGCTTTTCAAAGACGCTTCTCCTATTGCTAAAGATTTTGGTATGATATTAGCTAAAGAAGGTATTAAAGAAGGTGTTAAAGAAGGTTTTAAAGCCAAGCAAGGAGGAAGAGTAACAAAAGAATTTTTTGAAGCTGAAAAACAGCTGCTTCCTAAAGGCAAAAAAGCATTGGAAGAATTCTTAAAAGGAGCTGGTTACGATAGTGGAAGTAGTAGTGACGAAGAATGTGAAGATGAACTTGGATATGCTGGTTCAAGAAAATCTGGATTTATTCAAGCAATGGTAGGTAAAAAACCATCTGTTTCAAAATATGGTGCGTTTAACCTTTCCAAAATTAAAGACCCAAGCAATGATTTAATTAACAGATATGGACGACCTAAAAAGAAAGGAGGTGTCTTGCTTCGTGACGTTCCAGCTGAATTTCATTCTTCTGTTTATCCTCCAGCATTACAATCTTATACTGCTGGAAAAGGTGGAGCAAGACCTAAGTCTGCTAGAGGAGCAATTGTTAGTGAAATAATGAAAAAACACGGCTTATCATTACCTGAAGCTTCTAAATATGTAAAACAACACAATCTATATTAAAATTAAGAAGGAGATTAAATAATTTAATTAAATAATAATATTATATTATTATATAATATGCCGTTACTTCCAAGAAGAAATTCGTTAGATTTCAATCCCGATAGTATTATTAATGCTTCTAAAAAGATTAAGACTATTTCTTTGGCTAATATGAAAAATCCTATTTTAGACCCTGATATGAAGACTTTATCGGCAATGGAAAGTGAAAGAAACTTAAGTGTTAATATAGACACATTAGGACAATTGTATTTAGATGTTGAACGAGATTTAATAAGAATAGCTCAATTTGCTGGAACAAATATTGATACTTATCAAGGTTTAGAAGGAAGTGGAATTTCTGGTGGAGCATCTAAAAAACCTAAATTAATTATTGAAGAAGATGAAGATGAAGATGAAGATGAAGATATTGTTACGCCAGTTAAAAAACCTAGAGGAAGACCTAAAGGAAGTAAAACTAAAAATAAACCAGCATCTTCAATCGCTTCATCTCCTGTTAGTATGTTTCCTTCATCAGCATTTGTTCCTCCTCGTTATTCTTCTAGTATGACTTCTTCAAGTGGAAATTCTCAAGCTATACCTCACGGATACCCTGATGATAATGACCCTGATGACGATAGTTCAAGTTATCCAAGTTCTTCCTCAACAGCAAATTCAAGAACTAATAGAAGTTCAACTATTGTATCTTCTCCAGAACACTGGACGAAACCTGTTCCTTACGATGATTTTGATGATATAAGTGATATAACTTTTCAAACAGATAAACCGACAATACCAAAATCAATAAGTAGTTTATTACTTTCTCTTATTGCAAAAATACAAAAAATGGACTTCTTTTTATCATCAAAAATAAAACCTGCTTACACAAAAATTACTGATAAACAACAAGCCATTCTCTCAAAAGTAATGGAAGGAATTTATAATTTATATAAAATGAGTATGAAACAACCAATGGTTAAACCTTATTTACTTGGTAAAATAAAGCGTCCTACAAATTTAGATTTGGAAGAATATATAATTGATAATGTTGATAATGGAGATGATTTATTATCATACTTTAAAAAGGCATTGGATAAACTTGTTTTAGATTTATCAGTTGTTATTAATTCTGCACGTAGAGTTGGTGCTACTGATTTTACTAAAAAAGTATCATACGATGCTTCTAGCCCAGCTAATAGCTACGCTTTAGGATTAGCAGGATATGAAGGTTCTGGTAGAAAAATAGCTACGATGAGGGGTAATGGTAGAAATTTTTACGGCGATGTTATAAATAATTCTCGTGATATTCCTACTATCTTTTCTTCTTCTGTGAGGAATTGTAGCAGTAAATATCTACTCTAAAACTACTTAAAACCTATAAGGTAATATAGTATAATGGAAGTGTGGAAACCTATTGTATCATATCCTAATTATTATATAAGCAATTTTGGTAACGTCAAAAACAAAAATGGATTAATATTAAAACCTATTAAGGATTATTGGGGTTATTTGAGAGTTAATTTATATAATCCGTGTGCTAAAATGTTTAAAATACATCATTTAGTTTATTCTCATTTTTCTAATGATATAGACTTTAAACTTATAGACCATATTGATAGAAACAAGGAAAATAATAATATTATTAATTTGAGAAAGGCAACCAAATCGTTAAATGCTCTTAATACTAATAAAAAACAAAATACAACCTCAAAAATGAGGTGTTGTTATTTTGATAAAAAAAATGACAAATATATTGTAAGAATAAGAATTGGTGAAACAAAAATATATATTGGTTCGTTTTCAAATGAATTATATGCGGGACTTGCTTATAATAAATATATTATTGAAAATAACCTTATAAATGGTTTTAGAAAATTAAATAATATTTATCAATATGATATACACTTTTATTTTGAAAAGAAAAATAAATTAAATTCAAACTTACAATTTTCTAAGGCGAAGCCGACGGCTTATAACTAAAACTACAATTCTAATAAGCAAAACTTTCATCACAACAACCTAAAGTTTTTAAATCTGTTTTTATAATATTACACCACAAATCAAACTCTTTATTACTTTTAATATTGTCAAAAGTAATGAAGCAATCTCCAATAATCTTTGACTTAAATAATTCACTCGCTAATGGATTAACATTACACCAAATATCACTTAAGTCATCAATAATTTTTACGGCAACAATAATATCTTTTCTTTTTCTGTAAAAAGGCATTGACAATTCTAAATCATTAAAATTATTAAGTTTTACTTTTTCACAAACCCATCTATAAAAGGCTGACTGAACTTCATCTGGTTTTCCATTAGGATAATCAGGATAAGTTTTAACAATTCTTAAAGCGTTCATATTGTTTTAGATGTCTTTTGTTTTATTTTAGAAAAGCATTTCAATTTTATTTTGAAAAGAAAAATAAATAATAAATAAAAACTACTTAAAGCGAAGCATTCTAGAATAGAATTAATTTAATTTAATTATTTTTTTCAAAATAAAATTGAAAAATTATAGATTTTTAGTGAGTTCAATTTTATATGAGATACAAAAAAAATTGAAATACTTTTTAACCTTGATGATGAATGTATAATAACCCCTTAAAACTTTAAATTCCCAAATTTGAAAATGTCCGTTCAAAATAAGTCCGTTGAAATTGGTTTAAAGACCCAAATCAATCGTCAAGTAGGATTGAAAGATTTTCAGGAAAATGTCACCAAACACACTCAAACGCATTTGGTTGATGCTTGGAAAAGTTTATTAATTAATGGAATGGAAGATGATAAAGTAAGCGAAATGATTTGGGATTACTGCTTGTCGTCTCCTGATAAACTTTGGTTATATTTAAATAGTTCTACTTTTGGTATTTACTCTAAGATTGGTGAATACGAAAATAAAAAAGGTTATAAATCTCTCGCTCACTTTACAGAAAACGGACAATATCTTGATAGTGTTTTTACGTTGGGAAAAAATCCAGTTGGATACAAAGGCTACTTTCGTCTTTCCAAAACTCGTTTCCAACTTGACATCACAAAATTGCTTACAATTACTAAATTTAACGATGCTTACATTCTTGCTAAATTGTTTAAACCTATCCCTCTATCTGTTGAAACTCAAAAGCCAAAAAAAATATTAATTATTGAAAGCGATGAAGAAGATGAAGATGATGAGGAAGTATAATAAATACTCTTTAATCAACCAATTAGAGAGAATAAAACCCTTTACCGATGGTCTGCATCGTCCAATTGTTTTACCTTATCATTCATATTTTTAACTTGTGTCATTTTTGTTAAATAAGTTTTGTCGTCCAATTCTTCTTTCATTTCAAAAATCTGCTCTACTATTTTATCCATTTTATATTTAATTTGGTTTTTTATCATTTTCTCAAATTTAATAAGGTTTTTTTTTCCATTATTGTAACGCTTCATTTTAGTTAGACACAAAATTTTCAAGTCTGTATTTACACCCAACAGAAATGTAGGGAAAGACTTACAACATTCACAAACAATTCCTTCCAAATAATTATTAACATCATTCTCGTATTCCTCAATCTCCTCCATTTGAATTTTTAAGCAATTAATACACATTCTTTGTTGATTTATCCTTTTATCTCATTTTAAAAAACTAATTCAATTTTATTTTGAAAAGAAAAATAAATAATAAATAAAAACTACTTAAAGCGAAGCATTCTAGAATAGAATTAATTTAATTTAATTATTTTTTTCAAAATAAAATAGAAGTCAAAAAATATTACTTCAAAATATAATTATATATAAATAAAATATCATTGTTTATATATAATGATTGATATTTTTGAAAAAAAAGATATAGATGACTTTAGCAAATCTTTAAAAGAAGTTTTCAATCTCCTTACCATTTCTCGTAAATATAAAGTAATAGGGAGTGCATCTTTAAAAAATATTAGGTTTATTGCTGATTACGATTTAAATGAACTATTTAAATGTGACTTATCACTTGAAGATTGTTTAGATAAAATATTATTCTTGTTTCGTCAAAAATTCAAAGAAGCCGAAAAAAAAACTAACATTTTTATTACTGATTTCAAATGTGGAGAGAATAGCAATGGCGAACCTTTAAGATGGGATAAAAATGACATCAAAAAAGGTTTTAAAATATTAGCAGATAAACGCAAAATTAAATTTCAGGAATGTATAATGATGAAAAATATAATGAAATTAGATATGGTTGCTTTTATTGATGGTAGATTTCACGAGTTCAGTGATAATTATTATTTCAAAATAGGAGACCAAGCCAACTTTTTTCCTCACGATATTGACAGAGAACATTTGTTAAATAATTTGGCTCACGACTTTAGTTCTTATTTTTATTCAAAACGAAGTTACTACAAAGCTCTCAAACGAGCTTTTTCATATTGGCTAATGGAAAGCGAAGACGCAAACAAAGAAAAATTAACAAAACTACTTAATTTTTTTAATTCAAGCGTTGGAATGCTTTATAAATTAAGAGCCGAATTGGAGACAATACAATTAGTAATGGAAAATAAATTTAGAAGACCAAAAATTGAAGATTTAAAAATGAATATAAATATCGTTTTAACACAACTAAAAGCATTTCCTTTACCAAAAGCTATAATTTCTTTAGAAAATGCTCTTAAAGCAAAATCAGCAAAAGCAATGATTAATGATATACAAACAGCTAAACAAATTCTTTTTAACGCAGTTAATAGTAGCACCGTGGTTTTTATTAAAAAAAATCCCGAACTTATTCTAATTAAGCAATAAATATATATTTAGATTTTTTATATTTGTATAATATAAAATGAGTATCAACTTAGAAAACGTTGGAATTCCGTTGGCTATTATCATATCAAAAACCCAGCAAGATAAAAAGAAAAAATCACCTACTCCTATTGTTAGCGTTAGCGATACTAAAGATGGAATTGTTAGTCCAACCAATGAACTCTCATTAATGGATAAACCAGACCTAATATTTCAACCAATTCCTAATCCAAATACAGAACGCCAAATTTTATATATTACTGGTAGCAGCGGCTCTGGTAAATCGTATTTTACTAGGAAATATTGTAATGAATTTGCTAAATTGTTTCCAAAACGAGCAATCTATCTTTTTTCATCTATCGCAGAAGATGATAGTATTGACACTATCAAAGGATTAAGCCGTATAAAACTCACTCCAGAGTTTTTAGATGAAAATTGGGAAATTGAAGATTTTAGAGATAGTTTGGTTATATTTGACGATACCGATTGTATAACTGATAAAAAAACTAGATTAAAGGTATATGGCATACTAAATATGGTTTTAGAAACTGGAAGACATACTAATACTTATTGTATTTATACAAGTCATTTAGCGTGTGCTGGTAATGATACTAAACGCATTCTCAATGAAGCTCACAGCATTACTTTTTTTCCATCTACTGCTGGTGGTCGCACTCTCAAATACTTACTTGAAAATAATACGGGATTAGATAAAAAACAAATAGAAAAAATTAAAAAATTAAATTCTAGATGGGTTACTGTTTGTAAATCATATCCTAAATGTATTTTAAGCGAAAAAGATGTATTTTTAATTAATGCTATATAAATTCAAAATCTAATATTGTAAAATGATAAATTATTATCTCTTTACAATATATAAAATGTCTTTTGGTGGTCAATATAATCTAAATCAACGAATTACTTATTTAGAAAGTATTATTAATACCTTAGTTCCTTCACTACCATTATCTTTGGCTAATGTTTTACTTGCTGGTAATAGTGCAGGAGCAAGTGATATAGATATGAGTAACAATGATATTTTACAAGTCGATAACATTGACCTTGTCACAATTAACGGTTCTGCTTATCCTCCTGTTGTTTCTGGACCTACAGGTCCAACAGGTGATACAGGACCTACTGGTAATA
>Ga0247832_1002547_pt1 | contig 27563 bp, 22 predicted proteins | sample LaCruzMarch2015__10_FD_192407 | JGI IMG/M metagenome (GOLD analysis project Ga0247832, IMG submission 192407) | Freshwater microbial communities from meromictic Lake La Cruz, Castile-La Mancha, Spain - LaCruzMarch2015_4m | ecosystem: Environmental > Aquatic > Freshwater > Lake | place: Spain... | reverse complement strand
GGTGATGGTCCCAAGTTTGTTTGTGGTGTTGATTATATTGCCAATAAGGCGACGACTACCGCGAGTGTTGTGGGTAGTAGTACTACTACCCCATCCTCGGAAGATGAAGTTTCTTCTACGCCCACGACCGCTACAACGGCTGCTACTAATAACAACAAGAATTGTCTAATATATTCAGTGGGCAGTAATAATGATATACGTTTTGAGAAGGCAGTACAAGCGCACATGTCCAATTGTGAGGTCCATACCTTCGATCCAACAATTGAGGATGGAGACTTTATTGGTGCAGAATATGCCACATTCCATTCGTGGGGGTTGGGCACTGATGGTGGTAGTGAAGGCCGAACGATGCACAATCGTAAGAATGTTGGAAGTCGTAAAAGCTTTGAATCGATTATTAAGGAATTGGGTCACGAGAATCGTACCATTGATATACTGAAGGTAAGTGTACCAAACAACATGTGTCGAAGAGAGAGAACTGCTGCTCTCCGAAACATTTTTCTCGTTATTATTTATGCATATATAACAAATAATTGATACATACCCTCTTTTTGCACGCCACATACACTCGCACACAGATTGATTGTCAAGGTTGTGAATATGCTGCCATGCCACCATTATTTGATCTAATCTCACTTGGTAAAGTACATGTCAATCAGGTATTGATTGAATTGCATGATCCCAAGACTACGAACAGTGCGGCCACATTGTACAACTTCTTTCGTGCTGCCGATGAAGCCAAGTTTCGTATTACACATAAGGAACGGAATCAATGGGGTTGTGCGGGTGCACGTTGTGTCGAGTATGCGTTGACAAGTGAATCGTACTTGCGTGAGGCGAATGGAGCTATAATTTGTCCTCCTCCATTGGCACTTTGATTTTATCTTTGTCACGTATGTATAGTACAACTTCTTGAGAAGCCACAAACTTGGTTAACACCCGCGCCACCTGACAAAAATCAATGAAACTTTGCAACACTTCCTCCTTTGATTAAAGTATTATATGTAATGCTATTGCCATGATTATCTTAATACTTAAGCTTCCTCATTTTACTGTCCAATTGAAATCTTTGTAAAGAGTTGTCGCTCCTTGCTTCTTGCAGCAGTCGACGATTGTATGAGATAACCTCTTAGAAGCGAGTAAGATGTAGAGCTTTCGTTATCAACGTAGCCACAGATAAGAATATCCACGTCCTCATCTACGTCATCTAGTACATGAAATCGTGGTCAATGAGGAGGGGCGTGTTCATTGAAGTAATACTACTTTCCATGATAAAGTTAATTAAATCCACACAGAAATAATGATAATGATAGCAAAAGTGTCGAAGACATGAACAATGTCGGACCATAGCAGAGAGTAGGAGTGGTGTATATTTAGGCAATGAAAATAATGTTCAGTGTATAATTGAGTGAAGATGTTTCGCCATCCACGATTTGTTGATATGATCTTGGTCGTGGTTAATTGTTGCGTTAGTCTCTTCTTCACAACATCTGTCCGTTCTGACGTGTGAGTCTTTGTAAAGGCGAAGACATTCTCTAATGCCATGACGGGCGACCTCAAGCTTCTTTATAGCCGTACGCAGCACCAGAGATCATTTAGCCATTTAGCATTTAGCATTCACACACGCCCCCTTGCGGCGAAGTCATAATCCCCCGCCATAGTTTATGGGACGAAAAACCCAGAAGATCTTTCTGCGTGATGATAGAAAATATTCATCGCACACAAAGGAGCTCTCTGCATTCATGTTACCACCATGGATCCCGAACTAGATCCATCCCCGCTTATTGAGACTTGTGATCCGAGTGACGAGCCAACACGCAGCAGTGATGGTGATGATTCCGACAATGTATCCGATTCCCAATATCGTCCTCAATCATCTAACACCACAATATCAACGTTGACGTGGTGTAGTCCCTACAATTCAGTAAAGGTATATTGCTCCGAGCTTTCTATCTACTTTTCGAAGGGATTTCTTGGCTGGTTGATGATCAACGCTTTCTTCGTATACGGCGGTGTTTACACTCTTGTTGACAACATTAGCTTACCATTATTCAAAGAGCTTGGGATTGCAGCCTCGCAGCAACAAATGTACATGAGCCTAATTTACACTCCTTGGGCTATGAAAGGCTTTATTGGCGTTGCAAGTGACTTATTCCCTATTCTGGGATATAATCAGCGGTATTATATACTGCTTGCAATAGTTATTGGAGTTGCGGGTTCTTCAGGACTGCTTGCTTTGGCTCCGTTACTTGGGATTCAAAATCCGTCAAAAGACTTGAGTGCCAACTTAAACAATGTTGAGCCCACCCACATCCACTGGATTGTTATTTGCTTTATTGCTCTTAACTATATGGCTGCAACATTAGATCATTTGGGAGATAGCAAATCTGCTGAATTAATGAACCTACATCCTGAATCAGGGACTTCCATTGTCTCGTTTAAATTTAGGTGGTGCCTTGCTGGAAGTATCATGGCTGCAGCTTTGGTTGGGCCGCTTTCAGACAGTAGAAATTTCTACTCATTGTATTTGATTTGCCTAGTCTTTGTGCTGACACCACTGCTACCTACACTATTTGGTTGGATTCCAGAGACTGTGCGGACCAAGGAGGATCCAGGAATGACGACATTGTGCGGACATTGGTTATTATTTGACAGAGGGACGTTTTGGAAAAGATCAATCCTATTCAGTTTGACCATTCTTTGTAGTCTATCATCACCTCTGGTATCATTCATGGTAGCATTTGTCAGCTTACCAATTGGATTAGCTCTTGCTGCAGTGATCCTCATTTTATTCTGTATTGCAACATACGTCATTTACCCAAAAAGTGTGAGATGCTGATACTACTTCCTTTGTGAGAATTCAAGCGTTGCATGCTGTCAATCTAAAAGAATCTTTCTCCTCTAGTTCTTCTGGATTTTCCTTGCCAACATTCTAATATACACCTCGAGCACCAACATTGACACAGCATTAAGGTACTATTATACTGCCAATGAAGAATGTGTCCCAAATGGTGAGACTTAAAAAATCAAGGATAGTTTGCACGTTATTTATCATTCTAATAATATTGGCGTCATATGCATATTTTTGGTATGTTTTCAGGACCACACTTCAGTTACTCTTACTTCATTGCAGTGAATGGCATCATAGGACCAATTATGGGAATGATTTCAGTTGCATTGTATGAGAAATACTTAAGCAGCTGGAGATTCAGATCAGTGCTTATTTTTACATGGGCTATGTGGTGCCTTGGTCCAGTTGTTGACTTGATCATTATCACACGGCTCAATGTGGCAATTGGAGTTTCTGACAAAGTAATGCTTTTCTTGGGTGAAGGCATGTTTGACCATTTAATAGGTACATGCCACTACATACCAATGGCTTCAATTTTTTCAAAGATATCGCCACCAGGAATGGAGTCAACAGTTTATGGTTAGTTACAGTCATTTTTTATACATACCTTCAACGATTCTGACATCCAGCTGTATGTTATCACTCACTTCCTATGATCACACCACAGCATATGTAATCGGAATGACCAATTTTTGTCATGTCTTAAGTATTTTGATAGGCTCATGGGTCATTCAGTGGAGTGGAATGATAACTGTGGGCAAGGGCTGCGACTTTAAAGCCCTACCATACCTTATTGTTGCATTTAGGGTGGTGCTCCCACTCCTAATTGCAATTCCTGCAATGTGTCTTATTCCAAATGTGCTCCAGACGGAACATATGATTGACTGGGAAATGGAGGGATGGTTATCGGCTGATGACAACACCAATGAACCAAGCAGTGCTGGGCTCAGTGCAAGAGAAATTAATATCAGTGATGGCGTTGGCAGCATCAATCGACACAATTGCCACAGATTGGTCGTTGCAAATGAAGATGGTGGGATGGATGAAGATACTGAACATGAGATTACTTAATGGTTGTCTAGCTATTGCTGGTACCCATCGTGCAGGAAAGTCCTAAATGTGATCCACTTCAAGGTTACATAATACATATTGGACTCTACTTATATGTTACCTCATATGCGTAATGACAATGATGCATTAAATTTATGACGCCACGTTCTTCTCGATAATCCATGTTCCTGTCATTCTACCAATGGATGCTGATCCAATGGCAGTTCACTCAGTAACGCTGCACGTACCTCCACTGATATTTCATTCTCACTCTTACCAGTAACGTCAATGGGATCATGTACATACACATGTAACTTGTCTTTCCCATCTTGGACTGGCAAGAAGCCTACACTGGGATATACCGCATGTGTATTTGACAAACTTAGTGGTACAATGGGCACACCTGTCTTAATTGCAAGACTGAACATTCCACCCTTGAAGTCCATTAGTTTACCTATTATATTTTTTTGTTAGTCATATTCACGGCGCAGAAACTGAATTATAGTAGGGATGATAAATTGATACTGACTTACCATCAGTACTGCGTGCACCCTCTGGGAATGCCATGATGGATATGCCACTGTCAAGGTATTTCATTGCACGTTTGAACATGCGCAGTTGTGATCGCTTGTCAGTACGATCAATGAGGAGGTGTTCTCCCTGTGTAATATAAATGAATCAGGGTGCCAAAATGATATAGAATGAGTTATTGGATTTGTTGCAAGGGCAAACTAGATCATCGAGCCCAACTCACCCCTACCAACTGTCTCCCAACACCTGGAAATTTCTTCAGACTGTCCTTGGCAATAAATTTAAATGTTGGATCTAATACACAACAAAGTACAGCAATGTCGAGGAAAGATGCATGATTTGCAACAAAGAGACATGGACCATTACCACCATCACCACAATTGCCACTACCTCTGTGATTACTGTTTTTGTTGCTGCTGCTGAACGGTGTCACCTCACCCAACAGTCGACCAACATCACCTTCAATTATTGGATAACAATTTGTTAAACTTAAATACACTCGACACCATATCTTACCCACTTTATCAAACTTGCCACGATCCTCATCAAAACCAGGTATGTTTGTTCCTAATGCATGTACAGCCTCAAGTGCTATCATCCACAGCGGCATTGTTAATAGTATAATGGCAAGGTGATGTAATCCATGAGCATTAATAATTTTGGGATTGCCAGTTCGTTTTGATTTGAATTGAAATATAGGATTCATTTTGTCAATGGTTAGGATGTGAGATGGTGGTTGTATGGACGTTTTGGCTGCTGTTGACGAAGGCTCTTGCGTTGACCCAACTGACTGTAATGTGATTAGGAATGGTTCTGCGTGATGATCATGACTTAAGCGTTGTAAATCGCGATTATAATGATGTAAAGCGTGATGATGTGAGTCGATTTCTACATCGATCTTCTCGATGGACGGAGAACGTGGTTCGAACGCGTGAATATGATGACTAATATGGTGATCATGGTGATGCCGCTGATGATTATGCGCTCCATCTATTGATTTCGAATTAGCCGATGACGTCGACGTCGATTCTTTAAGCGAGGCGTGTATTAAAAGCACGTTTCGTCGTTGATTATATGCATTCCTTGTGGTAGGATACATCGTCAATCGAAAAGCCATCGTCAATTGCGAACAAACGGCTGCAACGAACGCAATTCCAGTCATCATATTGACCCTCCTCTTTCTCATAGTAAATGAATCCACGTGCTGCACGCGCTGCCTAGGTCGACAATTATCCATCTGTAATTGCATCATCATCTTCTCAGCAGGTTTGATCGCGTCGTTGCGTTGCGGATTATGAGCCGGTTCGAAGTCGTCATTGGACGGAAAAGGGGTGTCAACGAAGGCGAAAGCAAAACTCCACCAAAACAACTGTTCGTATGTATGTACGATATGGTATGATCAGTAGACCCGGGAGCGACGATGAGACGACGGAATCCATTTATCGCTAGGCTCATCGATGCCGCACGTGGGGGTGATTCCGGCGCATCATCGTCGTCGTATCAACTCCCGTGTTTTCCACTCGAGAGTCATCACTTCGGTCACGTCGTAGCAACACCCTCTGGCTTTCATTCCTACCTATGCAATCGAATACGAACTGCTAAAGAGCGTGTGGTACTGGCCTCACTTTACATTGGCGTTGGGAGCGATGTCGAATACCAATCGGTATCATCAACCTCTTTTGATGAATCATCCAAAATATTTTATGATTGCAAAGAGGATGAATTGTTACAATCAATATGTGATACAACTGCACCCAAGATACAGATATTGCTGGATGCCAATCGTGCAATGAGAAGAGTGTCACTAACAACAACAACAACAACAACAACAACAACAGCAACAGCGACGACAAATAATTACGACAACGACAACATCAACAACTCACAATCCTTGCGGACTAATTCAGCCGAGGCGGTGTATTCTCGAATAAATCCACTCCTCGACAAATGTCAGAACTCTGGCGTATTCCTCTTTCCAGTGAAAGATGAACGTATATCTAGAATACTCCCCTCGCCATTAGATGAAGTTGCGGGTGTTTTTCATATTAAGGCATACATCGTAGATGATGAATTGATACTATCGGGTGCAAATTTAAGTGAGGAATACTTTTCCAATCGATTAGATCGGTATATGCTATTTACTAATGGTGGTGCGGGGCTTGTGGATTTCTATGCAAATTTATGTGACATTCTCTGCGACTATGCTACTCGGTACAATGGACATGGTGAGAACAGGGCCAATGGTGTACCCACGTTAACTTCGAGGCATGATGACAAGGCAAGAAAACGAAAGTTGGAGTTAGCATTGATGAACTTATTTCATAACGCAAAAAATCAGCAGGTGCAACAGCATCATGATCCAGAAGAAGAGAATGACGAAGTAGTGGCATGGGCAATACCAACGATACAAATACCAACCAAACTTCTTGGCTCTATGAACATTCCATCCGATACAATGGTTACTCGAAGTATGCTCTCTTTGGCGCTTGGAAATGATTTATCGCTAGCATCGGTGCGATTATGCAGTGCATATCTCAATGTAACTGACAATCTCATGTCAGTGTTGACAAATAATCATGGTATGACAAATGGTAATAATGCCAGAGCATCATATATACTAACTGCTGGTGAAGTGAGCCATGGATTCTCACCAAAGAGAGGAGGAGGAACAAAAAATGATAAGAAAAGTGGCATCGTCGAGTATATCAAGGCTGCAATACCCACTGCATTCCTTGCATTAGCAAAAAAGACAGCTCAGTCTATTGTGGCATCTGGTGGGAAGATATTTCTGTATGAACGACCAGGTTGGATATTCCACGCAAAAGGAATTTGGATCACCATAAATGACAACGATCACAATGCGACAACACATTCTCCCAATTCGAATAATCCTGAAATTATTGACGATCCTTCATGTCTTGTAGCCACCATAATAGGCTCGAGTAACTTTGGATCGAGAAGCGAGAACCTCGACCTGGAGAGTAATTGCATATTAATATTCAACGATACGATGAAACATAACAACGATGATAAGGTTAAAAAATCTGTGTCTGCCGAATGGAATCAGCTTTGTGAGCACAGTAATGTGCTCAATGATGTGAATGTTGATGTTAGCAGCAATGATATCCTGATGCACTTTCTCCTTAAATTTATGAGACGTTATTTATGATTGCATAACACCACACAAAAGTCTTGTCGTATCATCCACATCCGGAAACGTCCATTAGTTTACAAATATATTTTCGTTACGGCATCATTAAATCGTTCCAGTAAAGATGCAACACCTAAATCAGGCAATACGTTGGAATAATCAGTCATTTCCTCACTGTCCGAAACTTTAGCATAAATGAAAATATTATCATCGACATCTTTTACTATCCTCATATCATCATTCACATACATAGTCCTTACGACGGGTTTCGGAACCTTGTATGTATCAATAGTATCCTCTAATACCTTGGACAAATCACGTGATTTTAATGCTACATTGTTGGCATCTAATATATTTCGTAATATGGGTATATTGGATCCTTTAATCTCAACAGTATCCATGAATAATTCCCATTCCATCATCAAATTATCCTCATTGTACATTGTTTTGGTAACGTCGGCAGTACTTACAATAGCACCATCAATCGTGAATGGCAATCCGCCCGAGTATCTAATAGCGGGCAGTACATCCGATAAGAATGGTACCGCACCGACCTTGACCTCGAATTCATTCACCAGTCGTCCGCTACTGGTAATAATCTGTCGGACGGTACCTATCGTAGATACGGCCAATGCCGCACGATGCATATCGCAGAACCAATCGTACCGCGCCGCCCGCTCCGGCGTGGTACACGTCGATCGACCGGCCATGAAGAAGGGCGAGGAACGGAATAATTGTGCGTTGGAATATAATAGCTCCCACGTCCCCGATAAGTACGATGGGATCATTATATCCGTTCCTCCTTCGTCGTCGACGGTAGTAATTCGTATTCGTTCGTGCACGAGCGACGCGATCGATCGAGATATACGTTCCCTTTGTACCGAGTTGGAATTCTGACCACGATCGGTCGATGCGGCGATACGCAATATCGAGTTCTGTATGGCAAGGTTGTTATCATTATATGCCTCCACGTTATTCTTCTTCGTAACTACTACGCCGTCGAGTATCTTGGGTGCGGTATCGGGTACACTGGCATGAAGTGGAGCACATTTTTTAGATGCCGCTGCTGCTGCTGCCGCTGCTTTCGTCCGGTCGACATGAATGACGAAAGCATGAGTAGTTCGTAGAGCAGCGACACCGAAGATGATTGCTACCGCAAGAATTGCCACCATTGAGTTGGATCCCATGCTTCTTCCTGACGTATGAGTCATCATCACCCCCACGACTTCATTCAGGGTGTCGACTCAAAAAAATCCCCACACAGATGTTTGAGCTGATCCCCCCACCTCACAAACAACCCACAAAAGCATATCAACTAGATACGATGATGATTAATACAGCTTTGGTGTCTACTACCGCACTCCTCGTTGTATCACGGCGTCCGTTGAATGCTGTTGCATTCTTCACGTCTCCGTCGTCTTCTCCTCCACCGTCGTTGTGGTCTCCTCACCCACTGCAACTGAAACTCTCAGCCAAACGCAAACGAGGCAAGGTGGGCGGCGATGAATCTGACGTAGAATCATGGTACGATGAGGTTAATGGCAATGCATCGCCCGAGGACGTATTCTGGGAAGAAATGGAACGTCGTCGTTTGCTCAATCGCTTGCCGGACGAGTCGCCGTTAGATTCATTATTAGGCGCGGCGATGGACGGGGATAGTTTGTCCTCCAGTATTGCATATCGGGCAGCAACAACAACGACATCATCCTCGTCCACGACGTCATCATCATCATTATTCGTCGATGATTCATCGAGCGGTAGCACAACATTGAATATAAAAAATGCAATGCAACAAATGCAAATTACGATCGAGGATGAGAAATCGGCGGAGGCATCATTGGCGGCATATTCGGCATATGCTACATCTGACAATTATTTATACGATGATGATGATGATGGCGATGACGATTATAACGAGAATAGCAACAATAACAATAATGATTGGAGGATGCGTAATGATCCATTACTATGGATGGGGGAGGAGAGGACGCTGGACGAGGAGAATGCCGAGTTAGATCGACAATTAGATGAATTGGAACGTGAATTGATGGGTGATGGGATCGATGGATCGGTCGTTGGAGGATCGAGTCCATTCTTCGATCCAACATATAGTGATGAACCGTGGGATAGATATGGACAATCAAGGAGGGTGGATTTAGAAAAGAATGACGATAATAATATGGACAACATCGATGATGAAGAGGATGATGACGACAGCAAGGGCAAATCGGTATTCCAAAAGGAACTACAGCGTAAGATGGATATGATATCCCATAGTGCACCTGAATTCATGCTCGATTACGATGAGGACCATCCTGAGGAGGCGGATGCCGAGGCTCGTGCCGAGGAGGAGGAATATGCCAAGTCGCTAGCATCAATATCCGTGACATCGGCACGGTTAGAGAATGCTGCCGTGAATCCTCGTGCTGAGGCATATTTCAAACGACTGCCAGATGAACGACAAGGTTATGACGTCATGTGGGCTAGTGCCGTGGATACGCCATGTGTAAAGAATTTGTATGGTATATTTAGTAACTACGGTGTGCAATTTGCCGATAACTTTGATGACTGGGATGAAGGGTCCGGAGAAGAGCATGGCTCTGGTGATGGATTCCGTTCAATTGAAGATATTGCCAGTTACAAGGCACGGAGAGTATATGAAGTTACTGGATTACCGTGTGTGGCAAGTCGGACATCCTTCGAGGTTGAGCCCATCCGACCTGAGGATATGGATAAGGGTACCGAATTGGTCGTTGCGACTGCTGGGGGAAAGAAGACAAAGCAGGTCCAAAAGAGTCCACGTGTTATTACTGGTTATCGATTTAACAACATTGGCGAACACGTCGATCGGATTGTGCAAGCCCTGCTACCATTCTCGGAACCGACGCGTGTCACACGATTCCGATCATGTGTATGTTACTATGATGGCGAGCTAGAGCTCTTCGAATATGGAGAACTTGATTGTGATTTATACTTTGCAGGGTCAATGAGAACATTTTTACCAATGAGTTCAGCTATTAATAGCATGCTCAAATCACTCGAGTTGGCATTAGACCTTCAGTTCCAAAAATGGTTACGTGCCAAGTTTAATGATGCAACTGGGGGTGGAGCATACAGTGATGCAAGTTTAAAGTTACGTGATCGAGTATTGAAGGAGGCAAAGTTGTTGCCGAACGATATAATAGATGTATCGTCTTTTATGAATGGAGCCGTGGATGTAAATTTGATGGATCAGTGTGGAAAGGATCTGGCAGATAGATTTGTGTCATCAAAACCATCGAAGATCCTAACGATTGCTACCACAGGCTTGGTTATTGCAATTCCCATGGCAAAGTATCTGCAGGTACCTTTAGTATATGCCAGGAAACAACGATCAGTTGTCATGGCAAATACATTCGATGCAGGCTACAATAGCAAAACTATTGGCCGAGACCAACAATTGCTTGTGAGTAGGGATCACCTCGATGAAGACGATCGTGTGCTCATAGTTGACGACTTTCTGTCAAGTGGCTCCAGTCAGGAGGCACTGCTTCGAATTATTAACGAGGCCGGAGCAACAGCCGTAGGAGTTGCTGTTCTGTTAGAGAAGGAATATGAGGCTGGTAGAGTATCTCTGTCAGGTTTTGGCGTGCCAGTAGAGTCGGTTGTCCGAATAGCTTCGGTACGAGATGGCGTAATTCAACTGCTTGAGGAAGATGGCTATGATCACATGTAGTACCTTAATTCTCAGAGAAATTACATAATGACAATACAAAACTCATCAATAAAAATACAGTTTCTATCTTACATTCTTTCAGACAAAAGTCATCTCCCACATGGCAGCCATCATCACATATTATACAAATCAATTATCAAATTCTTAAACAGGTATTAAAACAACATCGCTTCATTTAATCCGTCAGTTCTTTTCAGTCTCCTGTTCACTTTACGATCATGACAGATTTCGTCATGTAACCATGAGGATCGCAATAGTAGTTTTTTGTCCCTGTGCTACTAAACGTAACAGTAATCGAGTTCGTACACTTGGAGCATAATGGCGTGGCTTTGTTGCCAATCCTAAAATTATGCCTAATGCTAGACATGTTCTTGTACACAAACTTGTACGTTCCTTTCTTGAGAGACGAGGGCATACCACTGAATGAAGAGCTTCGGGTGGTAATGGTTATGGTCCTGGTCTGGAGACGACGGAGCATTTGTGCACCTCCACCATGAATACCGACCGGGTGCATTGATGATGTTAGCACTCCAACGCCAAGCATTGCTGCCACGAGCGCGATGGCCATGAAGATGGCAGTTGCCAAGCGTGTTCGGAAGGATTTGACTGGCACAGCAACATCAGCTACAACATCGGCACCATCATTAACAGAAATACAGGTATCACTAGTTAGCGTCATTCTTAGAGATGGTGTATGGTTCGTTTAAACTATGGCATTATCTGTGCGGTGATTTGTGGTGAGTCAAGGTGAAGGAAGATGAGTCATCCTCATGACTCAGGGAGAAGAGAAATGAACGAAGTTGTTCCCGCACAACACTGTCCGTAATCTACTTAAGTATCGTACTACTTTGTGAAGTAGAGAACCGAAGGTCTGGTCTATTCTTTCATATTAACAGCTTCCTCCCTCCTCGCCTACGGCTCGGACGGTTCAAGATACAACCACAATGACAAGCACTGACAATATCCTCCATCATCGATTACACAACTTTGTCACTCGGCACGCATCCCATCATACCCCCATTGCACTCGTAACATCAGGTGGTACCACTGCCCCCCTCGAACGTGAATGTGTTCGATATCTTGATAACTTTTCTACGGGGACACGAGGGGCATGTGTCGTCGAAGAATTGCTGAAACGTGGATATGCAGTAATACATTTGAAACGCATGGGGAGTGCCTCTCCCTTTGGACGTATTGTGGGGAATGTTCTGAAATGTAGTACTGGACATCAGAATTTCACATTTGATTCAGTAGGGGTATTGTTTGATTGTAGTTCGGATGATGGCAATATCATTTTGGGCGATGTACGATCTGCTGAGAATGAGGAATGCGTGGAGGAATATCCTTTGGATGTTGATGATGACCAAGCAAAGGAGATGCCTGATGGAGGAAGAACGGCAGCATCCGCGGCAGCAGGCAATAGAGATCCCTGGATGTATACAACTAATGACTTTGACAACAACAACCATAACAACGTATCACCTTTAAACGGTGATGCTAATTCAGATCAACGTCGTCGCCGTCGTCGTCATCGCGGTGAACTGACCCTACATCCCAAACTCACTGACTCAACTGTCCTACGCTCTACTATACGTGAGTATTCACGGATACGTCGTCATGGATTACTTCTAACTGTGGAATTTACAACAGTTGATGAATATCTAGACAAATTACGCTCATGTTCGGAAGCATTACATACTTGTGGATCATTAGGGTTGGTCTACCTCACTGCGGCCGTGAGCGACTTTTATGTCCCGTATGATAAAATGGCAACACATAAGATACAAAGTCGTGATTATGGCATCGATACATCATCATCGACGTCGTTACCCAACGGCGGCGAGGGAGGGGACGCAATGACAATTCAATCAGATGGTACATTAACAGTGAAATTCTACCCGGTGCCAAAGATGATACCCAATATACGACATATTTGGTGTCCTGATGCCTTCGTCGTGAGCTTTAAACTTGAGACAGATTCGACTATATTGCAACAAAAGTCAGTATTGGCTATGGAAAAAGCAAATGTACATATGGTCATTGGTAACGTGTTGGCAACGAGATATGAAAAAGTGTTTGTCTTAACTCGCGATAATAATGTTGACTACGACCTAACATTAATGACTGAACTGCCCAAGGGGTTTCACATCGAAGAAATCACTGTACTCGACTCAATTTCAGGAGGAGGAGAAGGTGCCTCCAACGATCTTGAATCTGCAACTATAGACTATGTGACACGACATCATTTTTATTACATCTCAACAAATTTGAATGTCAGTGACGAAGCGGCTTTTAGGAAGTCGGCTGTCGAAATGACAGTCCATCGGACTATGGAAGCAAGGGCCGTACATTACGATCGACTAGACAGAGAGCGTCGGCGATTGCGACGGGAAGGATTGATCCTCCGTGCATCAGAAATTGCGTGGAATGTGCTGGGCTCCGCTCTCGGGATGGCTATATCATACGGCATTGCTCGATTTATGCAGGGCGGAAGACAACGCTGAGCAAACGAGTCCAAATATGGAAGAGGAACAGTAAAGGCTCAAGCTAAGTTTATTCTTGGTCAAAGTCATAATCTTCTGCTTCTTCCATCTTGGCATTCGCCATTGCCCCATCATTATCGTCGTTGTCGTCGTCGTCATTGTCCATATCTTCATCATCGTCCTCCTCGTCATCCTCCTCATCCTCTCTCTCCTGTTTACCGTTGGTCAAGTAATCTAAAATCTCACCTGCAGCTTTCGACTTCTTACTAATATCACAAACGGTTGCTTCCATCCGTACAAAGTCCATCTCGTCAACGTCATCAAGACCCGCCATGAGCTCCTTATCATGTGCCTCAAGGATTTTATTAACATCAAATTCATCCGCAAAAGAGGTCACAATTTTTGCATTTTCATCATCTGTTGCTGATGTTTTCATATTTGTCGTCGTCGTAGGAGGGACTGAATAGTATGGTATCTTCCCCCTGTTCCAATCCTTAATAACTAATCGGGCCGCCATTACCTTATCTGGTATACCACCCTGTAATACCCTTCCCTTTGTACGTGCAACCATGGCCAGGAAGGTCATAACCCCCTCTGGTCCACTGGGAAAAGCAGGTACATTGTATGTCATCATTAAACTTTCCGTCGAACACCGTCCTAGTAGACTTTGTATTGCCGGCAATGGGTCCTTGACTGAGTCACAATCCACAGAATTCCGTAATATAGCACCTGCCCCATCTACATCGTCATCGTCATCAAATACTACACCAGGAGAGTCTACGAGACGTATATTCCTATCTAATACGACTTCTTGTAAGCTTGTCGTAAATCCTGGACGTGGACTAACCCCCACAGCACGTGAACGCTTCAGACTGTTTAGGATGGACGACTTCCCAACATTAGGATACCCAATAATCCCCACGGTAATGCATGTCTTCTTCTTCGAATCGGACCGCCGGGCATAGTTCTTAAGTAGCTGAAGTAACCCCTCCACACCCACGGCATTGGCAGAGTCGAGTGCATTCTCACCCTCCGATCGACCAACACCAGATGACTTCCCGGATTCATTCGACCGTCCCGATTTAGCAGTCCCAGCCTTGAGTGCCACAGTTGGATGTGCCCTACGGAGGTAGGTTAGCCAATCGGCAACATTCGTCTTTGGTACGAGATCAATCTTATTTAATACCAATACCATACGTTTGTCAGGATGAGAGAGTATCCCCGATTCGACTGCCGAGTGAACACGAGTCCCTAAAGGATCACGTGCATCTAAAACTTGTAGTATGACGTCGCTCGATTCAATTACCTTTTTGAGTGAACTAAGATAGGCACGACGAGATTGTTGACCGTGAGACTTGTTGTCATCCCCCGCCATTGATATAGCAGAGGTAGTTGCCGCGGCTGCTAATCCCTGTTGCTTGGCATCAAATTCAGACTTCATCCTATTTGCATTGGCCATTAATCCAGCAAGTCCATCGCCAGTTACTTTACCACCATTCTTCCTCCGTTCCTTCTCCTCGGCAGTACGAGCCTCGGCCCTATCGCGTTCGTGCTTAATATTCAACAGTAGTTCCTGTTTGAATGGCCACGAGTTGGGTATGCCCGGATCCTTCGATCCCTTCTTGTCATGACGGACAATCCCAGCCTTCGAATCGCGTTTGGCCTGCTTCCGAGTTTTACGATGTGTCTCGACGACACGACGTTGCATCTTATACTTGTCCTTGAGGGTCACCCTCTTGGACTTGGACTTCTTCTTCACCATCTCGTCTAGAAGAGTATGCAACTGTCTTGCGCTAACTGTGTGAAAGAGGAATGAGATTATTTTTGTGGTGTGTACCGTTCCCGCTCAGAGATGACTCGAAACACCACACATATCTATCACCACTATATTATCACCACATATATAACAATATATCTATCACCACGATGAGCGAGAAGGCCTTTCCCCTCGCAGACGCGGACTTGACCATAGCACTGCTCGATCTAGTCCAGCAGGCAACGAATTACAAGCAAACGAAGAAGGGTGCGAATGAGGCCACGAAGACACTCAATCGTGGTATATCCGAAATGATCGTTATGTGCGCCGATGCAGAACCCATTGAAATTTTACTCCATTTACCATTACTTTGTGAGGATAAGAATGTCCCGTATGTCTTTGTTCCAAGGTGAGACTGCTGAGAGCTTGTATGGTCGATTATTAAATAGAAAGGAGTAGTACTTTTGTTGTTGCGGATTAGATTGCCGTGTGATTAACGAAAGAACCCCCGACGTTGCAGAGATCATGGCGCAGTAATGCGTCCGTCTCACTTTATTGTACATTGCAAGTAACTACACGCGCTGAGGACCATGGTCTTGACCGACCAATATCACCAAACCCATATATGATGGCAATCTATCCACACACTACTATTATCATTACTTTTACTCTTCTCTCGTCGTACAGATGTTTTTTTTGTTTTGTTGTGCTATTTGCTCGCTCACGAGATGTACTTATATTCACTGTTTCTTTAACCACATGCACTCAACAACATTCCCTTTTTATGAATGATGATTCTCTCTCATACATACAAAAATTACAGCAAAGTAGCACTGGGGCGTGCCTGTGGCGTCTCTCGTCCAGTCATCGCATGCTCTATCACGACCAATGAGGCATCGCAATTGAAATCATTAATTGATGGGATGAAGATTAAGATTGAACAGCTATTGATATAATCGAGACGAGTACGTGATGCAGAGGTGTGTTTTTAACTATCTTGTTCAGGGGTTGCACTTATTTGAGGAGTTTGAGGGGGGATTGTGGCGTGGGGGAGACACCTGGCTTGTGATGGCACATCCATGACGTTGATACTCGGGAAAGGAAACATTGTTCTCAGCTGTTCAGTCTTAAACTATTTAATTATTATTCATAATCAAATAAATTTTCAATATTAGTAGAATGATTCGCTCTTCCCACGAGATGTGTGAAAGCTGTAAACACATGGCGCCATTATCAATTTGTGGAAAAAATGAAATTCAAAGTTTGTCTTGAGTGCCTTTCAGTACAAAGACGGACGTTTTCATGAGAGATTTTTGAGGCTCAAGCAGCAGTGCGAAACGCTCGGTTTTGATCATCCTGTTGATAGTTGTTCATACGGCGCTGATCTTCGGCTGAGATACAAAGATGGTAGGTTGACACCTGCCGAAGTGAGCGCTCTTCGGAAAATCAACTTTAATCTCACTTTCGGGGTACGTACCCGTTGATTGCTTTTCAACATCAACGCATTAACTGAACATTGTCTTTGCACACACCGTTCAAACACTGTACCAGTTTAGCAATGGCGATGTAAACAGGCACCAGCGCTTCGGCCTCGCGAGCTCTTGCTGGAGCACAATTCTTCTCGCCATTCACTCTTTCACACTTTTCACGCATGTTTTCCATCCCACGAACTGCACCTATCTTCTGTATGAACGGAACAATGATGCAATCATGCATCATTGCGCTTGGACAATTGGCTCGCTCTTGTCCTCCGAAACGTTTACCTGTCGCCAATGACTTCTCATAATAGTCACACAATCCCTGCACCAAGTAGAAGATGCATCCTTCACGAAGCCCTTGAACAAGGCTTTTCAGTGCCACACAAGGCATTCTGGAAAATGATGAAGATGGTAGTCTATTAGTCGGCAACATTCATCACGAAGCTCTTGGATCGTCACATGATGAGACATGACCAACAAAACTTTACTTGTGCGCTTCCCTAAATTTTATCGTCTACTCGCAAGTCCATGTCCAAACAACTAACAGATTGCCAACTGCATCAGAAAATTGAGCCATATGAAGTCCAAACCACTAACAGATTGCCAACTGCATCAGCCAATCTATGGACGCATGCCACCATAACATATGTTTGCACGACTACCTACGACTACACGGCCATTGTGTTTCAGGCGAAGCACCTATCAGCTTTCACCCAACATCAATAGACCTCAAAGTTGGTATTCGAGGAAATAATACGTTAATTCACAATGGTCGACCGTCAAAATCGCGTGGGGTCTAAATTCGGTGGAGGCGGTGTCTCCTCGGTACAACAGTCCGAACGTGAACGTAAGGAACGACTGCGTGAATTAGCTCTCGAGACGATTGACCTGGCCAAGGATCCATACCTAATGCGGAATCATCTGGGCACGTATGAATGTAAACTATGCTTGACATTGCATACCAATGAGGCGAATTATTTAAGTCATACACAGGGGAAGAAACATCAAGCGGGATTAGCACGTCGAGCAATGATGGAGGCCAAACTGGCACGACAGCGGGGTGAGACGGATGTTATGCTACCAATGAAATCGAATACTGCGCAGGGTGGACTTGGGGGTAGTATGGCAAAGGTTAAGATTGGTAGACCTGGATATGAGGTTAGTAAGTCACGAGATCCAGTAACGAATGAACGATGCTTGATATTTGAATTACATTATCCGGAACTTGACGATGCACGAACTCGTCAGCCACGACATCGGTTCATGTCAGCATATGAACAGCGTGTGGAGACCCCTCCTGATGGGAATTATCAATATTTACTCGTTGCATGTGATCCATATGAAACGGTGGGATTTAAAATACCCAATGAAAAGATCAATAAGGGGGAGGGGAAGTTTGTTACTAATTGGGATGTTCAATCAAAGGTGTTTACGTTGACACTGCATTTCTTAGACGAGCCACCACCACAATTGACTAAATAATGATGCAATAAATCCCCTCCCTACCTTTACAAACTTAGACATATTATCAAATATTTTTTATAGTCCAATCCCCCCCAATCCACTAACACCCGAAATTTGCTATCAATATGCAAATTCTGCATGGTTCGTAGAGAGAAATATGTGAGACGTCATGCAATGTCTCCTTTTTGTTTCGAAGTATCTAATCTTTTCCACCTCGAGTACACCTCGTCTCATTAACAAAGCGTGTCCACATCACCCCCCCCCTCCATTCACTCTCACATCAACTTTCTACATACAAACAAACTCATAGTAATAAACCAGGCAGCATCATCTTTCTTTCTTAATGCTTCTCGGAATCAATAGGACGGAAGAGTACCATCAACAATTTGCCAGTATTATACTTCATACCCCCCTTTACACTGGCATGTACATTATTCATCGTATCCATCCACTCGGCCTCATCTTCTCGTGGCATACGAATATAGCCCTTGTATGCAATATAATTAAATGCCTCCTCGAAAAAGTCAAAATACACTCGTTGTCCTTTCTCCTCTCGTACTAAAAAGTCACCCTTTTCAAACCCTGAGGATATTGTCGCAATTGAAATAACCTGATGTGATGCATTCGATGCATAAACTGGGTGGTTTGCGACCTGTTGATGATGGCCGTTATCGGAGGTAATGAGTGCGAGTTGATTGCTTGGATCCATGACGACGAACTAACGACCTACGACGCGATGACCAGTCTAGGAACAACTTTCTTTTGACCTCAAACGTACATAAAAGTTGATTCAGTCTGAGAGGGTTGCTCGCCCAGAGCAACAACCCATAAAGCAGGAAATGATGGTGGCGACATTGAAGAGCTTCCAGGAGTGATGCTACCCGAGTTTGATCTAAAACCCACGACTGCTTGTAAGTTCGTCTATTAATATATTTGTACTATTGTATCCATCATTTGTTTTATGTTGCAACACTTAACACTTCTGCCAATGTTTTTACCATGACATCAGGACGATTAACACACATGCTATCAACACCACTCCTAAGCACAATCTGATACATGTCATCGTCTTCATTACCAACATCAAAGTACTTTGTGTCGCAATCCTCCTTCATACCTATGGGTCCACGAAACCACGCCATTACTCGTAATCCAGCTTCATGAGCCATTTGTATTACATCCCATGTGCAGGTATCATACTTGAGATGAACTTCCGTCGCACCGACTACAAGAGCCTGTTGTACAAAGTCAGCCGGTAATCGATGGTCGAATAATGCACCAGTGATTGCATCCACATTAATCGAACGTACTTCGGCAATACGTGAATGAATAAAGGAGGAATAATGACACCTATGACTCATATTCAACTTATTCACAAGTTCGACTGATGGAATGGCAGTATTAGGACCCTTTAACTCGATTTTTATTATAAAGCTTGGTGATGCATCACGTAATGCTACTAGCACCTCCTCGAGTGTGTGTACATAGCAATAGTGTGATGGATCACCGGGGTGTGTTATTAGATATGGACCACATCCGAATTCGGCATAATTCTTGTTGAATGTGAGTAAACGTTTTGCTTCTTCGGCAGTGTAGTCAAGTCTTTCGGATATGGATGTGGAATGATGAGCATGAATGCAAAAACCATTTCAGAACCAAATATACATCAGGAGTGACCCTTTCAACTAATGGGGTGAAGCAATTCAACGTGAAAGATGAGCTGCTACTTACATTGATCCTGGAATACCGCAATAGGAATCCAATTGACCTTGAGTAGCATCATTACCCGATCCATGAAACACAACTAACGTGCCACATTTAAGTAAGAAGACGTCGAGTTCAACTCCATCCGCACCGGCTTGTAAGGCATGAAGGAATGATCGAGAGGTATTTTCCAATGCCGTGTAGGGACTTCCACGATGACCTATAATCTGTACTTTATGTTTGGATGTCTGCTGGACATGTGTGACATTCTATTTGGACGATGCAAAAAATGGTTAATTGATCGCTGTTATAATAGTAGTAATACAAATTCATACTTCACATCACACGCACCAATTTTAAAGCAAGTGAGTTCTCTCCCTTGGATTGCTCGCCTCGTTGTTTCTGATCCGCGTTGGAGATGTCGGTGGCCATGATTGCTACTCTATTTGTTGTGATGGGCGATAGTTGAAATCCAGAGACGTTGATTGTGGTGACGGCCACTACTACTAGTAATGCCAACGCCAAAATGCTCATCAAGATTTGAATGAGGTCGACGCACAGGAGATTGGCGATCAATTTACCGCATCTCCAAGAATTGGCGATTACCTACATACGGCGATACCACCCCACCCCTGCCCTCCACATCACACACCAACTCTCACGGCAACATGGTAAGAGGTCTCCACGAAGATCCGCCCCCTAACACATCCGCTGAAGGAAAGGCTGTCCCCATTATTCAATGGAGGGCGAGCTTGGTGCGATATATATCTCATATCGCGTTTATTCCTTGCGGCAACTGTTAGGTTGGCCCGCCTAACTCGCGTCTTGGGTATGATAAAAACCAGAGCGATTTTTGCGACAATCAAACAGAAGCACAGTGGATGATCGTGACGGGGGTGGACGGCAGAGGATTTTCGACTAGTTCAGGACAATTGTTTCAAATCATTGGCAGTGTTTCTAACCCTATATTTATACAACCCAACTATCTCTTTACTCTCTCTCCTCTTCCTGTTACTTGTAGGCACCGAAAGTAGCAAAGAAGACATCGAAGAAGTCAACTGTCAAGTTCGTCATTGACTGTGCAGCACCTGTCGATGACAAGGTACTTGATATTGCATCCTTCGAGAAGTACCTAAATGAAAGGATCAAGGTCGAGGGTAAGACCGGAAATCTGACACAGACGAATGTTCTCATTAGTCGTGATCGGACGAAGATTACTGTTGCCAGTCCAAGTGACTTAGGATTGTCCAAACGTCAATTGAAATACTTATCGAAACGGTATCTTAAGAAGCAACAGCTACGTGATTATCTTCGTGTTATTGCATCATCGAAGAATTCGTATGAGTTGAAGTATTATTCTATTGCGGCTGGAAATGATGATGAGGATGCTGCTGAGTAAGGGTAATATCTTTTAGCCTCAAATAATGTAAATCATAATACTCTAAAGAAGTATACTTTGTCATGAAAAATTACAGCAGAAGGTCGATCAAGTTTTGATTACTTCTTATTGAGTGAATAATGTAACATGACGGCTCCTGAGAAAAGTAAAATGAATTGAAGACGAGGAAAAGAACGGACTGCCAAATGGAGCCCCGCCGAATGAACACAGGACATATGTTGAGAAGATACAACTATGGAGAGAGAGAGAGCTACTGAAAGTTGAATTTGTTTGCGTTCGTCCCGTCAACTTCCTCACTAACATTCTCGCCATTAGCGACTCCTGTCTTGGTCATCTTCGCAACAGGTTCATTCGATGTTGTCGATTCAGGTGGAGCCTTGCGCTTCCCTTCATCTTCACCCTGTGGGTCATATGCAGCAGCAACGGTGATAGTAGTCGCATTCTGCTGTGTTGCAATGATACGCGCTTCTTCGAGGATACGCGCTGCGAACTGAGGATTCAGTGACATTTGCTGTACGAGTGCGATGGAGGATGCAGCATTAGGTGCAGACATCAGAATAGCAGCAACAGTAGCTGCAGACATCATTGGAGCAGGAGAAATAGTAGCTGCAGACATCATTGGAGCAGTAGCAGAAGTTGTCATTGCAGGCTTCGTGACAGGGAAGGCAAAGACAAAAGTAATTTGTCCAACCGCATTCTTTAACAGATTGACTCCATCCTCAAATGATGTATACGATGTCCCATTGATAGTCTTCAAGATCATACCGCATATCAACTGAGTATCGGTGAAAAGACTGGATGATGAATTAATTGCTTTGACTTGGATGGCATACTCTCCATGCTGAATGACGGTAAGTCCAAGTGGAACATTCAGCGAGGGGCGTACGACTGTGATCGTGATGGACCATCCATCGCCATTTGACATGGCGAACAAGTCCTTCGGTGGTGGGAGTGACGTTGGCGACGTCGACACACGAGGGAGTTGGGCAGGTGTTGCAGATACAGCATTGGCAGTAGTCGTTGTTGTGGCACTCATTCCAATGTGAGCAGTAGCAGGAGTGGTGGTGGTAGTCGTCGTCATCGTCGTCGCTACTGCTGCTTTCTTGGCTCGTGGCTTACGAATAAAATTGAATGATAGTGTAACACCATCGAAATTGTCCTTGTATTGCTTCTTGTACGCACGCAATAGCTTTTGCAATGTCTCACCGGTACGAATGGCAAAGGCACGAAGTTCAGCTGATACACCCATCCCACCCTCGACGGGGATCATTTCGAATACTTTCTTCCAATTTGCTGCCACATCCATGAATAATGAACGAATTTGTTCTGGATCGCAGCGTTCCATCACTAGATGTATCATATGGTTGACTACGGCACATGTCCATCCTAATAGATGTTCGAAGCGTGCAGCGATGAGTTCAAATGATGAAATATCGTTGTATGCCGCGTCTAAGACACCGTATTGACGACATGCATCCCCACCACAACTGCCACTTTCACATGCACATAGTGCTTTCCATAGAAAGATGCAAAATTTGTTAGCATCCGAATTGGCCTTCATGGGACAGCCGGCATCATCCCCCTGCGTGCTAAGTGAGGCGGCAAAGTCTTCATAGTTGATGGTCGTACGCAGTCCAGTCGCACTATCGATAGTCGCATCATCGATGGGTTGGTCCATATTAGTCATGCTTTCAATCTCACGGTCCGAGAGTGAGCGATATTGGTGAAAGAGTTGTGGGTAACGCACTTGTATGACGGATAAGGCCAACGGGGCGACCATCACCTCATCTTCTGTATCATGAGATGACGACGATGCCGCTAGAGGAGGAGAGGATTTAGACTCTTCAGCGGTGAGTAGTTCGGCTACTGGCGACGCCATCATGTGGGAGAGCTTGGGCCCTTTTTCCGTCATTGTTTTTCACGCGCCAAATTATTGTGCCCAAACCCTCAACCCGTCACCCTTATTCACCGTCTCGTTAGTAAACAATCCTCCTAGTCGTAGCACGATGCCATCAACCTCACAACAACAGGACTCTGCAACATTTACCCTCTCCATTGGTGGGGTTGACTTTTGTCTTACACCCAGTACTCCTCCTCATCATGCTCCCAGTTTCAGCAACTGGGACGTACCACCACCTTCACCTATCATGACAATTTCCAAAGTCGGCAATGATGAAGCAGTAATTGATTTGAATGGCTTTGTTGGTTCACTTCGTGTAGTGACCAAGAAGCATGCCAATTCTACTAGTAAAACTATGTGGGACTTTCTTAACAAGGGTACTACTGCTCCTTCAGCAATGACGACACCGTCTGATGTCAATGCGTTGCCATTACTTGCAACAACAACTACTACTTCTAATGGAAACGTTGAAGATCTATTGACATATGACAATGGAAATATGGCCGATATGTTGCAAATGGAGGATACATCATCGCGAATTGTAGAGGATACGCCCTCCCCGACCAAGAAAGGGAATGATGACGAGATGATGACGACGACTGGCGTGAAGAAGGAGAAGAAGACGAAGGGGCAACAGAAGCTCTGTTTCTTTGATAGAAAGGGGAAGAAGAATTCTAACAAACAGCAAGGAAGTACCAACAATAATAAGCGACTTGGTGAATCAAAAATTGATGTTGCAGATAAAAAGAAGTTACGTGTAAACAATGTTTCGACTGATGAGGATGTAGTACTACCATCAACGTCAGACAATGATGTATCAGCAGCAAGTAATGATTTCATTGAGGAACAACTTGAGGATAATAGTGTTGATAATTATGATATGGGACAGTCACTGGAAAGTCTAGGACAGACGATGCCCGATAATGATGATGAATCATCAATGGAGGACTCCAATAAGATGAAGAGCATTCATACTACTAGCTCCGTCGTTGCCATGAAGTCGAATATGTCAGGAATGACAACAACAACACCATCGACAGTGGCACCCTGTCCACGTTGGGGTCAAACAATGACAATGATTGACCATCGTCGTTTCATCATCTATGGCGGACAAACGATTATGGAACAACATGGATCTTCTTCCGCAGCACCACTTGCCGATCTATTCGTATATGATCTAATGGATGGATCCTGGTCACGTCCAATTAATTGTGATGGTGTAGCCCGGACATGGCATACTGCCAATTTCCTTCCCGAGCGTCAATTACTGCTGTGTTTTGGTGGTGAGGTAATGAATGAAGCATCTGGAAAGCTAACAACGACGGATCAAGTTATGGTATTAGATACTGATATCATGTTATGGTACCCGCCAAGTGTATCTGGACAAATCCCAAGTGGACGAAGTGGACACAGTAGCTGCGTCATATCGAATACATCCGAACTTGTCGTTTTTGGTGGTGTACGGAATGGCAAATGGCTTAATTCAGTAGCCGTATTGGATACCAATCGATGGAAATGGAGTACATTAAAGGCGCTGGGGGATGCTCCACGTCCACGGTCGTATCATAGTGCCACAGTCATTGGCAGTAGTAGTAACAATGGTAGTAGTAGTAGCGGTAGTGGTGGAAGCAGTAGTGGTAGCCGTATTGTAATCTTTGGTGGGAATGATGGTGATCAATGCTTTAACAGTGTACACGTCCTTGAGGCTACAATGCCAGGGGAAGGTAAGAAATGGATTTGGAGTAATCCAAAGTGTACTGGAAATGCACCGTTACCTCGTACTGGACATGTGGCTACACTATCGAATGATGGTACAACAATTATGATATATGGCGGATGGGATCCGAATACAGAAGTTGAGAATGGTGATGATATGATGTTTGGTGATAGCTACCTCCTCGATACGAAGACTTGGAGTTGGAGAACAGGGCCAAAACCTCGATATGAAGGTGCCTCTTCATCGACGAATGGCGGACCTGAACGTGTAGGACACTCGGCTGTGTTGGCTCCCGGAGGGAAGCATGGCGTTCAAGTACTTGTATTTGGTGGACGTGTTCAAGGTGGCACTTTCGTCGGCGACTTTCAGAGTTTGAGTGTCTGAGAGGGGCGTGTGTGAGTGTTTGGTATTGTGACAACCTTTCATTATATAATAATGGGATTAATTCGAGATCGGTGTGGAATGATTGGTGACACAGCAACTTGTATCGTACCAAAATCACAATACAATACTTCTTTCGTCAAATCACATTGGTTTAGGTCATTGGAAGAAAGATGATCATAGCTGTTTCCAATGTCATCCCTTGCGCCTATTGGACAATAATCACATCGACGGTCACATTCGTTTTCGACAAGAACCTCATGCATTGGTAAAAAATGGTACTCGTCGTCGCAACTACCTACATCATATTCATCAATATTTTGGTTGTCACTGAACAGAATTTCATGCAGAAAGTCGTCATCCAATATTTCTTCGTAATCTTTTCCTTTGGAGTCATCCAAGGGAATAGTAACGTCACTGTCAGACAATTCCTCTGGCATGTTGTCAAGGAGTAGGGATACGTCAAGTCCTAACTCTGGAGGAGGAGGAAGTCCAGTCGAAGTATTGCGCATCTTGATCACTTCAAAATTCCTCTCGTACTTTCTCTTCTTCTTTCCTTCGTGACGTTCATTCCTCTTTGCGTTGTTATTCTTTCGAGCGACATTGCAGCCAACGCTGAACCTCTTACGTCGCTCGTCTTGGAAACGGGCCTGCTGCCTTCGTCGCTCTTGTTGATGAAATGTTTCGACAAACTGGGGATAAGCACAATCGACAAGGGACTGGAATTCACATGTGTTGAATTCAAGCGTGTCATCCTTGTCAACAACACAGATGGTGATCGACCACGTAACTTCGTAGCAAGGTACAAGATTTCTCACTACACATTTGTTGATACGAATCGGCACAGGCTTGTCCTTGGGTTTCGAAGTAAGGGCGTATCTGTTCCTTGGTCCTGAGGACCAAAGATCTAGTCTTGCAAGTAGCTTGGGCAACGTCTGTTTGATGTATTCATGTGATGACTCCTTCGTTCTTCCTTTGAATATCATTGAAGTGGTGAACATTGTCGCGGGATCTGGTGAAATATTGTAAGGCTTGGATTGAAATGATCTAAGCCTAAGCGGCAAAGTATTCCCATTCGGCGAAAAGTACTGATCAACAATGTGACGAGGTGCAAGCGTTGACGACCTGCTCAGAGCCTTCTCCTTAAGCGACCGTAAGAATTTCTCATCCGACGTCACGGCGATGCAACATTCACCTGGCTCGGTTCCGCACTCGGCACATCCATGCGTTTGATGATTGACTTTGTCTCCTGCGTGGAGACAGATGGAACATCTTCGGGATAAAGGAATTGTGCATGGTCCATCGTCGTCGCAATCGATATTGCATTTCCTCGACGCCAAAGTGATGGTAGCGCTTTCATCAGACCATGATAGCAATTTGTCAAGGCACGTCCTATCGTCACATTGACGTGTCGTCCTCCGACAAGCGTCTAAGAAGCGAACGGCCTTCCTGTGACCACAATTTAAGACGCCCGCTCCACACATATCACTTCCGCTGATCATGCTGAACGCAATCAAATCTTCTCGACATAGACCAATCTTCCTCGTTTGAACATCACTATCAAGCGAACCAACAATGGCCGTCAGTCTCTTCGAATCGTATCGCATAACCTTGCCCTCCTCGAGATTCTCCAGCGTGAAGTTTGTGTATAGCGTTCGTGCTCCAAATAAGAAGCAATCACCGTCATTGGAAATGACACCATCCACTACTCCAGAAGAGTCAAGGAGAGCACAAAGCGCCTCTGCCTCAGCGTCAGCACGTACCACTGGTACACCTAATGCTTTAAGCATAATCTCACATCGTCTACACGCATCCAAAAACTGTGACCCCGATCTCCGGACAATGACCTTATCTCCGCCTCCTCCCTCTGTACGTATACTGCGTCTGAGTCCCTCTGCTACAAAGACAAGTCCTAAACCTAATCGTAATAATTTTATCGTTCGCGTGTACACAAGATGCAAAGCCGGATCGGAATGAAATGTC
>Ga0247832_1002545_pt1 | contig 27589 bp, 17 predicted proteins | sample LaCruzMarch2015__10_FD_192407 | JGI IMG/M metagenome (GOLD analysis project Ga0247832, IMG submission 192407) | Freshwater microbial communities from meromictic Lake La Cruz, Castile-La Mancha, Spain - LaCruzMarch2015_4m | ecosystem: Environmental > Aquatic > Freshwater > Lake | place: Spain... | reverse complement strand
ACTTGCCCACCCGCGATTTCAGTTGTGGGTACCCGCCAAATGAAAGAATCTTTGTGAAACTCACTTCATCATGGCCGAAATCGACAACGCCAATGGTGGTGGTGGAAGCGGATCCCCAATGCCACCATACCCCAAGCCAACAAACAACCTCGTAACGCCTCTGCTGACAGATCTATACCAACTAACGATGGCGTACGCCTATTGGAAGACGAATCAACACAAACGAATTGCACACTTTGAGTTATTCTTTCGTAAAAATCCCTTTGGTGGATCTTACACTGTCTTTGCTGGACTTGATGAGATATTACGTTTCCTATCAAACTTTCGCTTCACGAGTGATGATATTGACTACCTCCGACGAACGCCACAGTTGAGTCATTGTGAACCAGCATTCTTTGACGATTATCTTGCCAATTTAGACTGTTCGGAGGTGATAGTACACTCGATGAAGGAGGGGTCGATGGCATTCCCTCGAGTGCCGTTGCTTACCGTCACGGCACCATTAGCAATAGGCAATTTAATCGAAACGACACTACTTACGTTAGTAAATTATCCGAGTCTTGTGGCCACGAACGCGTGTCGGATGGTCGTTGCGGCTCGAGGACAGTATTGGGAGGAGACTGCTGGTGCAAGTCCACCAAGGTCACCGACATCAAGAGAGAGACGAGGGAATATCGCACTACATTCACCTGGAAGTGATCGTCGTAAGAGTGTTCAGCAACCCGAGGGCGGACCCAGTGACTTTAGTCGACGAAGACCCACATGTGTTGAGTTTGGTTTGCGTCGTTCACAGGGGCCTGATGGCGGATTCTCGGCGTCGAAGTACAGCCATATTGGAGGATTTCATGCTACATCGAACGTCATCGCTGGCAAGTTACTGGATCTGCCAATTGCTGGAACACACGCCCACTCCTTCGTGCAGAGCTACACATCGTTGGACCTGGTAGAAACTATGACTGTGAAACGATTGAATAAAGAGAAGGGTGATGACATGGTGTGTCTGCTACCAATGGCACTAAAATACCGTGAGGAAACTGGATGGCACGACACTAACGAGGGAGAACTTGCGGCCTTCGTTGGGTACGCATGTAGCTTTCCGAATGGATTTCTGTGCCTCATCGATACTTATGACACGCTACACAGTGGTTTGAGAAACTTTGTACTTGTGGCGCTGGCACTGGATGACCTGGGCTACAAACCCAAGGGAATACGACTGGATTCTGGGGATCTGTCATATTTCTCATTGGAATGCGAGTACATTTTTCACGAGATGGCTGATCGATTTGACCGATCTTTCTTCTTAGATCTTGATATTGTAGCCTCGAACGACATCAACGAGAACATTTTACATTCACTGAATAAGCAGGGCCATGCGATTACAATATTCGGAATCGGGACAAACCTCGTGACCTGTCAAGCACAGCCAGCGCTCGGGTGTGTGTACAAGTTAGTGGAAGTCGATGGGAAGCCTCGCATAAAGCTGTCGAACGATATGGAGAAAGTCCTCATTCCTGGACGAAAGGTTGCATATCGACTCTTTGGTGAGGCTGGATGGCCTCTTCTAGATTTACTTGTGGGATTCGACGAGGACGATCAACCCGCTGAGGGCAAACGAACACTCTGTTTGCACCCATTTATGGAACAGAAGAGGGTGGCCGTTGTGCCCAAGAGGGTGGTGAAACTACACAGCCTTGTATTTGATGGGAAGAATGGTGTGGTACCTGGTCAAATGGTCTCGTTAGGTGAAACGAGACAATTTGTCAAGGATCAAGTTAAACACTCTCGACCGGACTTACTCCGCTACGTGAACCCTGGGGAATACAAAGTTTCTATTTCAAAGCCAATGTTCCGTTTCTTACACAAACTGTGGCATACAGAAGCCCCTGTTATGGAGTTGCGTTAATTCATTTTGGAATCTGTAGCTATTCTTGATCTAATGTGTATGTACTCGTTTTGGCAACTGCTTTTACTTGGGTATGACGTGTGGCCACCGACGTCAGCTCAGTTGTACATTGTAAAACGTACAATTCAAAGTAACTCTCAGGAAGTAAACTAGGTACATACCTACCATATGCTGGCTTTGGAGCTTTTTCCTTGGCAGGAAAAACTCCTTGCGTAATGTAAAACATGTAAAACGTACAATGGGGGCGCGCCCGTATCCGGGAAACCAAGATCAAAACTCCACACACCACAAGGCAACCATGGTGAACCGTCCTCCTCCCTCATTTATCCATGAACGGCCGCCATTCAGAGCGGCCGCTGCGCCGCGCCGCAATCCACCTCATCAGAGGACTCAGGGGACTCGTTTGGTGGGCGGTCGTGGGCGGCTCGGGGGCTGAGTAGCGGTCGCTTTGCTGTTGCCGGCACGTATTTTTGCACTGTATGAGGTGGGATATTGGAAGTACCCCTTCAATCAACTGGATGAGTGTTTTAGTGTTTTAGAGGCTCCATTGAGCCTCATATGCAATGGATATCGTCGGAAATCGTCGGAATTGAGCGGAGAGGCGGAGAAGCGGTCGAACTGCCAAATGTGGTACCAATATTCACGTGAATTTGGTGGCATGGATAGGGTATATTTCATGAAATAATCGACAAATGACACAACAAACGGCTACTAATCGATGGGGGGGGGGGTGATACTAGGATGGATTCGGCGTGATGGAATGGCGAGAATGAGGGTGACAGGTGTCGTACCAACCCCATTGATTGTGAGCTGCATTTCCTGGGATTTGCTAGTGAATTACTATGTGAAAATGATATATTATCCCAGCTGCTTTTGGAAGTATTCAACAATGAACAACCACTGGAGAGACTATTAAAATAGCGTTAATAATCTAAAAATTGTACTTTAATACACCAATTTGATAACACGAGCCATTAGTCTCATCATAATATTAGCTGAATTGAACGTAAAGGCCTACGAGGCGAAGCCCCGCCCGAAAGATTGACTTTTCCAGGGAGTATGTACCAGGAGTCGTTTTAGACTCACGTCTCGGCGGGAAGCCAAAAGAGGACAATCCACGAACCGGAAGGGAGTAATGAGGTCGCGCTTCTCGTAAATAAGCAAAAGATAGTAAAAGAAATCTAAACGTCATTACCGTTAAGTATATTTTGTCACTATTGGGACAAACACTGTCGCTATTGGGACAAACAATCTGTCCGGGCCTTCGGACGGTGTGTCTAAAACGACTCCTAGGTTCTTACCTCTTACCTCATAAGGTACATAGATATATATGTTTATGTAGCTATCTACGTAGTAGATGGGAGTGATGGCGTGTCTCTCAAAATCGCAAAGAACAAAAAGCGGAGAGAGATGATGCGTCGCTGAGGAGCAATCAGAACGATTCCTCCACAGACGACGACACACCGATAGAAGCAGAACCGGACACTTTCAATCTCCTCCGTGAAAAGCACACTCATAATAATTTTCATTGTCGTCCTCTTTAACGTCACGGCCGCAAAAAATACAATCATGAGAGCTTCATTATTCAGCTTATTCGCTTCCGTTATCATCGCCGCCTCTCCGTGCGATGGGTTCTTAGATTTTATCAATCAGGCTAACCCCGCTCTTGCGCAGTTTGCAAAGGCTCAAGACAATTCACTTCTAAAGATCCAGCTGGACGTCGGTCAAGTGGATACAGCGCAAAATGGCAAGATGGGTTATCCAGTGATTACTGGCAATCGTCTTGGTATCGATGGTATGATCGTTGAGCTTCATGGCAATCAGAAGGCAAACTACGTCCATCCAAACCTACCTGGTGCCAACGGGCCCAACCCTCAACTGTCTACCGGAGCAATGACCTTAGATCTTATCACGAAAGGGAAATTCATAGATCTTACTGGTACTCGCTACGCCAACTTCGAGCACGGAGCATGGGAAATCATTTGGCGTAAAAACGCCAAGGCAGGATCATTGATATGTGGCTTTGACGTCCCCAATGCGATATCGAAGAGCAACCAAAAGGATGGTGCAGCAATTCCCCGAGGTCGCCTGTATGTAGTAAGTTGCAGTTGAATTGATTGTTGTTACATGTTTCAGACGCTAGACTCACTTGTTTGATTCTCAGACATTCCCTGTGTGGACAGAAGAGTCGCTCCAAGATCTTCGTGAACGCAAGTTATTAGCAGAGGAGAAGGCAGTGGAGGCCATGGAGCGCCTAAAAGACGAGACTCGTAAGATGAGCGAGACATCTAATCTCCTTATGAAAGCTCTTTATTTCCGCTCTGCGTGCAAGGCCCACGAAGATATCGAATACTCTGGCTACACCGCATACAAGGCAATGCCATTGGAACATGACATGGTGAGCTTGAAGAATGGGCTGAACCTTTGCTCCATTGGAACTGTATGGACTAAAACAGGTAAATTATTCGGCAACGATCATGTATTGCTTGGATCGGCATCTGCTATGGCAGCTGATCGTGAAGAATTGGTAGAGAAGAAGATTATCACCAATCGCGAACCCAAACTTGTTGCATATGACGGTCTTCGTCCCTAATATATATGGAGAACAACTTGAGCTACCACTCACAAACAAGCACGACAATTGCAAGACTAATACACCGTGTACACTACATAGAATAGAGACAAAAGACATTGTTAATAACGTTTTAGATTATTTGATTTTGATTACATCACAGTTGAGCTGATCAGAATACATGAGAGAATGGAAATTCCTCTCTTTGCTGTAACTTGTAGGATTGTTTGTTGAAGAATGAAAATATCAAAGCACTCTTTCCGAGCACAACTTCTTCGTTTGAGTCCTCGTTACTGTCTACACTCTCCCAACTACCATCATCGTCTTCCTGGGTACCGTCATTTTCATCATTGGTCTCAAGGTTATTCTCATCCTCTGTCTCATCACTCAGTATCATTCTACAGAGATTGTTATCTTCTTCGTTTAATGGAACTCGAAAGGGAGGTAGGCCACAACACCTTGAATGACCATCTCGATGCAGGAATTTCATATGTTCTTTGGAGCAGACCATTGCGACTTGACAACCTGAACAGGTAATTAGATTCTTCTCCTTTCGTTCTGATCTGAGGCGAGACTGGCCATCCCTCGATTGGGATGATTGATTCTTCATGGTGTTCATCTGACAATCACGACACCAACAGCAGCGTCTGTCATCTGGCCACCACGAACGTGGCAAGTATGAATTCACCAAAGCGACAATATCGTGAGGAACACCGAAACGATGTGCACACAATGCAAGAGTCGAAACTGAGCGTCGGAATGGTATCGAGAATGAGAGATGACTGTCAGGCGTCCAAGGTGCATTCCATTGTCTCAGTAATACAAGAAGTGAAAAATCATATCGAGCTGATAAATGAGAATAATCAAGCTCAATTCCGTCTTCATCGACAACCCACTCTTCACTAGTACGTGAAAGTTCATGTTCATCCATGTCTTGTAGGTTAGGAAAGTTCGAAATGTAATCGAACAAGATTGGTTCAGGTGATACAGGAAGATGACACCAAATGAGAAAATCACCGTATCCACAGCCACTAACTTGCAAATCAACAAGATCTGCCGTGAATAGTGCCTTGACAGTTTCTACGACTTGGGCTGGCGGTTGCATTCCTATTAAACTATCAATCGAACATGTACCACTTGTATTACTTTCACTGTATTTGCGGTTTGGATCCAATAAGGGATGATTAGAGCTGTTCGACACAGCATCGGCATATCGACGAGGGTCGATGAGACTCCGTAAGCGTACATTCTGTTGTCCAAGATAAGACAAAGGCGAATGTACTGATGGAAGGACATCACTGCCAATAAATGACTCCACAAGACCACGAACAATCATACCACCGAGTTGTCGACTGTAGATATTGCATGGAAGTTGAAGTGCAATGCGTTCACCAATGACAACCAGTATGTTATTACAACGCCGATATGAATCGAGATATCTGGTTAATTGAATTGAAATGTCACCCTGCCTTCTTTTGTCAGAAGAACTATTCATCTCATCGATGAACTTGACAATACACATCCGATCTGAAAGGGCATGCAATCGCACGGCGCTAATAATCGTTAGCAGTAAATTATTATTAAACGGAGCTGTCTCAGGTGTCACTCCATCCTCAGCAGTGTTGCGATTCCTTGTTGTACCATCTCGTTGTTCGGCATTATTCAAAAAGTAAAGATTTCTCTTTAAGTATTCCTTACCCGATAATGCATCAAAGCTAACATCAGGGGTGTTGGCATGATTCAGTTCAAGTATAACAAAAGCGCAGATAACATTGGCATGGGATTGAGTAATATGTGTTATCCCCTCTGAAAGTAGTGTGGAAAGTGTGCCAAGAAATTCCCACCACTGCATATATAAGAAGGGAAAAAAACAGATGAGATGAAGGACAATGTTTGGATCAATAAATGTAAATGAATCGAAACTTACATCTGTACAATAGTGATCAGGAGCATGTAACCTCGTTGATGAACTATTATAATCCTCGTCTTCGTCATCATCGTCACTAATCCCACCATCTGCAATGTACAATTCATGACAATAACCATTACATTTACGTATATATTCAGAGGATATTATAGTTAGTAGCCTTCTACATGATGATACACCATCTTTTGTATGATCCATTTTCTCCTCTTCCCGTGATGCTACATCTTTGATGTTACTGCTGTTGTCATAATCATCATTCTTATCACATAGTCTCCAATCGGCAATGAGTAACAGGATTGCACGTGCTAAACGTAAGTCACGTTGTAAGTCAGACAAGGAGTGTTTCAGTACTCGTAGTAGAATCATTGTGGGGTCATCCGATGGACTAGTATTGGCAAACATTGTATTGTAATTATTTGCCGGGAATAGACTTTCGGGTGAGTAACGTTGTTGTAGTGATGGTAAATTTGAGTTATTTATGTCACCATTGATTGTTGAGTCTTCTTCTTCTTCTTCGTTTTTGGTGCTGATTGAATTGTGATGAATAGCCACCCCTCTTCTTTCATGAATGATAATATTCTGCCACCAATGCAGGAATGTAAAATCTCTTGCATTGCTTGCAATATTATGCATACCTTGTGCAATGTATTTTACAGCATCATTGACGTTCAATATTTCTTCTCCGCCATTGTCATCATTGGAATCAATATCCTCCCATGACCCACTGTCGTCTTCTTCTTCTTCCTCATAGTCATTAATGTTGGGAGGTGTGCTTATATCTGATCGAGGTATAGTTTCGGCTACTGGATCTATAATCAGGTTCCAAAATCGATAATTATCACGTCGTACTGGTGTATTCCAATTGTCTAGATTATTATTATTATTATTATCAACATTCTCCAGTTCTCTGTTATTATTCATAGCTGGTTCCGACTGCATCGACAATGATTCTGCTGCTACTGTTGCTGCTGCCTCGTATGAATCGAACTGGTCACGTCTATTTTTTGGCATCAAATGTCTAATAGCCCATGACGAGTTTGGCAAATGTTCATGCAACGCTAATTCTTCGATATGTGCACCATATCTATCCACACGCCGAGTTGTTGAAAACCGTGATCGACGATGGCCGTTATTTTCATTAGGCATGGGTGTGGGAGATACACGATAGTACAATGCGTTGGTTGCTATGGCAACGGAATCATAACAATCTAGAAGAGGGTAAAGTGCGGTATGGTACGGAAAGTAATTGGCATTTTGTATAGTGCCAGTACTATTGTATTGATTCCCTATCGAATTTTCATAACGTTCCACCTCGGTACGCCAAAGATTGGTCAGCTCTTGCCGGACCTCCTGCTGGGTATGCACTTCGTCTAGTAGGATTGACATGGTGTTGTTAAATGTGGTTGGTGAGACGAACGGTAGGTGGTATCTCTGTATCTTCATCTACTCAAAATAATGTGACACGTGTCTCAAAGCGCTTGTGTTCTCACTCTCGTCTCTCTCTCGTGGTGTACGACGTGTCAACGTCTTGTCGGTCATCTAAAGGCAAGTGAGGCATCGTCTAGGAAGGTCTGTATATATCTCCTTCCCTGACGGTGATTTATTTTGTGTGTGGATATCTCAATTTTTCATGTTCTACGAGCGTCCACTAAACAACAACGACGACCATGAAAAAGAAGAAGTATTACAACAACAACAACAAAGCCGCACTAGAGCTAAACCTACAATAAAGCGCAGAAATAAACACAATATCCTTAATAATGACGCTGTGGCGCCTCCACCAGTGGGATCTTTACCACGTCCACATCCAGTTCCGGCATTCGGCTTACCACCAAAGCCCATGTTTACCTCACCCAATTTTTCACAAGAATTGAGAAAAAGACTACGCACGACGACGATGCCGACGACGACGACGGATAATAATAGAGGAAGCAACAGCATAAGTGTTGTTGATAGTCCACCTCCAGCCCCGACCATTTCATTCGATCAAAGGAAGACCGAATTATTTACTAATGATCGAGGTAACAACTTCATTAACAACAATCTCTCTGCTAATAAACGGGAAGAAGGACAATCTCAACAAAAGGCTATTATATCTACTAGCACTACTAGCGGCAGTACTAATACAGCCTCACTAGTTGTTTGTGGTGTGGATGGTATAGTTTATACATTGGATGCATATACAGGAAAATTACGAAACATGTTTTCTTCGGGTCCTGCATTAGTTGTTACTTCGTCTCCTGATGATGATGATGATGTTGATGCCGCTGCTGCTACTGATGATGATGAGACAACAGGCCATCATCGAGGTACTACACAAGGCGACGATGAAGATTTAACAAGTTATGCAGTTGCATCAAAATTTTTGAATGGTAATAGGAAGGAAAGGGTCATTCCTGGATTGTTGGATGGTCGATTGTACAGTGTATTTCAATATGAGATGGATAGTGTAGAATCAGTAGATGATGATGATGATGATGATGACAGTGATAAGTGTTCATCCTATGATTATGTAACGGAAACATGCGAAAGAGGCGATGTTATTACATCATCATCGTCAATAAATATCCCATCTACACGTATTCGGTATACGCTAACACCTCATCATATCCGAGTTATGGATGTTGTTGACTCTCCCTTCTCGACATGTACATATAATGAACATCATTCCAATGATCATGAGAACAAACAACACTGTGGTATCATCCTGGGTTCGAAAAAGGTTACAATATATGCAATCCAACCCATGACTGGCAAGGTCAAATGGCAACAAGATCCACAGGGTGGAGGTGGTAAACGTGGTTATACGACACGTCCACCACCACGAAACAAGAAGAGTGGTAATGCTGGCGCAATTGATGGTAGGACAGTGTTACTTCAACGTGAAGACTATGTTGTGAAGCACACTGATGCAGAGGATGGGTCAGAGGTATGGAAAATTGAATTGGGTATGTTCATGCCATTAGACTTTGGTGGTGGGTTAGACAATGATGGTAATCAACCACAACAAAAACATCAACAACAGCAAGGTGGGCCGTCTTCGTCGTCGAAAAGTAATGATGATGACATATTTACCAACAGTGATAGAACTTCTGGTGGTGTAGTGGGGGGCAGTGGTAGGAAACGTGGGATTGCTGCTATTGCTGCATCTGTTGAAGAAAAGAAGAAAAGTAGTAGCAGTAGCGGTGTACCCTCTATTCTAGGGAGTAAACGTGACTCTCTACGAGCAGGTAGTGGCAACAACAAGGAGCGTTTATTTGATGATAATGAAGAAGATGATGATCTAGATCATGATCACTCGAATCGCGATCTTCCCTCTATTTCATTTGGAAAGGTGAGCTCATATTCATGTTAACTCTTGGGTGTGCATGGGATAGATTCCTTCTTACGTTTGTTAATTCCTCCTCAGGATCGTAAAACTCTCATGGCAGTGGATGTCATCAGTCGTGAGGTAATATGGAGTTGCAAAATAGATAGTGAGGTCGCGATTGTATTAGGTGTTGATAAAGAAAGCAAGTGGACAGAACTGGATGTTATCGAAGAGTCTGCTATATTCACGAATGGCCAAAGTACTTCATTTACAACCAATGATGCTCATACTCACCGTCCATCATCCTCACCTGTCTACGGTAGTAACCTTACACCGTACGGAGAAGCCGTCGAAGAAGAGGATGATCATTTTGGTCGTCATGGCTCGCACATGTTCGTTCGTACAAAGTTTGAAGTTGTTGACGAGATAGACGATGGATACAATCTCCTACCACAAGGTATTACTCCAAACAATGAGATTGGCAATGACTTTCACCCTCCAAAATTTTCCATTTACCCCACCGAATTTAATCCTTCAGAAATGATGATGCCCGATAGCCTGCCACCTTTATCTCATAGAACAGAGCATGGTCTATACCTAACGTGGTCTATGGTCGTCTCTGTTGTATTGATTTCATTATCTGTTATCGTCTTCTTTGCAAGAGTCATAATTTTACGACAAAAACGAAAATGGGAAAAGAAGGCGGCTAGTCAAGATGTAACAAGTCCACCCAGTTCAAGCAAGGATGAGAGTATTTTACAGTCAGTGCTGCCTGCTCGAAAAATCCCACCTGCTCCAACTTCGGGTGGCAATTTCTATACGGACATTTTGACAAAGAAGAAAACATTATTCCGGAGAAGTATGAGCGTTGGTGTCATGGAATCACAATACTCTCTTGGCAGCCGGATAACAGCTGAGTCAGATTTAGATGGAGCGGCATCGAATTTACTAAATAAATCATTGAACAGTCCTCGTCTCTCCGCTCTTCCGTCCACCTTGGGTACGAAGACTCTAACAACAGAGGCAAGTTCTGAACTAAAGGAGTCCAGGCCACGACTTGATAGTATAGATGGAATACCACTTGTTCGATATTCCAGGTACACTTCTGAATTCAAAGAGATATTGCCACTCGGTAGAGGAGGATTTGGGACAGTGTTTCAATGTCGCAATGTACTCGACGGTCGTGAGTATGCCATAAAGAAGATTAAGATTGCATCTCCGTTGAGCGTTGATGGAAATGTCACTAAGCAACTGTCGCAGAAGCTTCATCGTGTGCTACGAGAAGTAAAGTGTCTTGCTCTCCTTGATCACCCCAACATTGTTCGATACTACACGGCATGGCTAGAAGTTGATCAACAAGACGATGACGATGAGACCCACACGACAAAGTCAATATTTGATCTCAAGGGATCAGGAAGGATATTTTCAGGAGGGCTATTCAGTGGCTTTGCATCAAATTCAATGGCCATGCGACTTCCCTTCTCAAAGCGGACCAGTCATGGATCAGGAATTTTAGGATTATATAATCACTTTGGAAGTTTGCCATTGGACGAATCAAAATCAGTTACCACCCATCAACATGATGATCCTAATAATGACTCATGCAAAGGTGACGACGACGACTTGGGATTCACATGGGAACGGAGCAAAGAAAATACTGGTGACCATCTCCAAAAGGAAGTACCGAACGTTGACGGAAGTCAATCCAGCTTTGGAAGTTTCACCGGCGACAATGGATTGGATGCAAATGCAGTGGATACGACAAGAGATATAAAACACGCAGCGAAATTTCCCGAATCGACAATTAATGAAGATAAGGAGACTAAGCCTCCGGAGGGGCGTCATATCCTCTTCATCCAGATGCAACTATGTAGCGTCCAGACACTGGCAGATTTCTTGGCAAGTCGTGAGGCCCGATGTGGTACAATTCCGCAGTGCTCGTTGCTGAAGTCACAATATGCTGTAGACGTACCATATGCACTTCGATTGTTCGCCCAGATTGCTCAAGGTATTAAACATGTGCACAAACAAGGTCTCATTCATCGTGACTTGAAACCACAGGTAAGAGTCTGGCTGAATAGTTGAAATTTTAACAAAACAAGCTTGTTAATCGTTCCTCCTTCTCTTCTTCATCACAAACAATAGAATTGCTTTATTGACGATGCCGAAGGGGTTGTAAAAGTTGGTGACTTCGGATTAAGCCGTGAATCATCTACTTCTACTGACATAACTAATAACAACGAAAGCTACGAGGATGTTGTTGCAGTCAAACACCCAAGCAGCCGCGAGGCAGAAAACACTGTCGGCGTTGGGACTCGAGCATATGCATCCCCTGAGCAAATGAGAGGCTCCGACTACGACGCAAGTACTGATGTGTTCTCACTCGGGCTCATACTGTTTGAGTTATTGTACCCAATGTATACTGCGATGGAGAGGTATAAGGAGTTTGCTAACATTCGAAAACATAACTTCCCTTCGTATTGGAACTCTCAAGTGCGATCATCATTCCCCACCGTACACGATCTCCTGATTCAAATGATTTCAGATTCTGCATCGGCACGTCCAACTGCTGATGCCGTATCAGAACGCATCGACTCACTTTTACGGGAATACTCCATACAATCACTAGACAAATCATGGGGCACGAAGGGAGCGCTATTGCTAAGAGTAGAGGCCAAAGATAGAGATGGCATTTTGGCAACGACAATGCAGCTCATAAGAGATGCCGCGCCTCTCGCGAAAGTATTACAGTATGGTTTAAGGGGACAAAACTCTAAAGCGGTCATGGAGTTCGCCTTAGAAGTTAAAGACGATGAGAAGTTAAAGACGATGAGAAACTTGAGGTCGCGTCTTGAGGATAATGATATGTCGATACGTCAAGTCACAAATAGCTAAGAGAGTCGGTGGTTCGATGTTCACTTCATGCTACTGTTTCGTAATCTAATCAAGAAATCTTTGATCAATCAAGCTCTTGCTTGACAAATTTCTATTCCCAAACCAAGACCGAATACTAGTCCTGAGTAGGTGCATTGCATACGTCAAGAAGATTGAAACCCCAACATTGAGGAATACCATATTTGCAAGGTTGTACGTCAGGATATCATGAATTAGTAAATCAAACTCCACGCCAAGATTGAGAAATGTCGCCGATAGATATTCATCGTCCGAGGACCCAAGCATAATACATTTTGGCTCAGCGTTCGTTCGGAATTCGGCGGGTGTGAAGCTCAATAATCTTTCAGAGAGCCACGATTCTCTCACAACGTAACTCAACCCGTCCCGTGATGGAGGTGGTTGCCGGTCGATGAAACTCTTGAGAAATACAGTAACTTCTGCCCTTGCGATTGGGGTCTTCTCAGCATCATTGTTGTTAGCCTGTAATCCGATGGAGCAACGCTCTTGACTAGGCTTGGCGTAGCTGTAAATTTTTGATATCTGATTGCGAAATACTGGACTAGCAAAGAATGTAAACACTTGACATCCACTTGCAGTGAGTCCACGTGTCGTCGTCGCTCCGCTACCTTCCCGGGTCAAATTCTTGAGTAGCTCTTCCATGGTGCAATCGGATGATTCGTAGGGAGATTTTCCGTGTAGGTAATAACCCTTGTGGTTCTCTACCATGATGAACACAGAGATGTTACACATCGTACAGAGATCGACAAACTTCGTCGAAGATGGCTCATCAATAAATCTCTCGTAGAAGACAAATCGCCACAACAATTGGATGATAGCTGCGGCGAGCCAATAGAGAACCGTGTTTGCGAATGCTAAAGCAATGTTGACGTTGTCGTTGTCTTGATTGTAGTGAAAGTTTGGCTGGGGAAGTGCATTCTGATTCTGGCGAATACCAATCATGATAAATGCCAAGAATATTAATGAGAATTCGATGTTACTTTGACGCCTTGATTGCATCTTGTTATAGTGATTGGCCACCGTTGCCAGCCTCCACATTGAGACTTGATTACTTGACTTGCCTTTTCGAAATTCCCAATCGACAAAGATTACGTCACTCTTGCACTGATTGAAAATCACGTATAGTATGTGCGCAGTCTGAACCCAGAATAGGGCGTGGAATGATATCTCGAAGAATTTGAACTCGTTTCCTGGCGGTAGGAGTAGGAACACTTCATTCTGCAGCTTGAAGAAGACGAACCAATACAAACAAACCATAAACAGGAAGCAGAATAGCAAGACGACGGAGGTATGGCATGCAACCATGACGGCGTGAAGCATCAATGAAAGACCGTATGTCGATCCAGCCGATCCATTGTCGTCACTAGCCCGTTGACGGCTAAACCAATTGCTTATCCGAATACCAGAGATTGCTATCCCAAATGCAGACAGAAATCCAACTGTGATCTGCATTGCTTCCCAAAACTTGTTAGATTTCATAGAATATTCAACTTGGAACACCGACGAGGCTTCTCCTTCGCCTGTCCAACTCCTTTTAGTCGCAGTTGCATATTCAATCGTCAGACGAGGTGGGTAAATTCTACTGGTTTTCTCTGATTGAATTTGTATCTGCAACTCAATTTTCGTTGCGTAACGCATTGCTTCGATGCCTCCTGAAGAAGTTCGCCCAGATTCGTTGTCAAAGAGGAAGAAGCGACGTGTGTACACATCATCATCGGCGTCATTACCTGGTTGCTGGTTTACATTTGGGAATTTATTGTCTATCAGGAGGTTCCTATTCAAAACAGGCACTGGAAACAAGCAATCAGATGCTGCGTTACACTCCAAACTGTCATCGACAAGATACATATCGTACATGAACGTCTGTTTCTCAAGCAGCGTGCTCATGGGACAAGAGTTTTCTACACGATAGCTTGATCCAAATTCAGACCAGCCGTCAGCTCTATCCGACGAGTGTGCACAGAACTCAAACTGATTTGTCAAGTCTTCGAATCCTACAAATGTACCATCCACCATGTACTTTGCAAGCTTGAATTTCAACACGTTCACGTGACTTTCCTCTGGGTGGAATGAAACTTTCATATTGATACTCTTGTCATTCAATATGTATTCTGGTTCGTCACGGTAAAATAACCAAGGGAGCGTGACTTTCCAGTCTACATAACCGTGGTACAATTCTGAACGCCGTTGAGTTACTATCTCGACTTGTTTACAGGAGGCCGAGTTCTTGTCATACATGCTCAAGACGCAAAGGTTGCCCAATGCTTGACAGGATTGTAGACCCGTGTCAGATGAGCCTGAATAAAACTCACAATCGCTAGCTACCTTCATGTACATATGAGAAAACGTCAACGATTCAAGTGTGAAATCATCGCTCACTTCATATGGATCTCGATATTGTACTCGGGAAGATGAGGGCACCGAAGGGATGTTGCTATTCTTCATGCATGACTGTTCCGAGACAGAGGCTTCACCTACCAAAGTGTGCCCATCAGCGCATACGCAAGAGTAGTCAGTGTCGAAGAACATGTGCGGGTCAGGACAGGATACACACGAGTATGGATCTGCCACGTATCGCCTGCCTGCAGTGACATGGTACTGTTTTCCATCGTCGATTAAGTCATCCGGTATGACCGCCATCCCCTCCGGGCACATCAAACAATCCTTTCTAGTCGGCAATCCAACCGAGTCGTAAATTTCAACAAGCTTTTTTGTCACCACTGATTTCCTCGTCGAAAGCCCTTTCTTGGGATTGTTACAAGTGCATTCATTTAGGTTGGCATCAAAAATGGATGATTCATAGGTTGAGTTTTGGAATAGGTTGGAGCACGCGACGCACAATTGTTGATCACGGGATACGGCCATCTTTTTGATATTGCATTGGTTGGAGCACGACATTTCATCGCCGCACTTGGCCTGTAAGAGTCGATCTTTTGGGCACTCGACTTTGACAAGCAATGACGTCGACGGACAACCGCAGAAATTGTTCATATCGCATTCATCGCATTGAAGACCGGCGTAGTCGAACGAATGAAGGGCAGGGCATGTTAGATTTCGAGGGACCGTGATTGCACCCTCAAGCAGCATTAGCTGCACCATAAGAGCTACAACCGTCAAACATGAAGCCATGATGAGGTATATCTTTCGCAATAATTTGAATTCCGAATTATTTTACTCCACTCGAAACCCACATCATGTCCGGCAAAGCTGACGGCGCGGACTGGAGCGGCTACATTCCACCGCCCAATTCTAGGAAACACATTCCTCCACCACCATCAAAATTGACCACCAGCGCAACTGTCCTAGAGGAGGTCAACTGGAAACCAGGGCTCAAAGTTAGTGACAAGAGTAAGAACGTTTCTTCGTCATCATTACTTGTTGAGCCAGGTGCCTGGAAGACGGAAGCACAGGCAGCATCAGCCCAGACTAAAACTTCACGTGATCAATTGACTGAGAATTGGCGATCCAAGGGGAAAGCTGTATCCATCGTCCCTCGCACAACGTTCGATGACAGCGTCGCGGCAAGATTGCGGGAGGAGAATCCGTATTCCCTGAATGAGGAATTTGTGGATGAAATTGAGAGTAGTGAACAAGTGCATTCAAATCAAAATAAAGATGCAGCATTGGCAGCTTCTTCTTTTTCGTTGGTTGGATATCGATCAGGCAGTGGAGCACGGTCTTTTCTCGATGGTTTGGGAGCAAAGGTCGCGTCATCCTTTCGGGTAGCCTCGAAGAGACACAATGACAATAATGAAGAATGAGCTCAACGTGTACTTCTTCACATATAATGATTGATTATGATTAAGGTTATAGATGTAGCAAACAATCATTCTAGAGATAATCAAACATAATGCTTGTTCATACGTTCTCGCCTCTCGGAGAAGTTCATTTCAACGATTTGGCGGTGCCCAGAACTTTCTTCTCTCCACCGCACGATGAGCGGACGCGGGGTGCCACGGAGTAATCGAAGAAGAAACCAAGACTTTGCCGGTAATAATCTACTCACCGCAGCATATCGCAATGACCAACTCACTGCTGCTGCCGTCCTTAGCGACAAATTCGTTCCTCAACACCTTAAGAACGAAAACTTAAAACCTGTAGATGATCGATGGGTACTACGAATGAATGAAATTGCTGCTACTGATGATAAAACAATTGACGCGGCACTTGCAGATATAGCACAGCATTTCATCCCCGCAGTTCCACCACCCACTGAAGCGACCCAATCATACGACCCTCGGCATTACTTGCCTGCCCCGCATCACATTCTACCACCTGATTTGTCATTTGGATTGAGAGAATATTGGCCAGGAGCAACCATCTCTTGGCGTCCTTACTTTGCCGACCTCGATGAGACTACTTCGATTAAAGAATATACCGACACGTTTCGTTCTGCGTTGCGTCTAGAGCATGAAGAACTAATGCGTATGTATGAGAAGTATTCATTATTCAATTGGTCATTGAGGGGATACGAAGGTAGTCAACGTCCGGAGTTGGGATTTAGAAAAGCAGTCATACACATTGCTGGTGCTGCCGATGCACGTCCTGCATTACAGATATCAGATATTGTACTACTAAGACCATTGAATCATGTACAGGGAAAACGCAAAATCGAAATTGAATCTCACATTGAATCAATCATTCGAGGGAGACCAAACAAGCCGGATCAAATTGTTATTTCCTGGAATCTCATTCCGCAGCAGATATATGCCTTGAATGATCCAACAATGATGAGAAAGTATGCTATACGATTTGTTCCAAATTCTACATTCCTAGAATGCTCTTTAACAGCACTAAATTGGGTGGAGAATTTGTCAACATATCAAAAACAGGTGTTATCGAATGTCTTATTTCCAGTCACTGCACCCGTTGTGAAAAAATCACTTACACCTGAACCGAGGACAGAATTCCGAGGTGATAGTGATACTGAAAAGCCATTGAATGAATTACAATTATCATTTGTGAGGATGGTTATATCAAGAACTCTAGACCCGTCTTTCGAGATGATACGCCCTCCTATGATTTTGACGGGCCCAGGTAAGTCATCTTCGACGTGCGAATTGATTGCTGATTTCCAGTTCTAAGAATCTGACATTGCCAATCAGCCGGGACGGGGAAGACAAAAACGCTCATAAATGCAATCGCTGATGTATTGGGGATAGGACAGCAATCTCTAGCGAAAAATACTAATAGAGTGTTGGTTTGCTGTCCCAGCCATGCAGCAAGTGACGTGCTCACACGTCGATTAAGTGGTATTCTTAAGCGTTCCGAGATCTTTCGTCTGTACGATTCGTCGAGACCATCGAGTACTGTGCCTAGCAACATCTTACCTTTTACTTGCCAATTAAAAGATACCGATGTATTCACACTACCTCAGCCACCGGCCTGGACTGACTATAGGGTAGTAGTTTGCACATGCTTGGATGCACAAATACTCTTCAGAGCACAAATCACAAATTCTGTAATTAGGAAAAAGCAGATATGTTTCCGGAAATTTATCATGTCAGCTATGTCAGGAGGCCACCCCCTTGGCTTGACTATTGGAGAATTGAAAGTAAATGAAGATCCTTTCTTCACACATCTATTCATAGATGAGGCTGCACAGGCGACAGAGCCTGAGATCCTTTGCCCGATAAGTTGCGTGTTTGATACACACCACGGTGGTAGAAAAGTTGAAATAGCTTTATGTGGAGATCCTCGTCAGCTAAGTCCTCGTATTTATTCATGTCAGGTTGTAGACAGTCTCGGACGCAGCTTCATGGAGAGACTACTTCGAAGACCAGTCACGTGTATGGGAGGGGGAGAGGAATCACTGCTAGGTCCTGTAGAACAGCCCAACTCACATACCGGTTCGTTGGCGGACTTAATTCGATACTATGCAAGTGTCGATGGAGAGGAGCAGTTGACCATTTTCCTAACAGAAAATTATCGTGGTCATCCTTCGTTTTTAATGATGCCTTCATCACTTTTCTATTTCGATCGATTGAAGAGTGTCAAAGAGCCAGATCTTGACACTCTCACATTTTGGTGTAACAAGCTGAGACATGTTGAGTCCCTCTCCATCCGAGTTACGAACGATATCGATTCGACGATAGAGATCGCAACCGAACCATTTTCTCAGATTCACCGACAAACAACTTGGCCAATTCATTTCCGTGGAGTATGTGGAGTGGATAGTGTAGTGGGGACTGATAGTCTTGTACATTTTTCTGGCACTGATTCATGGAAGAATTCAGCTGAAGTGAACGCAGTTGTGGAAATCATAGCCGCGCTCATAAGCAGTGGTGTTGCGCCAAGGCAAATAGGCGCCATGACTCCATTCCGAGGACAAGTTACCGAGATAAGAAAAGCTCTCAGAGAAAAACAATATTACGATGTAAATGTTGGTATTATTGAGAATTACCAAGCCATTGAGCAAGACGTTATCGTTTTAAGTCTCACAAGAGCAAATGCCGAATTCATATATCACGATGTGAAGAAACGAATGGGTATTTTTCGCTTACCTAAACAAGCAAATGTTGCGATGACCCGAGCGGAGAATCTCTTTATTGTCGTCGGAAACCCCAATATTATGGCCGTTGATCCTCTTTGGAGACAGTATCTCCGTTTTTGCTATCGAAATGGGTTGTGGTACGGCGACGGCTTGACACAGAAATCGGAGGAGGTAGATATTTCTTATGTATCAACGATTGATCTCACTGATGAACAAGCTATGGCCTCTCAAGTTGTTGTTAGTACACTTGAGAAGATCCAACGGGTTCACAATCACTCTTATGATTATATTTAAACATTTTCTCTTACATCAAACTAGTAGATCAACTTAAGGAATGAATGAGATACATGTTTTACTCATTGGCGAATCAAGCTAAAATAGAGTACATTGCATTACTTGATTAGACTGAATTATTGACTACTATTCTTTCATAAATATGCAGTGAGCTTTCTATACAAGCATATAGATCATGTTGGATTTTGATAACTTTGCTGGAAACCTTGGGAGACACCATTTGCTCCTCCTACTGTCCCAAATATCCCTGCGCTATTACTACTTAGTAGTAGTTGCTGCAGGTTAATGGACCCAGGTGCACCGATCAGGTCGAGCCCACCACTAAAACCACCCATCTGTCTGAAAATATCGTTCCAATCAATCTGCTGAAGGTCTTGTGGTACACTAAGGGTCGGAACTACGGAGTTAAGTACTCCCTGCTGTTGGGAAGAGTCTCCTTGAGAGGGTTGGACTAGAACATTCATTGTTGGCCATGAGAACTGTTCACTTGATACCGGTGTGTTAAACATGGATATTTGATGGTTGATCAGCGCACGGATGTCAGCGTCTGAATCGGTCTTTTCACCCAGGGTAGGTGTTGCCTGTTGCACCTGCAGCGGCTGATACATCGCTACATTAGAGCCAGCGGAATTATTATTCGGTATGGCGTGATTGCCAGAGCTCATGAATACGTTGCCCTGGTCGGTGGTGAGGAAACCAGTGTTTACGACACCGTTCGTATTAGAGCTATTCATCTTGTTCTCGGTCAATGGTGCAGGGGAATTGGTCATGGCCAAGGCATGCGCCTGTTGGAGCTGGGCGAGGATATTCTGCTGCTGGTTGGGAAGACTAGCTTGATTGGTAAGTGAGGACTCTTGTGCAGCGGAGAGTTGGAAGTTCCCGATACTCTGCTGTTGGTTAGGAAAACTTGCTTGACCGGTAGTTGGAGCAGAGAGTTGGAAGGTCCCCGCGCCACTCATGCCGGTGGGTACTCCTCCCAATGAAAAGTTGCTCAAAGAGAGAGCTCCTCCTGGAAGACCGGTGGTATTCACACCCAGTCCTCCTAAGGGGTTGAAGCTTATCAAACCCAAGGCATTCCCAGCAATTCCCAAGTCTCCCAAGTCACCTCTCGCAATTGACCGATTTATACGATTTTGTTGTGCCATGAGCTTGGTGGCTGCATTCGATATAGTAGTCTTCTTGCGCTTAATGAAGAGTAGACTTGAGATTTCTTCCTTGGCATGCTCATTGACATAGGAACAGGGTGCCATCTTGCCCTTGCCAGCGATCTTACGAAAGCCAAAATAGTTCATTTGGCGTTGCTGTATGCGTGAAAAAGTGTAAGAGATACGATATAGCAATGCGAAAAAAATACGTAATCCATGTGAAGCTGCTACTTACGAAGCTGGAGTAATTGGAGTGACGAAAGTACTTAGGCAATATTTCTCTTTCCAGACCCGGAGGATCATGCACGAATATTGAAGCATTGCGCCATTCAATAAATTCATTATTATTCTCAGATAGCATCTTCGTTAGCTGGAATAAGAATTCGGCCACCGGATGGAGTGGAGCACCACCCATCTGCAACATCATGGGATTATTACTACCAACATCCCCTCCTCCCCCCTCAACAAACCCACCCAAGCCAATGTTGTTAGTCTGTTGTTGCAAATAATTCTCATCATGACTGCCACCAACCTGAACCTGATGATCCCCCCGATTTTGACCTCTGTCATTGATGGTAATGGGCGCATTGACTCCTCCTTTTCCACCTAATCCTCCCATACCAGGTTTTGTCGCAACTGCCCAACCACCTAACCCTACCACAGGCATCATCGTTGAAGACTTTGTCTTTGTGGAATTTAGTGTCGATGCGGAATTCACCGAGCAGGATGCCGATATGATGTGCTGGTGCTGCTGTTGTTGGAGTAATCTACTCTCCATTGCAGCAGCAGATGCCGCCCCCGCCGAGGTCCCCGGCGGTGCTGCTACTATCGGCATGAGGGTGGGCGCATTGAGACTTGTTCCACCCACGCCAAGAGTTAAAGACATTGGGAGGAGACCGCCACCAACACCAACACCTATCAAAGGGATGATACTATTATTACTATTCGCCATGATGATACACCTCTTGTTTCTTTTGTTGCCGACGTTGCCTTCCGTCGTTGCCTTCCGTCGTTGCCTTCTTCGTCTTCTCTTGGTTAAGGGAGAATTATCCAGCCAAAAAATAATACACGTCAGCATACGATTAGTATAAACTATTAGTCTATTTGGATGGTCACGCTTTGTTTCACGCGCTTGAGAAAAATTGTTCTAATACCTAAACATCGACTAGTATTAGTTTTTTGATCTCATTCTGACGCCCGAAGGAGGTCTGGCCTTCTCCCTCGCAAAGTGGTGGATTACGTAAAAAATTCAGCTTTTCTATTCCTCGTTCCATTTCCGTTGTGGGCGGGCGGCTCTGCGCTCTGCGGTAGATATTCGGGTGAGCGAATACTAGAGGAGTGCAAAGTGGTCATGACATGTCCAATGAATGGTACTGCGCCATCCTCCTCCGCTTCACCTTTGGCGGAATTGTCAGCAATGCTACGTGCATCCGCCGACGTTGTTGAAAGAGGGGAGTTCCATCCTGTGCTGATGCAGACTATATTACATCTTAATGTTTATACGAGTGAATATGCTGAGGGGATGGCAGCGTCGGCGTCCTCTAATAACGAGACATCGGCTACGACGGGGGGCGAAGTGCCGTCTGCGGGCGAATCGGGAGCATTTTGCGATGTTCCGGATAGCGCCTATCGGTCGGCACCAAATACATCAACCTCAGCAACGGCCGCGGTTGCTACCGGTGGATACAAGTCAAAAATGAGCAGTCCATTCATCCTCAAGGGCATGAAGAAAACCCTAGAAAAGGTCACGGCATTCGATAAGCCCAAGTTTGTTGGTGAGAAGAATGGTGTCAGGGAGGAAATACCGTTCGACGAATCTCGAAAAGCATCTACCATTAATAATAATAGTAACAATAATGATGCGATTGATGGGGATAATATTACATCAACCACATCCACGCAGCAACAAAGGCAACATCAACGCACCGCTAATAATAATGATTTACCATCGAACAATGTCGTGACCGATCCCAGCAAACCCGCACGACCAAGTTTTCAACGTCCGATCAACCCCTCGTCGAACCTAATCGCTAATGGGTGGATAGATCAACAACGACGGTCTAAAATGCGTGTGGTGTGGAAGGATGTCCTTGCATCTTTAGTCGAGGGGCGTCGACCGGGGGAGGAAACAACACTATGGATACAACGTCAAGTCATCGATTATGCCACTATGAAGGTCACGGGATTGGAGGCATTGCATCAAATACCGATGAAATGGTTAGAAGATGTCAATTATGTCGATTTGTACGGTGATCATCAATTTACACTTAAGGTATACAACATTGCCGAAGAGTTCTTTTTCCGTACACGGGATGAGCAGAGCGCACAAAGCTGGGTCTTAACATTACGAAGTGCACGTGATGCCAGTTTAGAGGGGAATGTACGCATGGCGGGGGCAAGTGAGGCCACGGAGAAGAGACCCACGGCCAAAGATATGGGGTTACACGATTTGGAAGATTGGGACACAAACGATAGGCAACAGGGTCAGGGGGGTGAGACAACGATGGGAGATGTTGGTGGAGGGATTAGTCCGCCTCAGGCCTCCAGCGATAGTCGCCCTTCAGAGATTAATCAACAAGAGCAGCAGCAGCAGCAAAAGAATCAGGCACCGGCAAGGCTGTCTATTGCAGAATTGCGTGCCATCGCTCATGGTGTTGGATATAATACTCGAGGAATGGAAAGACAGGATTTAGAACGCATTGCCGCATATGTCTTAAATAGCGTTCGACAGAACCCCACTCCGACAACAAATGCAGCAACGACGACGGCACCCACAGCTTCAGCTGGAGTAGATGGCACTCATCAGAGAATGCAACAAGAGGCGGTAATGCGTGAGGCCGAACAAAGAGCCATGGCCGAAATGCGTGAGAGAGAGCTTGCCCAAAAGTCCCAAGAGGAGGCCCGCCGTCAGAAGGAGATAGAAGAACTGGCTGCACTCGAGAGAATGCGCCGAGAACGGGAAGAATCAGAAAAGCATCGCGTGGAAGAGCTAGCAGAGCAGCAGCGTCGACAGCGGCAGGACTTAGATGCGCAGATTGCCGATAATAAGCGGAGGCAGGAGGAAGAAAGACACCGGAAGATGGCAGAGTTGCAGGCTCAGCAGCAATCTCAGGCTGCAACAGAGCGGATAAAGAGGGAGGAGGAAGAGCGCAGACGAGTACATCAGCAGCAGCAGCAGCAGCAGCAAAGACCTAGCTCAAATCCAACACCTCCGACTTCTAATGGATATCCACAAAATCAGCAGCAATGGCAACAACAACAACAGCAATGGCAACAACAGCAGCAGCAGCAGCAGCATCCTGGACAGCAGCAAAGACCCAACTCAAATCCATCCCCTCCGACTGCCGGCGGATACCCACCAAATCAGCAGCAATGGCAACAGCAGCAACAACAACAACAACAGTGGCAAAACCAGCATCATCAACAGCCGCCCAGACCACCACCCTCAGTTGGTCATCCTCCATCAGGCGACACGGGCGGTAACAATGCTCGTGGAATGCCTGGCGTCCAATCTAAATATGCCAAACAAATGGACGGAAAGAGTGACGGCGACCAAGTCATATCTGCTTCAACACTGCAAATTAAACGTGCGATCCTTATTAATTGGGCATTACAACCACCTAGCTTAAACGCACTTCGTCCCATCGATCAACTAATCACCACAATTCATTCTGCCATGCCACCAGCCTACGGCGTTGGTCCGCACGAATACTTTACTAGGTTCACGCCCATTACCAGGATAGAATTAATTGCTAGTCCAGCCATGGGGAATCATCCAGACGAGACCAAGCTGAAGAAGGCTGTGCGTAAGGTCAAGGTATTCTTGCATCCAGACAAGTTGCCAAGAGATTTTACAAGTGATCAGGCGTTTGTGGCACGAATGCTTTGGGATATAACAAGTGATTCATGGGAAGAATTTCAAAAACATAAGGATGAATTGGATTGGATTCGTGGCTGAGGCTTTGCAGCTATGATAGGATCATGTTATATTATATAGAGTGGAATTTTAGAGGAGTTGCCATAAGTTATGCTGCAATGTGTAGAGAATGAATTACTCTTTCACTCAAGTTTAGATACCCACATCAAAATACTGACATCCCAGCAGCCCATTTCTCCCCCTTTGTGCCTACCAACCACTAAGCATCAGTACACTGGTAAATAATCATTGTCACTTAATTCGACGACATTCAACTTGTCCACTCCCCCTTGTTAAATAGATCAGTGCCATTTTCAATCACACTCATGATATATTCGACATTATTGAAGAGATCATTGTTAAACTCCTGGTGGGAGAAACTTGTAGTTTGTTCTCAATGAAGTTGACATCACCAAAGCACGACATGTGCCATCTGCCTTTGAATAGCAGCTCTTGCCCTGCGTTTGATCGTATCTTGTTAAATGTCAATGATGTATCTTCGCAATATCTTGCTGCTGAACATTTTTTATTCTTTCCCCAAGTCGAAGCAAAAGAGTAATGATGAAACACCGTGGAATGTACGTAGGAATAGTAAAAAAGGAGGTCACGCGCAAACATATTTCTTAATCTTGTAGGGAACCAGAAGAATAAACGAAATGCTAAATACACTTGGTACCATACGTAACAACTCGGTAGCCAATATTTTACTATTTGACAAGGCTGGTTCAATTGTTGTAAATGTTGTGCTCTGTGAATGTACTGGATTGAAAGTTATAACTAGGAGCAATATCTTTGGAAATTAAGCTGAAAAATGGAGAAGCATAATTGAAAAATCATGTCTGTCTACCACAGACCACAGGCATGAGTTGGTTTATGACAACAAAATCCTTTATGACATCATGGCTGGAATTGGTGCTAGGTGCTAGATTGTGGATTACATTTCTTGTCCCACATAGAACTTCTCCAGTGGACTCCAGTTTATTTGCCCTGGATATCGTAGAGGACAAAGTCAAAAAATTCCATGATATGTAAATGGACCCCAGGAGAAGATTTTTTTGGGGTTGCGGGGCTTCGCCTCGTAGCCCTATTAACCCTTTGTCTACTGTGGCAAGTTTTTGGCAAGTTTTTTTCTGTACCGAGCCTACGTAGGAACTAGCGGCCCATTCAAGAATCTTAAATAGGGTCGATATCGAGAATAGATAAATGTCATAAAAAACGGCCGTCAAATATGAAACTATTAATATCTATGGATAGACGACTATCCGAGCTTCATAATCGCATTTCTACCGAGGACCTAACTCATCGTAGTAGGGGCGATATTCATGGTCAAAGTCCATCGCCCGAAATTTAGCGGGAAAAAACAGCTAAATTGTCTACGTATAGACAAAGGGTTAATTATTGCTAGCTATTAATGACGGATATAATGTCCGGTATTATCAAATTGGTGTGATAAAGTACAATTTTTAGATTATTAACTCTATTTTAAATGTCTCTCCAGTGGTTTTTCATTGTTGAATACTTCAGAAAGCAGCTAAGATAATATATCATTTTCACACTTAAGTACACTAACAAATCCCATGAAATGCATCCCACAATCAATGGGGTAGGTACGACTCCTATCATCAACATTCTCGCCATTCCATCACGCCGAATCCGAATCCATCCTATTATCTTAGCTGGGAATGTCGCCGACATGTCGCTAATTTTTCCAGAAAAGGCATGTTGCGGCGACACAAGACATGCGAAAAGAGGCCCCGACATACCCAATTTATACCAATAACAGCCGACAAGTTCAAATCAGCCCAAACGTACGAGTACCCTAGCTACCATAGAGTTTTTGTGTTTGAGCTCAAAAAGCAATCACGTTATTGGGCCTGCAGGGCCCCTTACCCCCCTAAAATAGGAGTGGAGAAATGGCGGGAAACTGAATACTGTGCACCAACCCCAAATGGTGAGGCTACGTACCAAAGTACCATAATTGCCAAACCAAATTAGGTATAAAATCAGGATAAGTTCCGATGATATTTGTGGTAACTTAAGCTCTCACTTTTTCTGCAATAGGTAGGAATTGAAGAGGCTATTAGATGATGCCTAACTGGGATTGTGATTGGAGTAGCCACATAATTTCGGAAGCGCTCATAGTAGGTAATTACTATCGGCGGGTAAACGCTTCGTGTGAACATCCAAACCCAAGAAGAATTGTAGAGAGTGTGTATAGAAAGTAGATAATTCTGGATGTTATTTAATAAGATTATTATTATTATATTACTCTACAGGTTCCCTGCCATGGTTGGTGCAATATCTACTCAGGGAACTTTTTATTAGCAGACATTGATTAGTGCATTCACGCCTTGTTTGATTGTTGTTGCGGTGTAGAGGCGAGTCCCCTATCGGCTGAGACGTTGTTCCCGCCAAAATCGAACTCTGCCCCCCTCTCTCCTCTCTCCTCTCTTCTCTTTCTCACAGGAGGGCTGTTCTCTCATACTCTCTGGCTTCCTTCTCTCCCTCGCCACAGCACAACACCACTCCTCTCTCCTGCGGCAACATACTCACTCCTTGCTTCCGCTCCACACGGGGGAATACCGCACTCACGTACGTGACAGACAACATTAACTATGCAATCAATGAGCTGCGCCAATTGCGGCACAGATGAGAAGGGGGAAGGCATCAGTCTCAAGGCATGCAAGTCATGTATGCTCGTCAAATATTGCAATCCTACGTGCCAACGGAATCATTGGCCAAAGCACAAAAAACCGTGCAAACAACGTGCTGCCGAGTTACATGATGAGGCTCTCTTCAGGGACCCACCGCCGAAAGAGGAATGTCCCATTTGCTTCCTACCAATGCCAACGAAATTGATAAATTCTTTTTCGTTCCCACCCGGGACTACATCATCCGTGCCAATTTACGACTTTGCGATTCCACATACAGAGTTGGGTTGCGCGGTAAGAGTATTTGTGGAGGATGTATCCACTCATTCGGTAAGACTGTGACATAGGCGCCATGGTACCGTATGTATTTACGTACCGCGATAGTAGGACGATACGTATGCTATAAGATGTGATGTATGAGAAGATTCGATAATCTTCTCAATATTAGAAAGAACGCTTTCCTGT
>Ga0247832_1002538_pt1 | contig 27659 bp, 17 predicted proteins | sample LaCruzMarch2015__10_FD_192407 | JGI IMG/M metagenome (GOLD analysis project Ga0247832, IMG submission 192407) | Freshwater microbial communities from meromictic Lake La Cruz, Castile-La Mancha, Spain - LaCruzMarch2015_4m | ecosystem: Environmental > Aquatic > Freshwater > Lake | place: Spain... | reverse complement strand
CCTCCAATACGGAGCCACCCATCGACACGGCGGCGAGCGTCGAGTTCATTCATCAAAAGGGGGCGCGAGCCGATCACTGCCGAGTGTACGCGCTTGGGTGTGTCAGCAAGCATCAGCAAGGAGAATCGCTTGCAGAAATTGGATCTCTGGTGGAAGCCGGCGCTGTTGCTCTGAGCGATGGCCCAAAACCGATCGAAAACACTGGGCTTCTGCGTCGGGCGCTCGAATATTGCGCGATGTTTGACCGAGTTGTGTTTGATCATCCGGAGATTGCGTCGCTATCTCGGGGCGGGGTCATGCATGAGGGGCTAGAACAATTGATGCTGGGACTATCACCGATTCCGGCTGAGGCAGAGGACCTATCAACCTCTAGGGATATTCGCTTGGTCGAAGCCACAGGCGGGCGTTTGCATCTAACCAGTGTCAGCACCTCGGGAAGCATTGATCTGTGCCGTCGAGCGAAAGCGAGGGGGATCGCTTTTACCGCAGGGATCTTTGTTGCTAACCTTCACATGAACGATACGATGCTCCGAAGTTTTGACGCGAACTGCAAAGTCAATCCACCCCTCCGATCGCAAGATCATGTCTTTGCTTGCCTGGAAGGACTTCGGGATGGCACAATCGATATCATAAGTAGCGGGCACCGTCCTTGTTCTCTCGAAAAGAAGATGCTCGAGATCGATGCGGCACCGTTCGGGATGATCGCTCTGGAAACTGCATTATCCCAAGTGATCACTCATGTGATTCGCCCTGGGATTCTTACTTGGTGTGACGCTATGGCCAAAATGAGTCTGAATCCATCTCGTTTGATTGGTGTATCGGGCGGAACGCTTCAAACGAACGCACTTGCTGATCTTGTGGTCGTTGATGCAGAACGCAAATGGAAGGTAGACGCAACGTTGCTTCAGAGCAGGTCCTACAACACGCCGCTAGACGGAACAGAGCTTTACGGCGTTGTGTTAGCCACCTATGTGGAGGGACGCCGAAAGTTTGTTTCTCCGTCAGTACAGAAACCCTCATTCCATTCCTCTCTGGAGAACGTCCAATGACTCAGTCTCAGTATCTTCATCGGGTGATCAATCTGATGGACCCATCAAGAAACATTTTGCTCAATGTTTCAAGTCAACAAGCCTCTGAGTACGTAAAGTCTGGCGACCCGGCGCTTGTGAGCAAGATTCAGGGCCAGTTTGCGATCGCTGAAACATCAGGACGCATGGTTCGAATGGCTCGCTCCATAGGTCGTTCCATGAGATACTTTCTTGCAAAAAAAGTGGATGGCCCTTGCTTGTTCATTGCGGAGCGTATGGAAACTCTCCGCGAAGCTCTGGCTCAGGAAGGTCTCGCTGACCAATTTCACCCGTCCTACACTCGAACGGTTCCGGCGCATTATGTCGTCCAGATTGAATTGGTTGGATGCCCCGACCCAAATCCACGCTACGAACGATTTTTTACCCCCAATCGAAATTCTCTTCCAAGCGACATCGAATGGATTGGCCAGCAGTATATTTCTGAACTTGCAAAAGCCTGTGATTCATGGCTAGACCAGATCCCCAAAACAGAGCCGATCGGAGTTTTGTTTTCGGGTGGAATCGATAGCGGTGCCGTTCTAGTTACGCTCTATCACCGGCTATTGAGTCGAGGTGAATCGCCTGCGAGACTCAAAGCGTTCACCTTGAAAGCCGATCATGACGCCAGCGACGCGAATCAAGCGTATGCATTTTTGCAAAAGCTGAATCTGGACATGCTCTGGGAACCGATCGAATGCTCCGATGCGGATTTGAATTGGCGTGAAGCGGTCCGAATCGTCGAAGATTATAAGCCATTAGATATCCAAAGCGCGACAATGGCCATCGCCCTATGCAAAGGCATTCGGGCTCGTTATCCAAATTGGAAGTACTTAGTCGATGGGGATGGAGGTGACGAAAACCTGAAGGACTACCCCATTGAAGACAATCCAGAACTAACCATCCGCAGTGTCTTGAACAATCTGATGCTGTATCAAGAGGGCTGGGGAGTTCACGCGATCAAGCATTCGCTGGTGCACAGTGGAGGCCAGAGTCGCGGTCACGCTCGAACGTCTGCACCGGCTGCAGCCTTCGGGTTCGCCGGCTTCAGCCCGTTCGCGTTGCCTCAGGTAATCAACGTGGCAGAGTCCATTCCGTTTATTGATTTGACTCAATGGGATCACGAAAAGCTTTATGCTCTGAAGGGACAAATCGTGAGCGCTGGGTTGAAATCGGTAATGGGAGTCGACATGCCAATCTTCCCGAAGCGACGCTTTCAACACGGAGCTGTTTCGTCATCGCGATTTAGCAATCTTTTTCCGAAGGACGAAGATGTCTACCGCAAAGCTTATCAAGAACATTGGGCCTCCAGTTAAACAATCGAGTTCGCCCGGGAAGGATGAATCGGCCAACCTAAGCCTAAACTTCAACTTCAACTTCAACCATCTGAGTTGAGTTCAAGTGCGGAAGACGATTAGTTGAAGATGAAGTTCGAGTTGAAGTTGAAGTTGGGGCTGTGCCCTGGTTTGGCAATGATTGCGTTGAGTATGCCTAGGAGAGATTTCGATCAATCGCTCGCTAGCACTCGCTGCTAGCGCTCTTCAAGCAGGTGGCGTTGGAAGAAGTCGGTCATCATTTGGTATTGGTGATATACTTGTTCTGGATCGCTTATTCCGTGTCGATTGTTGGGGTAGATCATTAAATCGAATTGCTTGTTGGCGTTCTGCAAAGCGTTCACCAATTGCAGCGTATTTGCCATGTGGACATTGTCGTCAATTTCGCCATGGATCAGCATCAGACGACCGCTTAGGTGTTTAGCCGATTCCACCACCGAGCTTGACCTGTAGCCTTCAGGGTTGGATTGCGGCGTATCCATGTAGCGTTCCGTATAGACTGAATCGTAGTTGCTCCAATCTGTCACGGGTGCCCCCGCGATTCCTGCGCGGAATAGATTGCTATGAGTCATGGAGTAGGCGGTAAAGTACCCGCCGTAGCTCCATCCCCAGAGTCCGATCCTGTCCATGTCCGCCCATCCCTGCTTTTCCAACCAATGGACCGCATCCTCGAGATCACGAAGTTCTGTTGAACCAAGATCCTTATAGATCTTCCAAGTGTCCGCATTGCCGCGCCCTAAAGCAGATCTGTTGTCGCAAAATAGCACGCAGATCCCTTGCTCGGCAAGATATCGATGCCACATATCGTTTCGATGGGTCCAACTATTTTCAACGGTTCTTGCCGCAGGTCCGCCATACACATGAATCAAGACAGGCAATTTTTTGGACTTGATTCGGTCTGCAAAATCGGTGGGTTTGTAAATCAATGATTGCAGAGCCAGCCCATCACGGGCCTCGATCTCGAACATCTCCACCTTGCCCGCTTGCATGTACTCGAACCGATCGTTTCGGTATCCACCCACATACCTTAGATTTGTTCCGTTTTGGTCGCGTAGCCAAAGTTGGCCGGGCGTATTGGAATCGCTCCATGCATCGAAATAAAAGCCGCATTTCGGATGAATACTGACCCGATGGACGCCGTGCGGTTCGCCCACGGTTTCGATCTTGAGTGTGCTCAGATCCACTCGTAGAAGATCCGTGTTGATCGGCGAGGAGCGGTGTGCGAGGAGCCAAACCTGGTTTCCATCGGGCGATACCGCTTCAATCGACTTGACATCCCAAGCTCCTTCCGTAATCGTGCTCCGAGTCCCGTCGGGGGCAACACGAAACAGATGCCTTCGCCCCCCCGTTGTATCGCTAAGCCAAAGAAAGCTACCGTCAGGTAACCATCGCGGTTCGTCGATCACATCGACCCAAGCCGGTGAAACTTCGAAAGCGATTTTTGAGACCTTCGTCGTCACTAAGTCGTAGGAACAAACGTCCAGCATGGATTGAATACGATTCTGCATTTGAAAGACCACCGCCGATTTTCCAGGCTGAGGGTTCCAACCAACACGCACAATCAACCGATCATCCGCAGGATAGACATCCAAAGGTACTTCAGTCGACTCTCCCGTGGCGATTTGAACCACGTGCAGTGTAACACCTGGATTGGGCTGTCCACTTTTTGGATATCGAGTTTCCTCCAGCTTTTGAGCAAAGGACAATGAATTATCGATTTGAAACCGGGGAACCAGCCTCTCGTCCAAACGAAGGTAGGCGATTGAGTTCCCGTCCGGGCTCCACCAATACCCTTTAAACTGCCCCCGACCGTAGATTTCTTCTTGGTAGACCCAATCCAGCTTACCGTTCAGGATTTCTACTGCGCCATCTTGAGTCAGTTTCTTGACTTCCGTCGTTTCGCAGTCAGCGATCCAAATGTTGTTCTCGTGGACATAAGCCACATGCTTTCCGCTGGGGCTGAGCTCTGCTAACTCTTTCGACTGATTTGGCGTATGAGTTATCTGACGCACGACGTCCCGCGGCGGGTCGCTCTCTTGCTTGCCAGCCGGGGAATTGCCGACGGGTGAGTTACCAGTTTGGAAAACAAAGAGATCACCTTGGTGCTCAATCAACGCACGTTCAAAAGCTGCGTCGAACACATTGATGCGCTTCAGATATGCATTCGCTTGCGCTCCATCGAATGCTTCCAGCTTTGCCAAGGCATCCGCGAGTCGCTTGGGCCGATCGAAGGGTTGCATTGCGCCGGTTTTGCAATCCACTGATTGCCATCGACCATCCTGGCTAATCAAGTAGGCGTCGTCATTAGGAATCCATTTTGGCATCATGGCCGGTGGACCTGTCAATGCGATTTTCTTCTGAGGATGGTATATCTTGTCAAGCGTCAACGGCTCTAGAGGTACATCTGAGGATGCTTGTCCCGAGAGGCCCAGTGGCTTCACCGTTTGGTTGTCTAACGCGCGAAGCAAAGGTTTCTCCAATCGAATGACCGGGTAGATCGCACCGACACTTAAACTGGGATCAAAAAAGTTCCAGACAGCCAACGCGTCGTCGGCTTGCGGCTCCAGCAAATAAGTCGCCAACCTACCTAGCGGTTGCCTGGTCGATACGAGCCAACCGCCCTGGGTCGGAACGCTGGAGTTCTCTTTGGAGACTTCAAACTTACGAAGCTTATGGTTCTGAAATTCAGGAAGATCTTTGATGGCGTCGATTCGGTATTGAATAGCACTTCCGTCCGGTACAAGCCCTTCTAGCAATTTTGGTTCTACCCAGTTCATTTCAATACCATGCATGCGTAGACGCCCCGCCGCCCAAGCATTCTCTACCGGCAGAAAGTAAAATTCTGGGGACTCGACGTGAAGCGTGGACTCGCCAATGTTCAGCAATTGCACTTCGAAGTCGGCAGGAACCATTTCCGACTTTCTTTTGCGATCTTTGGGTGTTGGGAAAGGACTTTCCAGCCCGGTGACAGGAATGGTTTCTTTATGGTCGTTGTCGACGAGACTGGTATCTCCGACTGTCTTGGAAGATGACTTTGTTTGTGCGTTCCAAGAATAACCTTTCGCAATGGTTGGTTGTGGTTCGGCAACAATTTTGGCTTGGATTGGGGTGGCTTCTGGCAGTGTTCCTGCCGGGCGTCTCATCAGTTCCTTCAGGTAGGCGGGTTTTTCCGTGAGCTTATCCAAGCAGGCTTGAATGAACATGTACGATGCGTCGATTCGCCTTTGATAGCTTGCGTACGAATACGATTCGACCAGAATGCCCATCTTGCCCCGAAGCCCCATGTACTCGGTGGAGTAGCGAGGCTCGTGCCCGAACGATTCCCACCTTTTATGGTCTTGGCTAAAGTTCCCGTAGTAAAAGGTGGGCAACCCTTGATTGGCTAGCTCCATGGTGATGCCAGGAATCATGACATTTCTCAACCACTTCACAATCTGCTGATTAGCCGCAGGGTTGTGCGGTACATCGTAAGTCAAATCGTATTGATGCAATGAACCGTTGGTGGTGTGCGCGTCCATCAGCACATCGACATCCCATGTGTCGATGGTGCGAACCAACGACCTGACTTCGGGTGTGTCCAGTTTGATAAAGTCGCGATTGAGATCTAAGCCAACAGCATTCTCGCGAGTCCCCATTCCCAAGGCTGGCCCCTCTTGACCGGGACGGTGCAATACGCCCACGCGTTCGTTGCCATCGGCGTTAAAATTAGGGATAAAAATTAGAACAGCCTTGTCCAGATACTTCGGTTGAGAGTCCGATAACAAATCTCTCGCGAGCGCCATTATGGCTTCTTTACTATCGCATTCGCCGCTGTGAATGCCTCCTAGCAGCACAATAACAAGTCTCTCATCCGAAGCTGGCAAAGGAAGAACCGGCTTCTTCTCTTTCGCTACAATCAGTGCTTGAATGGGGCGTCCTTCGGTAGTTTTACCGATTGAAACTTGGGATGCAAAGTCACTGGACGCATCTAGAATATTTAGAAAGTCTAACACCTCGGCTTCACGTGCAGTCCCAAGGTAATTCGACTTTTCGGCAACAGTCTGAATGGCTAACGATTTGCTATTCTTCGAACTGGCTCCGGTCTTTTTCTCTAAAACTTCTTGTGAGCGTAAAGCCGAACAGGCAGCCCCTGCCAAAAAGACCGCGATACAAGTTAGGTGGAAAGGGTAAATCATCGATTGGGAGCGTGCTGAAAGCATAGATTTTGAGTGTGGGCTTTAAGGGCTAGGACTGGTTCGATCTCCATTCCCGGGGCACGTCTTTCATGAACGAAAACAGCTCCAGGGATTGGCTCATCGAACTCGGTAGACAAAAGGACTTGGCAAGTAGAATTCTATCCGCCACTCGCTTTAATTTGCGGACTAGTTTACTCTGTTCTGCGGTAGGCCGAAAGGAAAGTGGGGACTGCATGAGTTGGAATGCAAAGCTAATTGATACTTTTTTGAGCAGTTTCGTTGTTTGTTCAGCTGCCGCTGGCCTTGCCTTGCTGATTGGATTGATTCTTGCCCTATTGACTCGTTGTCTCCGAGTTCCCACAAGCCCAATGCTGGGTACTGCTTTGCTGAGTCTTGTTTTTGTTCCAATCTATGTGCAAGCCACTGCATGGAGCGCTGGATTTGGTCTACAAGGTTGGCTCCGTTTTAGTCAGGTTGCGGCTGCAATTTCACCAGCCCAAGCCATGTTTTCGGTGGTGTGGATTCATGGTACCGCGATCTCGCCCATCTGTTACTTGTTGTGTTCGATGGGGATCGCGCGAGCCATCGACACAGATACCCGGCAGGCGCTCATGGACTTCGGTTCTCGTTACGCGGTAACTCAAGTTCTTATTCCTAAGCTCGGACCGTGGATCGCAGCATGCTTTCTAATCTCGGTTGCATTAATTGGAAATGATATGGTTGTCACCAATCTTTTTCAGGTCCCTACTTTGACGGAATCGTTGTACCAGCAAGTGCAATTCAATGAAATTCGTATCTGGTCGGTTTTGGCATCGTGTTCTTTCGTCTTTCTACTAGGGATCGTGGTCTGGTCAACTGCGATCAAGAGCATTGCTTTTCTTGGTCCAGAACGCTCTGGTGGCAATCAGCCTGCCAATTCAGACACCTTTGCAATCCAAGGGTACTGGAAATGGCTTGGGGCGTTTGTTGGATGGCTAGTTGTTTGCTTGGTCGTCTTGGTGCCTGTCGCCAACCTGATTGCGAAAGCTGGCTGGGTAGCAAGAGCGGAACCTCAGGGCATCCAACGCGGCTGGAGTGTGTCTCGGTTCGCGGAATCCATCTTGGAGCTTGGCAGCTTTCGAGCGGAGCTGGTCTGGTCGCTTCAGCTGAGTCTCTATGCGACGGGATTTGCGTTGGCCCTTGGGATATTCAGCGTAAGCCTAGCGAAGTCCCGATGGAGCAGCAGCATTTGGATCGCATGCATGGCCATGCTATTGGCCACACCTGGCCCGTTGATCAATTTGGTTCTTATCAAGCTCTCAAACTCAGTACAAACGGATTTTCTGATTTACTTAGCAGACAGAACGATTGCGATTCCCATTCTCGCGTTGCAAAGCCGATGTTGGCCTATCGCTTTCGGTATTTTATGGGTCGCTCAGCAGCGATTTAGTCTCAGGCATCAACATCAAATGGCAATCGATCTTGGGCTACCTTTTTCAACGCGATTTTGGGTTCGAGCCCAAGCCATGACCTTGCCGATTTTAACGTCGGCTCTGGTTTGTTTTTTCGTTTCCTTTGCTGACTTGTCGAGTTATCTTTTGGTTCTTCCGCCAGGGGTCACCACGGTCTCGATGCGGATGTTCGATCTACTGCATTATGGCGTAAAAAATCAGGATGCGAGTCTTGCTCTTGGACTGGCCGTATGCGGCATGTTAGCATCGGTGTTGCTGTTGCGAAAAACGAAATAATCTGATTTGAATCCGTTGTCGAACGTTGGCCAACCGAACGATTACAGGACGGTCAGGCCTTCGTTGCGAGACTGGATCCAAGATCGGACCTCGGGTAGTTTGCCATAGGCGTAAGCCATCAAGGCAAGAGGATGCAGAGTTGGTTTGTCGATCCCTTGCTCCATTTGCAACTTGCAGGTGGAACATTCGGTAGATCCAATTTGCGCGGTCGTCTCCTGCATGGTGCTGATCAACCCCCAACCAACTCGAAGACTGGTTCGGTACGTCTGCTTTCTGACTCCGTAAGTACCTGCCATTCCGCTGCAACCCGCATTGGCATGTTGTACCGACAAACCGGGAATCAAACCCAGCAAACGCATGCCGGAATGCGTTGGATCCATTGCGCGCAGATGGCATGGCGTGTGGTAGATGACCGATGTCGTGAGAGGCCTAAAGTCCAACTCCAGCTCGTTGTTCGCATGCATTTGCCAGATGTAACTACCTGCGTCCCACGTGTTGGCAGCTACCAATCGCGAGTCTTCGCTATCAAGAATCTGGTCGTATTCGTACTTTAAGCAAAGTGCGGCAGTGGGTTCCGTGGTTATGATTTGATAACCTTGCCGAACCGCTTCCGCCAATTGTCGAATCTGCGGAGCTATCATCCCACGAACTTTTTCGATATCCCCCATCACAATTTTGGTCATGAAAGTGACCGATTGCCAAGAGGGGACGTAGACTTCCACATTCTGGTGTTTGAGAACCTCTGCCAGCGCAATACCGACAAGCGGATTGTTCCAGTTGGCATAATGGTCTACCAGGTAAAGAACCTTGCGTCCGGAACCACGATTCGGGCGTGTGAGCCGATTCTTTGCAGCCCAACGCATGAAGGGTTGCTTGCTAATCCTAGGCAGACGCCGCCCCTGCGCAATTCCAGTGGTCTTTTCCAAAAGCCATCGCGAGTAGCGATTCTCCAAAGCCCAATTGGCGGCAGAAGGAACATGGCTCGCAAGCGACGTCAACATGTCTAACCGCGACAGCAACCGATCGCTGATCCGCAACCCGTTGGTTGCCGTGTATTGTGCCTTCACTTCCAACATAAGCTTTGGGATATCGACCGAAGCCGGGCAATCAATCTTGCATTGGTGGCAATGAAAGCACAGGTCTGCGATTGCCTTCATCTCGTCACTTTCCACCAAACCGATCGGAAGTTTCCCCGACATCAAACCACGCACAACGTTTGCCTTGGCACGCGGTGAGGCTTCTTCACCACGTGTTGATCGGAACATAGGACACATGCGCTCCGTCGGAGTGTTCGCTCTGCAACGTCCGCATCCGTTGCAAGCGTTGGAGGTGTTTGCGATCGATTCGGATTCAGACCAATTCAGGATGGGAAGAAAGGTCTTTTGAACGATGGAGATACTGCTTGGCACCTGTCTCAGGTTGTCCGTCGTTTTCTGAGCCGCATCGGTGATGATTTTGCCTGGGTTCAAGATTCCGTTTGGATCGAACAGTTCCTTGATGCGACGGCAAATGGGATACAATTCGCCCAGCTGCTGGCGCATGAACGCGCTTCGGCTCAAGCCGACCGCATGTTCCCCCGAAACAACCCCTCGGAATTCGAGTACCTTTTCAAAGATCCGTTCCGAGATGCGTTGCATTTTCTCTACGTCAGCTGGCTCATTGGGATCCAGAAAAGGACGCAGATGCAAATGGCCATGAGCCGCGTGCGCAAATAGGGTGCCTGTCACACGATCCGCTTTCAAGACGTTTTGCATCTCGACCAGAAACTCGGGCAACTTGTCGGGCGGAATCGAGATGTCCTCCACAAAGGGCAAAGGTCTCGAAGACCCTTTCAATCGATACAGTCTCGGGATAACACGTCGACTGAGCTTCCAGATAAAGTCACGCTCCTCATCGTCTACGACGATCCGACCGGCCTGAGTGGTAGGGGCGCGTCGAACGAGCCGTTGAATGAGTGCCCCCAGTTTTGTCCGTACTTCTTGCACGTCGTTACCTTGCTGCTCAATCAATAGCAAGGCCTCTGCCCCTCGTGGCAGCATCGATTCGTAGCGAGGGTCCAGTTCTCTCGCAATCTCGATCTGACGCCGGTCCATCAAATCGCAAGCGGCGACTTGGTCCCGCCTAGCATCGATCGCAGCCTTAGCTGCTAGCTCCAGTTTCTCGAAAAATAGAAGAACAACCCCTCGCGCGCCGGGCATAGGTTCCACTTGGACGGTTGCTTCCGTTAAGACCGCCAACGTCCCTTCGGCACCGGATTGCAGGCGAGCCAAATCTAAAAAATCATGATCGCAAGAAGCTTCAAGTCTATAGCCACATCCTCGTGCCACTCCTCGCCATGGAGGCGATTTGGTGATGGCTCGGTTGGCCCACAGCAATTGCCCAACCTCCGAAACAATATGATTGAGCCGAGAGTTATTCGTGTCTGGAGTTCTCCATGGAGTCCGCTTCAGTTCCACTTGAGCCCCTTCGGACAAAACGGCTTGAGCGGATACAATCGCTTCGCCCGCAGTACCGTACTTTAGGAAGTGGCTGCCTAGAGTGTCGATCGCCAAGACGCTACCGATCGTTGTCACCGCCCGTGTGGGCGGATCGGCACCAAAAACAAGTCGCTCTTTGGCGAGAATGCGATTGAGATCGGCAAGAGCCAATCCGGGCTGGACGCGCGCTGTCATGTTGTCGCGGTCTAAGTGTATCAATCGACGCATGAATCGCGAAAAGTCGACAACAATGCCGGGACCTAACGATTGCCCAGCAAGGCCCGTTCCGCCACCGCGAGGCAAAATCGGAATCGCATTCTCGGATGCGTACTTCACACACTGCGACACATCGTTCGCGTGCCGTGGGCGTACAACCGCCAATGGCATCAGCTCATAGACGCTTGCATCGGTGGCGTACATTTGAGTTCGAAGCGAATGGCAGTACACTTCTCCGTCAAGCACTCCGCGCAAGTCCGCTTCAATCCTCGACTGCTCTGCATCCATGGGCTATCCATTCTCGCTTTGGTACTGGCTGCAATTGCAGGTCCACCAATGTTCGGCAAGGCGGTCCGTCCATTGCAAAGCTTCGGGGGTTTGGTTCAATACCTCTGCAAGCTCGCGCGTGGATTGGAATCGGTCCTCAGGTGCTTTCGCCAAACATTTCAAAACGACAGCATCTAGATGTGGCGAGATCTTGGGGCCAGTCGCTTGATTTCGAACGGCTGACGGGGCTACTGCAGGCTCATTCAAATGCGACAGCAAAACCTTCATGGTTGAAGTGGATTCAAAAGGAGGCCTCCCGGTCAACATGAAGAAAGCTACTCCGCCTAAGGCATAAATATCCGATCGATGATCAGCTTGAGTTTCCCCCATGGCCTGTTCGGGGGACATATAAAGTGGAGAACCCGTCAAGCTACCAGCGATGGTCAGTTCCGAATCGACAGTATTCTGTAGCGAATCCATAATCGGCTTCGCTAAGCCGAAATCTAACAGTTTGATCACATCGAACGCCCCACCAAGTTCCGTAACCATAAGATTGGCCGGTTTGATGTCTCGGTGCACAAGCTGAATTTGATGAGCTTCACTGAGTGCGTTGCATGCTTGCTTGAGCAAGTACACCACACGGCCTGGAGACATCGCTCCCCGGTGCTTGACAAGCTCTTGAACGCTCATCCCCGTCACATACTCCATGACATAAAAGAAAGTCCCATCGGTGGTCCTGCCATAGTCAAAGATCGAAATGCTATTCCAATGATTGAGTCTAGAGGTTGCGCGCACCTCGCGTTCAAATCGTGCAATCGCGCGAGGGTCCCCCGCCTTTTCTTGACGAATCACTTTGATCGCGCACGGACGCTTCATCAAACGATGCTCTGCCAAATAAACGTCACCCATTCCGCCCGAACCGATCTTCTGCTTAAGTCGATATCGTCCAAGCTCCTTTGCAATGTCGGCACGATCCCGCAATTGCGAGATCATGTGAACACTGGATACCGCCGTGAACCCAGTCGCCAGCAGCGACAACACCATCTCTACCGTACTGGACCGATCGTGCAGAATCAGATCCCGCACATTCACATGCATCACCATCGCCATGGCTGTCGCCAAAAGCGGAAAGATCGAAATGCCCACAACGACAATCAAAACACGAAACCAAGACCGAGGCACAAACAGAGCGTAAGCAAAGATCAAAATGATCCAACCGGGCATGGGCATTTGTGGAATAAGATCAAAAGAGGGTGCCATGTAAACGACTTCTTGGTAATGCAACGTTGCAAGAAATAAAGTTGGCAACCCAAAGATCACAAGCTCGCACCACCACAGGCATTGCGTGGTCGCAGCTTGTACCTTCCCAAGCCATACACCGATGCCCATCAAGGTGACGGTCGTCGCTAGCTCAAACAGCATGAACGCATACCCAAGATGCAGCTCTTCACTTGCGAGCTCGCGAAAAAGGGTCCAAAGTGAAAAAATCGTAAAACCGAACCCAATCGCAAGCGCCGCAGCCCGAAGCCGAGTTTGCAGCAACAGATCCGACTGCTGGCTCGCACCGCTATCCCCTTCCAGCAATTCAATGCCGAACCGATCCTTGCTGTTTTCCGAAAACTCCGGTCGCGATTGAATCGCCAGCGGACTTTCCGCGTCCAACGTTAAGTCTTCATGTCCCGCGACTGGTGAAATCAAACCAAGTTTCCTTGTAAAAGAATGATCATCTTGCGCTGAGCTTGGAGAACGTCGGAATCACATACGGCCCTTCGGGAATGAAAGCCACGCGCTTATCGCCAGACTGCGCAATACCCGCTTCGATTGCATCTTCAATGGACTCTATCATCTGAACCCCAGTCAACTCTCTATCGGCACCGCGTAGGCCTTCGCTGTACAACGAAACGTTCCCCACGGCCAACGTACGGAGCAACATGTGAGTTTGCCAGCCATCGATGTCTGCTAGCGGCATCGAACGGATTCGATCCAAGAAGCCCTGTCGCCCTAACGAAACCAAGTGAGCTTGCGATTCACGATACTCGTGGGAACCAATCCCCTCTTCACAAGCGCTCGCGATGATCATTCGGCCCCCTTCGGCAAGAATCTGAACCGGGGCAACCATCCCTTTGACGGTCTGGTAGTACGTTTTATCCAAGGGGTAACCCGCAGCACTCGTTACCAGCGTATTGAATTGGCCTTCCATCGGCACCTCAGCAAACTGCTTGACAAAAGCGACGCTCTGCAAATGGCTTTGCTCGCAGTCGCCAAAGTTCAAGAAGCTCATCCTTCGCGATTCATCAATGACCGTATTGATCGCATAGGTTCTTCCCAACATTTTTAGAATCTCTAGCTGACCTCGGTGCAACGGGTTGTTCAGAAGATTGCCGTTGCAAGCAAGTGGATCTGCCATGAAGCGGTAGTTGTGGAAGGTCCGGATGGTTTCTTCGCCAGCCACACCGGGCGCGATCACTTTGCGTCCACCAGAATAGCCAGCCATAAAGTGTGGCTCCACCAATCCGATCGCGATTCGCAAGTCAGCGTCTACGACGTGCCTATTGAGAATGACAGGAATGCCATCGGTTGGGGTTCGCCCCAGGTTGACCATCCAGGCGGTGTCGCGTGCAAAATGATTCTCAATGCGGACATTGTCAAACACCCAGTCATCTCCGATCACTTCTCGCATTTCACGTCCCAAATTGGGGCGATGCAAACCGGTCGCGATCAAGACGGTGATCTTGTCTAACGAAACTCCGTGGTCTCGCAACTGCTCGATCAGGCCCCGCAGAATCGGTCCATTGGGCACGGGACGCGTCACGTCACATATAACAAGACATGCCTTCTTCGTGTCGCGTGCGATTTGGGCTAACGTCGGGGAGGCAACTGGTTGAGCCAGTGCATCCAAAACGGCTTGATTTGCGTCCTCAAGGACTGGCATGGCAGGCTTGCGGATGATGGTCGGTTCACACCCCTTGGGTAATCGAATGTGAAGCTCCCCCTTACCATATCGAATTGCAACCGAATCGCTCATAGTATTCTTACTGTTTCCTTAGTTTCTATTGTCGACCGAATCAGAATTGAATTCCATCTCGCAGTGCAGTGGTGTAGGCAGCCGACCATTCGCTCGCTTGCCGTGCGAGCTCATCCGGGAGAGTATCGGGCAGTTTGATCATCAACTCGACGGTCATATCGCCAGCAGTACCATCGGCCCTCTTCAGGCCTTGCCCTTTGATCCGAAGCTTCTTGCCGCTGTTGCTCATTCGAGGAATCGTCAAGGTGACGGTTCCCGAAGGAGTTGGGACGTCCACACGAGCCCCTTCGATGGCTTCCGTGATGCTGATAGGCAATCGAAGCTCCAGATTCTGTCCAACAATTTTGATGTTCGGATTAGGTTCTGCATTGACCTTCAACAATAAGTCACCAGGCTTACCGTTGGGCCCTGGTTCACCTTGGCCTCGAAGTCGAATTTTTTTGCCCGGTTCGATACCGGCGGGAACGCGTACCGATAGCGATTCTAGTTTTCCGCCTCGATCGAGCTGGATCTGAGTCTCACCTCCATGAATGATAGTTTTTAGTGGAACAGCTATCTCTGCGGAGATATCTCGGCCTTTGGCCGGAGCTCCGCGACGCGTTCTCCCGCCCGCACCGCCGCCTGCGAACTGGCTAAAAATATCGCTAAAGTCGGCACCGCCAGCACCACCGTTTCCGAAGATGTCTCCAAAATCGAAGCCAGCACCGCCCCCCGGTTGCCCGCCCCCCTGAGCTCCTGAAAACGGAGCGCGACCTGCGTATTGTTCATAGTCCGATCCAAACTGGTCGAACTTCTTCCGTTTTTCAGGATCATTCAAGCAGTCGTACGCTTGCTGAATCTCTTGAAAGCGTTTTTTGGCGTTTTTGTCTTCCTGATTCAAATCAGGATGGTACTTTCGAGCGAGCTTACGATAGGCCTTGGAGATTTCCTCGGGCGAAGCGGTCCGTTCTACATTCAGTACCTTGTAAAAATCGATTGCCATTGTTCTTTCCGTACGTATTACTCTATCGATGGACGACTGCGGTTCCAGTGCGGAACAACTTCAATCGTCTCCGACTTCCGCCCCATTTTAGCGGCTTTGCGACGATTTCCCCAGTGCAAACAGGCTCGATTCCAACCATGAAGACTACCGTAGTCTACCCGCTCCGAATGCTGCTCTGTTCCTTACCCATGTTTTTCCTTCCCATTTCTTTGTTTGGTCAAGGAAGCGTGGAAATGGAGTTTTCGGACTCCGATAGTTCTGCTCCTGTATCGGCCCGCATGTCCTTTACGAAATCACCCAAAAAGGTCATTCGACCTCGAAAGCTACTGCAAGCGGGTGAACAGTGGCTAGCCGAAGAGAAATTTCCATTATCGCTTCCCAACGGGGAATACGAGTTTCTTGCTGAGCGTGGCCCCGAGTTCAAAGTGATTCGAGGTGGCTTCACCATGGAATCCAAGGCCAAGGACGTGGTAACCGTAGCGGTTCCTCGTTCAGTCGATATGCACGCCGAAGGTTGGTATTCAGGCGACCATCTTTCCACCTTGCCACCATCCGTTCTCAAGCGATGGCAAGCTGCCGACGCGCTGGACCTGGCAATCTCCGTGGCTCAAAATCAGCGAGCTTCGGAAGTCACCAAACCCAAGAAACCTATCGCACCCGCAACATCGAACATCGAAGATATCGGGCTCCAACTTACCCTGAATAGCCAACGAATCGAATGGCAACAGGGTGCATTGCTTCTTCATTCCGATCCACCCCGTCTTACCAACCCTCCTCATCAGGATGATTCCAACGAGCAACCTGATGCTCAAGGACCTACAACACCGGAACTGTCTCCTTCCAAAACCGAAACGGCCCAGATCCTTCAGCACCTAAGCAAAACCAAAGAACATGGCCATTGGATCGAACTGCTGAATCCATGGCAACGGGACACTCCGTTCCTGCTTGCAACGGATCAAGTTCGAGCGGTACAAATCCTGTCGGAAGGAAACCGACCTGGCTCCGATGTTCAGATCGCTTTTCCCAAATCCAATGTAGGAAAATTTTTGGAGGGCAAAGTACCCATTCTTCGAGACAAAGAACGCTCTTTTCTGAGCTTATTCGCTCCCATCCCCGCCAATGACGAAATCCGATTCAACAACGCGCGAGGTCTAGGAAGCCTATCCGAATTCTTGCATTGGCAAATGCTGGAAGCAGGCTTCCGAATCGCACCTACCGCCGGTAGTTGCTTTGATGCCAACGAAACCATCCTTGGCTACAATCGCGTGTATGTTTTCACAGATGCACCGCCGACACCCATAACCTGGATGCAAAACATCCAGCAAGGCCGTACCACCGTTACCAACGGTCCACTCCTGAGAACACTGGTTAATGGCCAACCGCCAGGCAGCGTCCTAGCAAGCTACCGAGGCCAAAGTATCTCGGTCGATATCGCGGTGTCGCTTACCGTCCGTGAACCCGTCGACTACCTGGATGTCGTCTTCAACGGAAAGACCATCTACAGCGCGAAGCTTGAAGATCACTACAAGAAGGGAGAATTTCCGCCCATCGAAATTGAGGAATCGGGTTGGATGGTGATTCGTGTTGTCACCGGCCATGACAAAGGGTATCGCCTCGCAACTACAGCCCCTTTTTACTTCGAGTTCGACAATCAACCAAGAAAGTCAAAAGCGGCTGTCGAATTCTTTGAGACTTGGTTGTCTCGCTCGATCGACGCCTTTAAAAAGGACAAGAGCCTAGACGAATCCATGGAACCTTTTCTGGAACCAACGAAACGCTTCTGGTCGGAGCAACTTACGACTTGCACGGCCGATTGAACCTAATACCGTTCAATGAACCACTCAGTTGCAGTGATTTCGTTGAACCGTTAGCCGTAGGCGCACGTGAATGGCAGCAAGTACGCCTACGGCTAACTGTTAAACGATTGATTGAACCGTATTGCGATTAAACTTGCTTGTCTTAGGTGCTTCCTTTCCAAACCCTAAATTCGCTTGAACATTTTATCCAGTTGTTCTCGTGAAAAGAACAACGCGGTGGGACGGCCATGAGGACAATGATGAGTGTCTTGATAGTGCTCGCGCTGTTGCAACAGAGAAGTGATCTCGTCGGGCGACAGCTTATCACCTGCTTTAACAGCTGCCTTGCAAGCCATCATGTTCATCAACTCATCGAGCAGGTTACGAGCGTCTACTTTTTTTCCACCTGACATGAGCGGCTCAAGCACTTCTCGCAAAATTTCCGCACAGCCCATCTTTCCCAGCATGGCCGGGTAAGAGCTTACAAGAACAGTGTCGCCTCCAAAAGGTTCTACATCGATTCCGATCTCTGCGAGCATCTCTTTGGACTCGATGGCTGCTGCGGCTTCGCTTGGCGATAGGGTGACCGTTTCGGGAACCAGCAACGGCTGCTTCTCCATCGTCTTCGACAGCACTTTGTTTTTGATTTGTTCGTAGAGTATTCGTTCATGCAATGCATGTTGGTCAATCAACACCATCCCGGACTGATCTTGAGTGACCAAGTAACGATTGTGGATCTGAAAGCCCACAAGTTTCGCAGCTCCTTCGAACTCACGGTTCCTGCGATCTATCCCAGTTGCACTAGAATCCAGATCGCTCGGCACGTTGAATTCGATGTCCGCATCGGCAGATTGCTCTTTTTCCAAAAGGGCTTGGCCCGGCGAGGCATGAAACGAGCCTATTCGTCCGGAGACGGGGTGCAAGTCTGGCGGTGAGTAAAAGGGATCGTCGACTCGTGAACTGGTTCGTGGCGATCCACCGACGGGCGACGCGTTCGCAAAACCGGACAGACCATTGTTTGGATACGGACGGAAATCAGGTAGGGCGCCTCCCAATGATACAGGTGCCATGGAAACCATGTTATTCGATTTTGCCCAATCAAGCAGGCCAGCGCTACTCGACACCGAATGCGAAGTGATGGTCGGTGTCATCGCGTCTGCAAAAGTAGGCTCCGGTGCAGATGGTGTACGCACTCGAGCTACCATGTCGCTGCTCAAGAACTTCGTTCGTAGACTATGGAGCAGTCGGCTATAAATAGCACCGCTATCTTCGAAGCGCACCTCGACTTTGGTTGGATGCACATTCACATCCACCGTTTTGGGATCCACATCCACATGCAGGAAGCAAACAGGCATTCGTCCAACCATCAACAATCCACGGTAGGCCTCGCCCAACGCATGCTGCAAAGATCGATCGCGAATGTAACGCCCATTCAAGAACAGATACTGCATCCGATTGTTGCCTCGAGACACGGACGGGTCCGAAACATATCCACGAATCGCAACTCGTTCGTCTTTTTGGTCGATGGCAATCAACGAATCCGCTACCTCGTCACCAAAGAAAGCTCGAATCCGCTCGGACCATCGTTCCGTAGGCAGCAGATCGTGCAGAGTTCGATCGTTGTTCAAGAGAGTCATATGCACATGCGGAAACGCTAATGCGATCCGAGTGAAGGCTTCGACAACATGCCCCATTTCTGTCTGCGATGTCTTCATGAACTTACGGCGAACCGGCGTGTTGAAGAACAGATGCCGTACCTCGATCGTGGTACCGACCGGCCCAGAGCAAGGTCGAATGGGTTCTTTCTCGCCACCTTTCACCAACAGCTCAAATCCGCTGTCGATTTCGGCAACTCGACTTCGCATGGTGAGGTGACTGATCTCAGCGATGGAAGCCAACGCCTCACCTCGAAAACCGAGCGTTCTCACATCAAACAAATCATCGCTCGATTGCAATTTACTGGTGGCATGCGGGGCAACCGCAAGTTCCAGTTGTTCCGACGAAATCCCGCAACCATTGTCGCTGATCCGAATCAGCTCGATCCCACCCCCTTCAACCGCCAGTTCCACACGAGTTGCTCCGGCATCAATGCTGTTTTCGAGCATCTCTTTCACGACGCTGGCGGGCCGTTCGATCACTTCACCCGCAGCAATTTTGTTGACCAAACCGATCGGTAACTGTCGAATAGTGGGCATGGTCCGGCCTGCTGCTGGTGGGTGACTTCTGAATTCCTTGTCTCTCGAAACTGTAGATTACCGTAACAGGCTCTTTTGGTGAAGCGATCACACGCAACAAGCTTACGCTAGCACTTTCGATTGAGTTTGCCCCCCATGCGGTCCGAAAACGCCTCGCTCGTTCAGGCAATCACAGATATATTGGTATTGAAGGGGTTGTTTTTGCAACCTTGGAGTGACACATCTGCACTTTTGCATTTATTTCTTGCATCCAACACCTAGGTTCCAGTCACCATGTCGCGAGGGCGTATCGTACTTGCTATGAGCGGCGGCGTTGATTCCAGCGTCGCGGCTCATTTATTGGTACAACAGAATTACGATGTGGTTGGTGTATTCATGCGGCACGGCGAGAAGTCCTCGGCCGCATGTGAATTGGATTCCGGAAAACCCAATCCATTGCTGCCTATTCTGCAAGGGCGACTCGATCATAAACAAGGTTGCTGCAGCGCGAGCGATGCTGCGGACGCTCGTCGTGTCGCCGACAAGCTAGGTATCCCTTTCTATGCATTGGATCTGGAGGAAGACTTTCGTCGCATCGTAGATTACTTTGTGGACGAGTACCATCAAGGGAGAACACCCAACCCATGCGTTCAATGCAACAACTGGCTCAAGTTCGGTCGCTTGTTCGACTATGCGGATGCTGTCGGCGCGACACACGTTGCAACCGGCCATTATGCGAGGATGGTCGAATCGGACGATCCAGAGAACCCATTTGAATTGCATCGTGGCCTGGATGACTCGAAGGACCAAGCCTACGTTCTAACAGGAATACAGCGTTCTCTGCTGAGCCGCATGATGTTGCCTGTGGGTGGATTTCACAAATCGGAAATTCGTCAAATGGCGGCCGATATCGGTCTTCGTGTTGCAGACAAGAAGGACAGTCAAGAAATTTGTTTCGTGACTTCCGGCAAGCACGCTCAGTTCATTCGAGAGAAGTCGCCCGTGTCCACCGCTGGGGACATTATCACCAGCGACGGAAAAATCGTCGGACAGCACGAAGGGATCGAAGGATTCACAATTGGGCAGCGCAAAGGGATTCGAGTGGCCATGGGATCTCCTTACTTTGTGACTGCGATCGATCCCCAAAGTAAACAAGTCACCATTGGAACTCATTCGGAACTCGGCCGAAAATGGCTTGTCGCCAAAGAAGCGAATTTCCTAGCTGATTTCCCAATGGACACTTCGGTCGAAGCAGAGGTCCAAATCCGTTACAACTCAAGTCCTCAAACGGCTAACGTAACTCGTCTATCGCAAGAGGAATTCCGCGTGGACTTTCATGAAGCTTCCTTCGGAGTATCGCCGGGACAGCTTGCAGGAATCTTCCAAGGGTCGCGAGCCCTAGGCTGCGGTTGGATCCATTCGACGGGATGAGTATTTCGAATTGGTGAAACCAAACTTAAGATCGCGGAGCACGAGGTCTCGCGAGATTGATCGGCTTACCAGCGACCGAACGCAACCCTTTTCCTGATTGGGAATCCTTGGACTTGCGAGCTTTTTGAGGCTGAACGTGGATCAAATGATCAGGTCGTTCGGTGCGATAAAATTGAAAGAGGGTCGAGTAAGGTTGGTCTTCGGGTAAATGCAAAAATCGTTGCAGCGTGCCCCACTTGCTTTCCGCAATCACTGTCCCGTCGGGTAGCACCGCTTGAACCAAAGCCGTATGCAAAATGTTCCCCGTCACATCCCGATAGATGACTAAATCCTGCGAACGAGGATCGGTCACGACAGAATAGCGATGGTCTTGAAGAATTCGCTCCACGTCACTCCCTTTGAGAAGAAACTGGCCGGCAGTAAAAACCCAACCATGGCAATTGGCCGTTTCGTCAGGTGCAGCTCGCAGTACGCCCGCATGCTCAAATGGCCGAATATTGCTTTCGGAATTGACCACGAATTCATCAAACATCTCTTCCGTCAACTCGAGTCGATACAGTGGTATCTTCGTCCCGTTGTCGGTAAAGCCTTCCGACTGATTGTCGAGAGCAACCTCGCCTGGCAACTCAGAATCCGTTCCCGTAAAGTTAAGTGCTGCTATTCGCACTTGCACTCGGTGGTATGACCAAGCGATCGAAGAAGCACCCAACGTAATCAAAATCCAAGTGCGCAGAGCTCGCCAAAACGGGTGCGATTCGTAACTCAAATCGATCGATTTAAAACTAAACAGAATTCCGATTGAGAAAAGCACGAGACAGCAAAGATTGATCCATACTTTGGCTTGTACAGAAAACACATCAGAGACTTGCGTCGCATCGACGACCAGAAGAGCCGACATCGCAACAAACAAAAAACTGAACAAAGCCTCGTGCGATTTTCTAAACCGCTTTTTAGATACCAATCGCAGCACCCCCCAAGCGCAAAGCAAAACACTTGCACCTAGGGCGCTGATCAAGATGGGAATTAGGGCAAAGCTGTTCATTTCCACCCGACTTTGTTGTGTGATTCAAGGAGACGACAACGCAAGTTACTTGCGATATCAACTGAAACCCGAAAACGATTCCAAGGTTTCGCCCTACTCAATCGCACTTTCGATTTCTATTCAGCGACGCTGATCCAAATTGCCTTGGATCGAGGAGCTGTGGCTAGCGCGTCTGGCGAGCCTTCTGATCGGCCAACAATCGTGATGGGCCCTTGAAACGGCTGCGATCCTGTCCATTTCAAAACGATTTTACTAGCCGTTTCGTCTCCCGATTTGGACTCTCCTTGCAAGCATTGGATGGAACCTGAATTCCCATCCAGGGCGACCGAAATAACTCCGGCAAATCCGGCTTCGCGAAGGATCTGGATCGGAATCTCCCCCTCCCGATTCACCGATGACTCGAACATCTCCGACGCAACGCTCAAAGTGAAACTGGGCTTCACTTGCTCTACGGTCGTCAGATGGCGGTATCGCGAACCACCCATGCGGTGAAAGTCGCTGACCCCAATCGTGTACGTTCCATCTGCCGGGCATACCCAATTCACGATCGGATCGCGAACATCGCCAGCATCGTCGAGCTTAACCAGTTCTTTCGACTTGGAATCGTAGATTGCGAGCGTTGGATCCAGATCCGATCCAAACTCGCGAGCCATAGCCTTGACTCGATAATGATTTCCTGTTTTCGCATCGAACGAAAAGAACTGCTTCTGCCCGGGCTCCATCAACGTGCCGCCGAGCCGTGCTGGCAAAGTGACGGGCAGCGCAATCTCCAATGTCCCATGCAAGGCAGGCGGAAGATCGATTCGCTGCGCATCCAATAACACTTGCGAATCATAATCCAAAGTCGAAGCGAAGGGTTCCGGGGTTGGTGAAAGCACCATTCGATAATTCCAATCCGCACCGCCGCTGAAACCAATCGTGCTGTCGGGGGCTGCTGGAAATGCAAAGACCTTGACGATGACTTTGATCGTTTCATTGGTTTGATACTCCAGGTAGGGGTCTAAGCCAACATGATCGAGATTCTCGGCTAAAACAAAACCCTTAGGATCCAATATCTGAATGCTAACGTCCGCAGGAGATAGAAGCCACTTGGCTGAATCGACCGTGACTGCAAGAGATTGCCCCGCTTGGAGATTCACCGCAAACAAGTCCACGTCGCCGCGCTTCGATAATGTGCCATTGATGGTCCAAGGCAGCATTGCGACCTCATTGGCTTGGGACGGAAGATTGTTCGGCTCGATCTCATTCTGTTGAGGATGCTTTCCAACCAGGAAAGGACGCGTGTCGGTTGCTCCCGCTGCATCGTAAAGCCGAACCCAATGCACTCCGACGGGAACGTCAGGACCGACGGTCGCCCGTAACTTCCCTGACTCACTTTGGCATTCCCATCGTATAGATGAATGACTCGACCAAACACTCAGTGGCCATTTCGGGAATTTCCCGGTCGCGACAACATCGACGGAGTTGTTCACCTGGCAGGTGGGAGGGAAAAGGTTGGAGAGTACCGGCTTCTCTGCCGCCCAGTTCTTTCCCAGTAGAAGCAAACCTAGAACTGCTGTTTGCACGATTGGCAGCCGTATTAAACTCACTACATCAACTCGCTAATGGTGGTGTGGTCACTAACCAGGTGCGTTGGTCTACCTGCGGGGGTGTAATAGATCTTGCTGGGGTCAATTCCCAATTTATGATAAACCGTTGAAACATAGTTTTCTGGGGAGAGAATGCGTTGGACCGCAGCATGTCCATAACGATCAGTTGCACCGATCACTTGACCACCGCGGCTGCCGCCCCCCGCGAACAGAATGGACATGGCACTGGCCCAATGATCGCGCCCCGGTTTCGACTGGCCAGGCAAGGTACTGATCTTCGGAGTTCGTCCGAATTCGCCTAAAGCAATGACCATCGTTGTCTCCAAGAGACCGCGCTGATCAAGATCACTTATCAACGTGGCTACTGTTTGGTCCCAGGAAGGTAAACGGGTACGAAGTGCACCAAAGAGATCCGAATGGTGATCCCAACCGCCATCGTAAAGAGTCACAAATGGAACTCCGGCCTCCACCAAACGACGTGCCACCAGAGCCCGTTGACCAAAGCTATTTCGACCATACGCTTCTCGCAGTTCTGCAGGCTCGCTATGAATGTCGAACGCCCTTTGCGCCGCGGGTGTTAGTACAAGATCGAGCCCCTGCTGGACGTTTTCGTCATAAGCCGCGACAGGGTCACTGACTTGGGCTTCTTGATATCTTGGAAGCCGATCAACCAGCTTTCGGAGGTCACGTCGCGATTGAAAACGGTCCTGCGTCAAATCGCGAGGTAGCTCAACGTCGCGAACTCGGAAGCTCTCTTGATTGGGGTCATTCGCGACAACAAACGGAGCGTACTTGGCACCGAGAAAATTAGGACCTCCCGACCGGGACATGCTTGGCATAGAAAAGTAGCCTGGCAACCCATGGGGGGCTTGCCGTTCGTAGGCAGCAACAGACCCAAGACTAGGGTGAAAGCTGACGAACGCTCCGCAGCCAACGGGGATGCGCGGCGGTGCCCCCGTCATCATGTAATGGTTTCCCGCACCATGATTTGCTTGATTGTGACAAACCGAACGGATAATCGAATACTTGTCCGCAATTTTAGCCAGTTTGGGCATGTACTCGCAAATCTGCATCCCCGGTACATTGGTATCGATCGGCCGGAATTCGCCGCGTATCTCAATCGGCGCCGCCGGCTTCAAATCAAATGTTTCCAAATGAGTGGGACCACCATCCATCCAAATCAAAATGCAATTGGATTTAGGCTTGTCGGTCCCGGGATGGCTCGCCGCAGACGCTTGCCGCAAAGCCAGTAAGTCGGTGAAACTGCCACCCGCGAGTCCTGCGAGCCCCAATTGCAAGTATGTTCTTCGCTGCATCATTATCCTGCGAACCTTTTTAATCTAAATACAAGAACTCTGGCGAGTTGACCATCGACCACAGTAAATCTTCGATAAGCTTTCGGCGTTCTACTTTTAAATTCTCTTTCGGAAGCGAATGAAATTCCGATTCCAAGGCTTCTCGTTCCGATACATCGGGATGGCGATTGAACACCGTCAAGTAAAGTTGCGAAATGATCGCACCAGGGGCAAGATCGGAATCAGCCAAAATTTGACTTCGGCTGCCATCGGCAGAAATTCGTTTCTGTATCTTCGATGCATTCATGAGATGCAAAGCCTGAGTCATGGTAGCCGACGAAGCCCGCTCACAAGGTGGATCTTGATTCGGATCGGGACGACCAAATGCATCCAAGAGCTCCGAATCAGCACGAAACGTCCAAAGTTCTATCGCCCGAAACCCGGCCGGCATGCCCTCGAAATCCTCTCCTTGAAGAGTGATATCCGTTAATGCATCAGAAAGAACCTCGGCTCGCAAACGCTTTCGATAGTGCCTTGAGAAATTGCGATGATCCGATTCATTCGTCGCGTTGGGTCTTGAAGAAAGTTGATAGACATGGCTTGCAAAGAGCGTGGCAAGCATCTTCTTATTATCATACCCAACCGATTGAAAATGATCCGCCAATGCGGTCAGCAGAGGCTGATTGCTAGCGGGATTGGTAGCTCGAAAGTCATCGACGGGGTCAACGATGCCAAGGCCAAAAACCTCAGCCCACAATCGATTGACGGCAACTTGAGCGAATGTTGGATTGGATGGATTTGTCATCCAGCCCGCGAGAACCGTACGAGGATCCTCGTTGGGTTGCGTTTCTCGAGCTTGGCCAAACAACGGGGTTGGGTGAAGCACTTGGTTCGTTAAAGGATGCCGCACTTCACCATCCGCTCGGGCGAATACAATCTCTTCACTACCAGAGATTGGCGGCGATAGCCCAACGCCCTTGTAGCCAACTTTGGCAAAATGAGCAGCCATGCCATAAAAGTCGGCTTGTCCGTAGACTTCAAAAGGATGCTGATGGCATTTCGCACATTCCATTCGAAGCCCCAAAAACAATTGACTGACCATGGTGGTGATTTCGGCTGGCTCCCGCCGGTCGCGAAAGATTGTAACGGCCCCGTTTCGCCATGTGCTACCCTGAGCGGTAACCAACCTTCTCGTAAACTCATCGTGCGGAAGGTTCTTGCGAAACGCATCGCGAAGCCACGCATCCAAACTGTACGTTGTCTTGATTCCAACTCGATATGGGTTTGGGCGAAGTAAGTCAGCCCATTTGTTCGCCAAGAAATCTGCGTACTCAGGCCGCTGCAAAACCGCTTCAATCCATCGCGATTTTTTGTCGGGTTGGGAATCCTGAAGATAGGTTTCCACTTCGGTCGCGGAAGGGAACCTACCTATAGCATCCAAGTACAGTCGCCTAAGAAATTGAGTCTCGTTGCATGGCTCGCTCGGTAAGATGTTGAGCGTAGCGAGCTTGGCGTACACATGTTCATCAATAAAATTATTGCGTGGAAGTGAAGCGTAATGGGTGCTTGGTACAACTTCCGATCTTGGGACCGCAGTGCTCCATGTCGCGATCTTCCCCATATAACGAGCCATAATCGTACTTTCGCCTGGTAGCATTCCAGCTTGCAACCGACCGTCCGAGGATACAGAAACTACCGCAGGCTCATTGGATTGAAAGGCACACATGTTAGTAACGTTGCGGACGTGCCCATCACTGTAGGTTGCCGTGACCGTCAAAGACTCTTGTTGACCCGCTTTCAAAGAATAGGGTTCCGGCGTGAGTTCAATCGAAACGAGCTTCGGATCGGTATCTTCCGTTCGTTGGCTTCCCTGCTCGATCCACCGCAGCAAGAGCCGATAATCTTCGTCCGATTCGGAAAAGCGAACACCGCCGCCATGTGGCAGTTTCCCGATGGCTTTGGTCAGCAGCAAACTTTCCGTGGGCGAGGCGATCTTGATGCGGCGTCCTCGTGCGTTCTTAACAATCGCATCGAAGTCCATGTTCGCATCGAAACCAAGCAGCGAAAGAGCGAACCCATTTTGACCTCGGGACTTGCCGTGGCATGGTCCAGAATTGCAACCACGCGCGGTCAAAATCGGTTGTATATCCAGCTCAAACTTGAGAATCGGACTTGAACCAGCGACATTGTTGGGGCTCAGATTGTCCGCGCCCAGGAGCCTAGGCATCGCTCCTATCAAACCCAGAAGCATGCAGAAGATTGCGATAGCAACCTGAATACACGTCCACGGAAGGGTGGGTAAACGCATGGCGAAGCAACTCAGAAGCGAAGGTGGGATTTGAGCCGTGGGCGCTAGCCGCGATCACCCGTTATTTCAGGGATTTGTATCGCGGCTAGCGCCCGCGGCTCCATGGCGGGAGGGGCCAAAACGACTTTTAAGATCGTCTTTAGACCCCCAATACTCTACTGTAGTATCCTCGAATCCCCTGCAACTTGCAAACCGGGGGGCGAATCTTCCGAACAGCTGGAACGCCCCCCCCAACGAAGTACCTACTGCATCCATTGGTGAAGGGCTTGTTGATTTAAGTCTTTTAACAGCAATACCGTTCAAAAAGTAGCGACACACTCAGTGTGCCGTCCGCCGTGCCTCAAAAAGCTTCGCTTTTTGAGGGTTACGGCACATGGAATGTGCCTACTACTTCGCTTCATGGAACGGTATTACGATTAAACGCAACGCATTTGCACAAGTATATACGTTTCATCTCGTCTGGTTTAGCGTCGCGCCGGCTGCCACTGGTTTGCGAACTGCTCGGCCTTGTACATGGGAAGATATCGATAGTAGACTTCTAAGCACATGCAAGCAATGGCCGTACTATAAACGCGACCGCCGTACCCGCCCCAGATGCAGGTTGGGTTCCAAGAACCCGCGTTGGGCCCGTGTGGAATTTGGGTAGAGCAGAGCTGCTGCTTCAGCGAGTCGTTCCATTGGTTCCATGCCAAAGACGTGTTGGAATCATCGCCATCCCCTCTTAATTGATACAAAGCAAGCGTCGCATAATACCAGT
>Ga0247832_1002536_pt1 | contig 27671 bp, 30 predicted proteins | sample LaCruzMarch2015__10_FD_192407 | JGI IMG/M metagenome (GOLD analysis project Ga0247832, IMG submission 192407) | Freshwater microbial communities from meromictic Lake La Cruz, Castile-La Mancha, Spain - LaCruzMarch2015_4m | ecosystem: Environmental > Aquatic > Freshwater > Lake | place: Spain... | reverse complement strand
AAATGATGCGCTGCGTGAACTCGTAATTGATGCGTTCTGCCTGTAATTGGAAAAAATTGAATGCGCGTTTTTCCATTTTCAATCCCTAGAATTTTATACTTCGTGTAAGCATTTTTTCCATGTTCGTAACAAACTAATTGTTTGGGTCGGTCGTCCAAATCAACTCGAAGCGGTAACGAAATTTCTCCTTCGGCTTTGTTAACAATTCCATCTAATAGTGCGACATACGATTTTTTGACAATTCGACGAATAAATTGAGATTGCAAATGCTTGTAAATTTCTTCGGATTTTGCAATCAACAATAATCCTGAAGTGGACATGTCCAAGCGATGAACTAATAAAGGTCCAGTAGCATTTGGATATTTTAAGCGCATTCGTTCATAAACAGAATCTTTCAATTCTTTTCCGGGAACAGACAAAAATTCGGGTGGTTTATTAATCAATAAAAATATTCGTCTTCATAAACAACTGGGATTTCCTTGACACTTGCTTGCTCCAGCATTGGGTTTTTTTCTATGGAAATTCCATCCAACATGTGCGCTAAAATCGGTTCGCATTTTCCACGACAAGCGGGGTAAAATTGACCATGTAAACGCACTTCCGAACTTGGTGATTTTCCCCACCAAAATTCCGCCATACAAATGGGTTGCAAGTGATTTAAAAAAGCATATTGTAACAATTTTGGAGCAGCACATTCTCCCGCTCCAGCTGGTGGAGTTTGAAACACTGTTTGCGAAAAAATAGCCAATAGACTTTTCGTTTTTTGTGCTTGATTTAAAAAAGTATATTGCTCAAATATTTCTTTTTGTAAACATGAAGATTTAGTTGCACGTTCTTCTTTTAGTTGAACAATAACTTGTTCTTTTTCAAGAAACAATCGTTCATTTTCCGCATATTTTAAACTTATCTCGCGAATAAAGTCTTTAGCTTGTAATTGTTCTCGAATACTTTCTGTCTTGAGTTGTTCGATTAAAAGCAACTGTTCAACTTCACTTAAAGTTGTTTTTGCAAGCACTCTTTTTTCATCTCTTTGCTTTTTGGAAGTTTTCAACACATGTTTTTTCAGTCCAATTTCTGCTTCCATTTCTTGCTTGAAACTTGCCAAATTTACTTTTAACCTAAGATATGATTCTTCGATTTCTAAAGCTTGAATTTTCAACGTTAGGTCGTTTACTTCAACTTCACCTATTCGAAAAAAATTATCTTTTTCAAGCAAATCAAACACAGGAGGAACAAATCTTTTGTGGTGATTTTCGTCGGCTAATTTTCCAGAAAAAGCGGCTAAATAACCCAATTCTCCAGCTTGATTTTTAACCACTAAAACACCAAACATTTTTCCGATTTGCAAGCTTTTATCGTTTTCATCGAAACCGAAATTATGTTTGAAATCCGTTTGTGTTTTTAGATAATCTTGTAATTCTTGACAAGCAATCAAACTCAATGGATGTGGCGAATAATAGAATGGATAGGTGAACTGTTGAGGTAAATCAATTGCACGAACGTCATTAAGAAATGGAGTAAAAGACACGGATTTCAGAAATTAAAGTTTTAGTCTTTTCATGAAAGAAAATAGATAAAATTTAACAAACTAAGCTTCTACAACTTGATAATTTCCCACAAATGTTTCTAGGTAATCAGTCAGTCTTTCTTCATCTTCGACAGATGTAAAAACCAATTGACGACACTTAGGTAAACTTTCTGCCAATCGAGAAATATATCCTTTGCTACCAGCACGAATTTGTTCATCGATTTGAAGAATTACAAACAATTTCAACTTTCCAATATTGAATCCATTTTGAAAATACAATTCACAAACGCGACGTGTTGTTCCGATAATAATTTCAGTTCCGTCAAATAAATCGTTGCGTTGTTTCAGTTTACTTCCTTTTTCGAAAACCAAATCCACGGTTAAATCCATAGCTTTTACTGCTTTTGACATCGCTTCATGATATATTTTTGCATCGTCGTCGTTAGCAACTAAAATGATTGCCCTTGGTGAACCTTCAGCTGCTTCTGGAACAAATAGTTTTACAATTTCTGGCAATAATTCACCGTAATTTTCTGGGCTTGCAACAGATAAAACAGAATGTCCAGCTTTAAGAGTTTTGATTAATCGTTCGCTGTAATTGGAGCTTGATTCTGTCATTATTTCAATTTTGGGTTAGTTGCATGACGTTCTTTATCACGCGTTGTTTTCTTTTCTAAATTTTTAATCAAAGCTTGTTCTAAGTCAATTCCTGTTTGGTTTGCAAGACAAATTAACACGAATAAAACATCCGCCATTTCATCTCCCAAATCTTTGTTTTTATCACTTTCTTTCTCGCTTTGTTCACCATATCTTCTTGCCATGATTCTCGCCACTTCTCCAACTTCTTCCATTAAAATAGCTGTGTTAGTCAGCTCATCGAAGTAGCGAATACCGATCGTTTTTATCCACTCATCAACCGTTTTTTGAGCTTGCTTGATTGTAATTTCGTTCATGAGCGATTCCTATTTTGCGCATACAAATTTAGGGAATTAGAATGGCTTCGTATTAGATAAAGAGACAATTAAGTTTTTTATTGGAAAGATGTATGCAAAAAGTTGAAATAGAATAAGCAAAACTTCGTACTTTAAAAAAAACTTTTTGAACTTTTAGTATTTATTTGAAGAATGAATAAAACATTGTATTCTAATTTAAATCAATAATTTAAAAATCTAAAAAAGTAATCTTCAACTTTTTCTACAATGTATTTTGGCGTTTCTGTCCTTTACTTTTGACCCTATCGAGAAGCTGAAAACGAAAAGAGTAAGCAAAAAATTAAATCTAAGATTATGGCTATTTTTTATTGTAAATGGTGTGTAGGTAAATACACAAGTGTATAATTTGAAGGAGGGGTGCTTTAGTCTTGCGACAGCTTCAAAAGATCCAGTTAAGCGAGGAAGAGGCAGCCATTAAAAACAAAATGTTGCAGTGATTGCAGAATCTACACCTTTGGAAAACATTGAAACAGGAAAACAATCCAATCATTATAGGTACTTCAAAATGAAATCATTAGTAGATCATAAAAAACAAAATGCAGAAAATATTTTGGAAAAATTTGTTCAAGATGTTGCTTTTATAATTAGCGATGATAGTACAAGTTATGTTGGGTTTTCAACTGTTGTAGAAAGACATTCAACGAATAAATCAACAAAAGAAGTCACTAAAACAACCTTAAAATGGGTACATATAGCAATAAGCAACGCTAAAAGAAATTTACTTGGAACATATCACATGGTAAAACTCAAATACTTACAAAATAATTTAGACGAGTTTTGTTTCAAAATTAATAGAGATATTTTGGTCATCGACTTTTTGTCAGGCCGGTTTTAGCAACCGCATCAGGTTTACTGGTATGAAAGCTTACAATTAATAAAAATTGTTAAACGATACTTTAACATTGTTAATAAATTAACATAAAATTATTGTTAATATTCGATGAACCGCTTTGATTGTTCAATAAAACACCAAACATGTTCATTCATGTCTGAATATCAATTAATTAGGTGCTACATTTACTTAAAACTAATAAGAAATGTATTTAACAATTTTAGCAATTAAAGGAATCGTTGGCTTTGCAATAGTAGGAGGAGCGGTTTTCACAGGAATTTTGATTACTATAATTATTGAACGTCAAATGAGAGAGCATTAAATAAAATCTCTTTATGTACGTTTCAGTATTATGTATAAACTATCACTCACGATTTCAATTTTATTGATATCTTTTTTAACTTTTTCACAGAAAAACAAATCAAAATATAAAGATGCATACTTTGCTTCTGGATGTTTTTGGTGTGTTGAAGCAATTTTTGAGACTGTGAAAGGAGTCGATTATGCAGAATCTGGTTATGCTGGAGGAAGCACAATTAATCCAACTTACGAAGCTATCTGCACTGGAAAAACTGGTCACGCAGAAACTGTAAAAGTACATTACGACACAACGATTATAACTTACAAAGAGTTATTAAGTGTCTTTTTTAATTCTCATGATCCATCAACATTAAACAAACAAGGTCCTGACTCAGGAACACAATATAGATCAGCAATATTTTATTCTAACAGTTTTGAGAAAAACAGTGCGTTGGAATTTATTAAACAATTAAAAAAATCAGGGAAATTTAAAACAATTACAACTGAAGTTTCTCCACTAACAAAGTTTTATAAAGCTGAAGCTTATCATCAAGATTTTGAAAAAAACAACCCAAATAATCCTTACATAAAAAGTGTAAGTCATCCGAGATTCGATGCATTTAAGAAGAAATCCAAAGAGTTTCTCAAATCGAATTAAATGTACATATTTAATTAAAAATCATTAGCGAGAATTCTCTAGAATTCTATAAATTAATTCTAAATTGTAAAATTAATTGCTCGTGCTATAAAATTGACTTAACACAAGATTAACTTTCACTTAATTTTATTGCTGAAAATCTAATGTTTCTTTGCATTAAATTTTAAAATTAAAAAATGTTAAACTTCAAATACATCACATTTGTATGCTCTTTTTTCCTACTTACAAATGCCTTTTCTCAAACAGCTTCTATTACTGGAAAAATAATAAATTCTAAATCTAAAGAAATTGTTGATGGTGCAAAAGTAATTGTTATTGGTTCTGGAAAAGGTGCTATTAGTGACATGGAAGGAAACTTCTCTATCAAAGGATTAGCTGCTGGCAAGTATTCTTTGGAAATTAGATCAGTGGCTTACAATACATTAATTCTTCAAGATGTTAAGTTAAAAGAAGGAGAGGAATTTAAAATCACGATTCCTTTAGACGAAATTGTTTTAGACTTAGGTCCAATTACAGTTACGGCAAAAGTGAATAAAGAATCAACAACTGAATTGATCAGAATGCAGCGAAATAGTGCAACTGTTGTTGATGGTATTAATGCAGAAACTTTCAAAAAAACGCCAGATTCTAAAGCGTCTGATGTGTTCAAAAGAATCACAGGTGCAAGCGTCCAAGATAATAAATTCGTTGTAATTCGAGGGTTAAATGACAGATATAATTTTGGATTAATCAATGGTGCTCCACTTCCAAGTTCTGAAAGTGATCGTAAAGCTTTTTCGTTCGATATTTTTCCATCCAATATGTTGGATAATCTAATCATTTCAAAAACTGCAACACCTGATCAACCTGGAGAATTTGCAGGAGGAGTAATTGATATTAGCACTTCTGAACCAAAAGAAAAAGATTTTCAATCAGTGCAAATAGGTGGTTCTTTTAATACGATTTCTACTTTTAGAAATTTTGAAACCTATGATGGAAGCAAAACAGACTTTCTAGGTTTTGGGCAAGGTGCTCGCAAATTACCAACTGGTTTACCTGGATCAGCAGAATATTCAAGCTTAACTAAAGATCAAAAAGCAGAATATGCTAAATTACTTACACCCTCTTGGACAACAATTGGAAAAACAGCAATGCCCAACTTGAGTTTACAATATTCTTTGGGAAAAACTTACAAGCTAAAAAATGAGAAAGCATTGGGTTTTGTTGCCGCTTATTCTTATCAAAACAATAATTCAATATACTCACAAGTCAGAAGAGAATTTGAGGAGCAAGCTACTGAAGTAGTAAAAAAAATGGAATTGAATGATACGGTTTACAATAATTCAGTTTTAAATACTGGGATGTTGAACTTCAAATTCTCAATTAATCCAAAAAGTAATATCTACTTTAAAAACATGTATTCTGTAAGTTCTGAGGACAAAGTAAATGTTAGAAAAGGAATAAGGGAATTAGATAATGACCCAAAACAATTTGAAAGATCTACCAATTTCTGGTACACTCAAAATAATCTATACACAAGTCAACTTTACGGAAAACATGAATTCGAAAAAACAAAATTCAATTGGAATGCTGGTTTTAGTAATGTTTCTCGACAAATACCTAACTTGAGAAGAATAGTATACAGAAAACAGGCTTCAACTGAGGAAGATACTATTGAGCAATATACGGCAGTAATTCAGCAAAACGGAACAATTGCTACTGCTGCGGGAAATATGTTTTGGTCAAATTCAAATGAACAAATTTACAGTGCTAAATATGATTTCTCTCGCAAATTAGATATTGGAATTTTCAAAAATGAAATGAAAATAGGGGGAATGCATGCTTATAGAAATAAAGATTTTACGTCGAGAAATTTTGGTTTTTCTCAATATAAACCAAACGGAAACAGCTTCAATAGTCAATTATTATTATTACCAGAAGATCAAATTTTCAACGCTGAAAATTTAGGTTTATTAGAAAATGGACAAGGAGGATTTAAACTAGACGAAGCAACAAATGTGGATGACAGCTATCAAGCATCTTCTTTCTTGAATGCTGGGTTTTTAATGTTAGACTCTAAAATTGCTGAAAAATTAAGAGTTGTTGGTGGAGCTCGCTTAGAATCCTATAATCAAGTGTTTAATTATATTGAATTTGGCTCTAATCAAGATCAAAGAATCGACACAACTGTTGTAGATATTTTACCTTCTGTTAATTTAATTTACTCTTTGAATAAAAAAATGAACTTAAGAGCAAGTTTTTATCAGACAGTATCTCGTCCTGAGTTTAGAGAATTAGCACCATTTACTTTTTATAATTTCTTGATTGACAATATAGTCTCTGGTTCTCCAACATTACAAAGAGCAAAAATTTCAAATGCTGATTTACGTTATGAATTATTTCCTGGAGCTGGACAAATTATTAGTATTTCAGGATTTTATAAAAAGTTTAACAATCCAATTGAGTTGATCAATAGAACTGGAACTTCTGGAGCACCTGAATTATATTACACAAATGTTGCTGGAGCAACTAGTTATGGTGTTGAAGCAGAATACAGAATGAATTTAGGAATGTTCAAAAAGAATGATTCTACCTCGTTCTTAAAACAAATTACTTTATATGCCAATGCTTCTTTGATTCGTTCAAAAGTAGATTTAGATTCTATTGTTGGTTCAGAGATAGACCGACCACTTCAAGGACAATCACCTTATATTGCTAATGCAGGAGTTTACTTCACAAATAAAAAAGGAGATTTATCGGTTAGCGCTTCTTATAATTTAGTAGGACAGAGAATTTATATTGTTGGAAACGTTCAAGAACCAAGCGTTTGGGAAAATGGAAGAAATGTAATCGACTTACAAATAGCTAAAACGTTCAACGAGAAATTTGAACTGAAGTTAAATGTTAAAGATTTATTAGCTCAAGAATTAGTATTTTTCCAAGATTTAAATGGCAATAAAAAATATGACAAAGGAACTGATGCAGGATCTGATAATGCATGGCAAGAAATTCAATTCGGTCAAACAATCTCTCTTTCCTTTAAATATAACTTCTAACAAAAATTAAGGTTTTGTTTGCAAATTGAGAATTTCTGGTCTTGTATTTAATTGATTTTGATATAAAGTCAGATTCATAGTTTAAAATATATAGATTTCTATCTATTAATTTCTCAATTCCTTCATGTTAAATTAATGTTTTCAAAGATTAATAATCAGTTAAAGAAGAGATAAGACTTCTGTAACGCTTCTATTGTAATTGCGCATGACCTTTGTATAAATAATAAAATATATAAAAATGAAAAAGATTTACTTAGGAATTGCGGCATTGTGCTTAAGCACTGCAATAAGTGCACAAGATGCATTTTGGACGCCAACAAACTACAAAGGTGCGTTTCCCGTTACTGATGGAACAGCAGCAACAGATTGGACTTCTGGATGGTCAAATTTTGATCCAGAAAACACTGTTTATTCAACAACTTATACAACTACTGTATCTACAGACATTACAACAAACACATCTTGGAGTGGAGTAGTTTTATTACAAAATAAAGTTTTTGTAAAAAACAATGCAACTTTAACAATCGCACCAGGAACAGTTATTCGTTGTGATAAAGCTTCACAAGCTACTTTAATCATTACGAGAGGTGCTAAAATTAATGCAGCTGGTACAGCTTCAAATCCAATTGTATTTACTTCAAACGAACCAGCTGGAAACAGAGCTGAAGGAGATTGGGGTGGTTTAGTAATTTTAGGTTTAGCAAGAAACAACCAACCTGGTGGAGTTGCAAGTATCGAAGGTTTAGTTCCTTCTACTGACACTCAATTTGGTGGTGCTTTTGATAATGACAATTCTGGTGTTTTAAAATATGTAAGAGTTGAATTTCCAGGTATTCCTTTAGAGCCTAATAAAGAGTTGAACGGAATCACTTTTGGTTCTGTTGGTTCTGGAACAACAGTTGATCACGTTCAAGTTTCTTTCTCAGGAGACGATTCTTACGAATGGTTTGGTGGAACTGTAAATTGTAAAAACCTAATTGTTTACAGAGGTTTAGATGATGATTTTGATACAGATTTTGGTTACAGAGGTAAAATTCAATTTGGTTTAGCTATTCGCGATCCTTTTTTATCTGATGCTCCAGGTGATTCAAACTGTTTTGAAACTGATAATGATGCTGCAGGATCTACTGCTCAACCTAAAACAGCTCCAATTTTTTCAAATATGACAATCGTTGGCCCTAAAGGTGATGGTACAACTGTTTTACCAGCTGGTGAGAAATTTGAAAAAGCTTTTCGTTTAAGAAGAAATACAGCTACATCTTGTTTTAACTCTTTAGTTACAGGATGGGAAAAAGGAGTATCTGTTGAGGGTTCAGCTGTTGTTGCAAATGTTAATGGTGATACATTAGTTTTTGCTAACAACATCTTAACAAATTTTGCCACTCCAACTTGGTCTTCAAATAATACTAACACTGTATTAAATGCAGGTGGTGCAACAACAGCTTGGTATCAATCTTGGTGGAGTGTTGATGGAAATGATTCAACTTCAACTTTGGCACAAGTAAACTGGGTAAATTTATTTCCAGCTTTAGGAACTACTCCTGATGCACGTTTGAATTCTGGTTCAGTTGCAGCATCTAACGCATCTTTCATGGATGATAAATTTTATTCAGTTGTTAGACCAACAGTTGCAACTACTTCTTATACTTATTGTCAAGGTCAATTAGATATTTCTGCTTTAACAGCAACTGCTTTAGTTGGGAATACTTTACGTTGGTACACACAAGCTACAGGTGGAACAGCATCTATGATGGCTCCAACACCAAGTACTGCAGCAGCTGGTAATTTCACTTATTATGTAAGCCAAGTTAATGCGAACGGTGACGAAAGTAAAAGAGTTGCAATTGATGTTACTGTGAATGCTTTACCTTCAATCCCTACAATTTCTGCAAGTGGTAACACATCTTTCTGTACAGGTGGTTCAGTTGTTTTAACTTCATCCGCAACTTCAGGTAACGTTTGGTCAACTACAGCAACAACTGAAGCTATTACCGTTACAACTTCAGGTTCATATACAGTTACAGTTACTGATGCAAATAGTTGTTCTTCAACTTCAACTGCTACTGTTGTAAACGTTAGTGCTTCTCCAGCTCCAACTGTAAATGCTTCTGCAACTGCTGCTTGTTCAGGTGAAACTGTAACTTTAACAGCATCAACTGCTGATTCTTACACTTGGTCAAATGGTGCAACTACGCAAGCAATCCAAGTAACTGCAACAGGTAATTTTACTGTAACAACGACAAATTCAAATGCTTGTAACGGTGTAGGTGCTTCTGCTCCAACAACAGTAACTTTCACAACAACTCCAACGGCAGCTGGTTCATTCTCAACTTCTGGTAATCTTGTAACTTTCACAAACACTTCAACAGGAGCTACTTCTTACTCTTGGGATTTTGGTGATTTCTCTAACTCATCTGCAAGTGCTCCAGTTCACGCTTATGCAGCAAACGGTTCATATACAGTTGTTTTAACAGCAATTAACGGAAACTGTACAGATACTCAATCTTTCACAGTTGCAATTACATTAGCAATTGATGAATTAGCAGGAGTAGAAAACATTAATGTTTATCCAAATCCAGCAACTGAAAGTTTTGTTGTAGCATTTGATAACCAAAACAACCAAGTGGTTACTATCGAAATGATTGACCAAATGGGTAGAGTTGTTCAATCAAACACAATCGAACAATCAGGAGTTCAAGTTTCTGAATTCAACACAATGAACATTTCAAATGGAATGTATTCAATCAGAATTTCTAGCAATGGTAATGCATTGACAAAAAGATTGGTTGTAAATAAATAATTAAAAATTAAACCAAAGGCTACTGGTTTTATTATCAGTAGCCTTTTTTTATACAATTATTATGGAAAACTCAAAAGGACATACAATTTTATTAGTAGATGACGAACCAGATATTTTAGAGTTTTTATCCTATAATATCCGTAAAGAAGGTTATAAAGTTTTTACAGCTAATAATGGGGAAGAAGGTGTTAAGTTAACGCAACAATTAAGTCCTTCTTTAATTTTATTAGATGTAATGATGCCCAAAATGGATGGTATTGAAACCTGTCAAATCATTCGTAAAGATCTAAATATCACACAACCTATTATTGCATTTTTAACTTCTAGGGCAGAAGATTATGCCCAAATTGCAGGTTTTGAAGCAGGTGCTGATGATTATATTTCAAAACCAATTCGTCCAAGATTATTATTAAGTAAGATTGAATCGTTACTGAGACGATTAGATAAATCTCACGGAATAGTTATAGAATCACAGGTAAATTCATTGAAGATTGATAGAGAAAAATTCTTAATTGAAATCGATGGAAAACAAATAATTCTTCCAAAAAAAGAATTTGAACTACTTGAATTATTAGCAAGCCGACCAGGTAAAGTTTTTAACCGTGAACAAATATTATCAATAGTTTGGGGAAATGAAACGATTGTTGGAGAAAGAACGATTGATGTTCATATTAGAAAACTTAGAGAAAAGCTTGGAGATGATTATATTCGCACCATAAAAGGAGTAGGATATACATTTAACGAAAAGTGAAAAACACAAAACCAAGTATTTTAATTCTTATTGGAAGTGCGACATTTACAGCATTTTGTTTATTGTTTGCGCTTTTAATACACTTTTTTCTTTTTAAACTAGAAGTTTATTTTATTGTTCTCCTTCCTTTACTTTCGGGAATATTTTCATTTTTTATTTTTCATTTTCTTTTTAAAAAATTTATTCTTAACCGCTTATTTCTTATCTACAAATCAATTCAAATTAATCAAAAAACCTACTCGCCACCAATTGAAAACATTGATACAATGATTTCTAGCGCTGAACAAGAAGTAAAAAGCTGGAAAGAATTGAAAAATACGGAAATATCAAGATTAAAAGAACAGGAAGTTTTTCGTAGAGAGTTTCTCGGAAATTTAGCTCACGAGTTAAAAACGCCAGTATTTTCAATTCAAGGATATATTTTAACCTTAATTGAGGGAGGTATAGAGGACCCAAGCGTAAATCGTAACTTTTTAGAACGAGCAGCTAAGGCTACCGATAGAATGGCTAATCTTTTGGAAGATTTAGACCAAATAACCAAACTAGAAGTTGATGAATTAAAATTAGAAAAACGTTCTTTTGACTTAATAGATTTAATTTCAGAAATATTTGATTCTTTAGAACTTAAAGCAAGAGAAAAGAAAATCAATTTAAAATTTGATAAATATTACAGTCCATTATATGTAACTGCAGATAGGGTTAAAATAAGTCAAGTTTTTACCAATCTTATTGGAAATTCTATTGCTTATGGAAATGAATATGGTGAAACTACTATTACTATTTCAGTTTTCGAAAGCTTAGTTACTATTGAAGTTACAGATAATGGACCTGGAATTGAAAGTAAAGAAATACCAAGATTATTTGAACGGTTTTATCGTGTTGAAAAAAGTAGAAATAGAAACGATGGTGGCTCTGGTTTAGGATTGGCAATTGTTAAACATATTCTTGAATCACATGGTCAAAATATACAGGTTAGGAGTGAAATAGGAATTGGCAGTACTTTTTCATTTAGTTTAGATAAAAGTCAAGTTTCTGGACTTGTTAGTTCAAGAGGTGTGCCATTATAATAATTTTAAAAAGCGGATAGAATTTTAATAGCTCTATTTTATCAATTTAACAATTTCTAATTAGATATTTTATATAACAAAAATCTTCAAGCTAGTTATTAATGAAAATCAAATCTTATTTTTGTTTTCAATTTTCTTTAGTTATTTTTGAATTAAACTATAAATTCTGATATGCATTTTCTGCTTTGTTCCTTCTTGTTTATTACATTTACGAGCTTTGCACAAATGAAATCTATCGCTATTCAACGTGAAACAATCGGTTCTTGTGGAATAAGTTCAACAACTTCTGGTTTTAAAATTCAAGCATCTGTTGGACAAGCGAGTATTGTCTCAAATGAAACTGGTAACTCTAACTTTCATCTCTCACAAGGTTTTCAGAAAGCTTTAGTTCGAAATAAAAGCTTATCTGACTGGGAGATAATTGCTTTTCCAAATCCAAATAATGGAAATTTTAGTTTTACTACAACTTTACCTTCTGATGAAAAGTTAAGTTTTGAAATTCTCGATATTCAAGGCAAATTGATTTACAGTAGCGATGCTCATGGAGGAGAAACAATTTCAATTAATTTGAATAAAACTGCTGATGGTTTGTATTTCCTAAAAGTAAAAACACATTACACTTTTTCTACAATTAAAATCGAGGTTTTTCAATGAGAAAGGTGTTTTTCTTTTCATTATTTGTTTCTCTGAACTTTATTAGTTTTAGTCAACGAAATATGCGCCCTGAGGAAGTAACGCTCGTTGGTGGTAGAGCATTTTATTCTTTTCTCTATAAAGATAATACGACAGAAAATTATTTCAATTTTGAATACAAGCCAGGATTTACTTATTCAGTCTACTATTCATTAAAATTTCGTTATAGAAACGTGTTACGGTTTGAAGGTTCTGCCTTTCAAGCTGGAAGTAGAGCAATTTATGCAGGTAATTTGATTCAATGGAATTTGAATTATTTGTCTTTAGGAACAAGTTATTTATTTAAAATTATAGATAAAGAACAACGTAAGGAGTTTTCAATATATGCAGGTCCAACTTTTCAATTTTCTTATTTAGCTCGTGGTCAACAAGTTGTAAATAAATTGAACTACAATCTAAAACAAACGGATGGTTTTAAAGATTGGAATATTCACAGCGGACTAATTGTTGGAACAAAATACTTAGCCACTCAGCGAGTTCATCTTTCTATTGAATATCGTTTTGATTGTAGTCTAGGGCAAATTGAAGGAGCAGACGCAACTACAGGTCAAATAACAAGAAATATTGGACATATTGGTACAGTTGGAGTAGGATTTAGTTTGAGATAGAATTATTTTTTATTTAATTAACAGAAAATCAATAACTTTAGTCACATTTTTAATTAAAAAAGTAGGTTAAAACATATAGAAAGAATTATGCAAAGATTTTTATTTATCACTTTTGCCTTGTTTTTGACGCAGTTAGTTTTTGCGCAAGTGCCACCACAAGGTATCAATTATCAAGCTGTCGTTTACGATATTGGAGGAAGTGCAATGCCAGGAATTGACACCTACGATTTAATTCTTGCTAATAAGGATATTTCGGTTCGTTTTACCATTTTACAAGGAAATCCAACTGGAAATCCTATTTATTCTGAAACGCATTCTACTACAACTGATGATTATGGAATGTTTTCTTTGATTATTGGTCAAGGAACACCTGTTTCAAGTTCTCTTTTTCCAGCAATTGATTGGGGAACCGGTTTGCATTTCTTAAAAGTAGAAATTGATAAAAATGCAGGTTCTGATTTTACTGTAATTTCAAATCAACAATTTTGGAGCGTTCCTTATGCGCTTTATGCTAATTCTGCAGGCTCTGGAATTGAAAGTATCTTAGATAATGGCGACGGAACTTTCACAGCAACTTATGCGGATGGAACTTCTCAAACCATTGGGCCATTAGGTTGGACTTTAGGTGGAAATCTGGGAACAAACGACTCGCAAAATTTTGTTGGCACAAGAGACGCACAAGATTTTGTAACTAAAACAGCTAACGTTGAAAGAATGCGAGTTCTGAAAAATGGTCAAGTAGGAATCAATACAGCGTTTCCAGACTCTTCTGCTTTATTGGAATTAAGTTCTACACAAAAAGGATTCTTACCTCCAAGAATGACTAGAATCGAAAGAGACAATATTTCAAACCCTTCAAAAGGATTAATGATTTTTAACCAAACAGATAGTTTGATGGAATATTACAATGGAAGTTGTTGGTTACCAACTTATCTTTCCTCTTGTGATGATTGCGTTTTTAACCTTTCACTTCCGACAAATGTAGGTACAATTGACCGTGTTACCTCCGACACTATTGCCATTCAAGTCAATGTCAATCAAATTACTTCACCTAACCAAACGATTTCTTTTTTCGCTTTACATAATTTACCAAGTTTCACAACAACTTATTTTACAAATGATACTGTAAATGGAAATGGGAATACAACATTAGTTGTTAGTGCATCTATTTTTGATGAACCGGGTTTATATCCAATCGCAATTCAAGCAGTTTGTGGAAATTCTGTTCGTGTAAAAGTTTTCTATTTAACGATTGATAGTTGTTACCAAGTTTATATTAATAATGCTGTTTCAGAATATAATTTACAACAATTCAATAATTTACCTGGTGTAGGAAATCCAATTTGTGTAATTGTTGACGTTACATCACTTGGACAACTTTCAAGTCCATTGGCTAGCTCTCCAGCTTTCAAAGAAGGAGCTTTAGATCCTCAAAGTCATGTTGGAATTAGAAATTATGGTGTTTTTTTAGCTCGTGGTGGTAATGGAGGTTTAGGAGGAAATTTTGGTGCTTTTGGAAATGCAGGTCAAAATGGAGGAACAGCTATTGATATGTCTTGTAAAACATCTTTATTAAACTATGGATTTATTTATGGAGGTGGCGGCGGTGGTTCATCAGTAGGATTAAGTACTGCATTTTCGTTGCCATTTGTTGGAACATTTACTTTTGCAATTGGTGCTGGAGGTGGGGGAGGATGTGCATTAGGTGCTGGAGGTGGTTCAGGCGCTACAGTTATTGGTATTTGGGACAATGGAACAAGTGCAACTGGTGGTTTAAGTGCTCAACCTGGAGTAGGAGGAACAGAAAATTTGCCCATTCCTATTCCACTTGGGCCTGTAACGATTACAATCAATCCTGATGTGCAAGGTGGAGACGGTGGTGATTATGGATTACCTGGTACTTCCGGTAATTTAGTGGTAAATATAGCTGCTACAGTTCCAATTGTAGGTACAATTAATATTCCAACTCCACCAATTACGAATTTTCCTGCAGGAGGTGCTGCGGGTTTTGCACTTAAAAAGAACAACTATCCCTTAATTGGAATTCCAAATGGGACTTATCAATTGAATAATTTAAAAGGTATTATCAATGACTAAAAGAAAACAACTATTTTTAGCTTTAGTGCTTTTTGTTCCGAGCTTTTTCTTTGCTCAATCTAAAGTTGCTGTTTACGGAAGTTTATGGGAAAATGGCTCTGAATCAACTTGTAATTGGTTTTTCAATGGTGATTTAGCTTGTATGCAACTTATCTTTAAAGGTGCTCAAAATGAGACGATTGATACAAGGTTGATCATGAATGCAAAAACTAATAAAATGACTGTTATTACCTCAAGTAACGGGAACGAAACATGTGTTTCAATTTCAGCCGATAGCATTCTGAGAGAAAATAACACACAATTGAAATTTAATTCATCTGGAAGCACCAAAGAATTTGAAAATATAGGTAATTGTGTTCGTTATAATGCTAAAAACCACACCAATGAATACCTAATTTATAGTTTTGAAAATAATGCTATTTCATTATCAAAATTTAAGAATTTTATTAAGAATGACGTAGTTTTTGAATTCTTAAGCTCGACTGTGAATCATCAGTTTCCGTCACAAGCTCTTACTGTTTCAGCAACGGGAGAATTACAGCGATCTTATTTGGCAAGTTCAATTAATGAAACTTTTTCAGATATTATTTTTGAAGGAATTTGTGAATAATAATTTGTAATCGTTTAAACAGAATAAATAGCATAAATAACAGGTCTGCTTGGACTTGCATCATTTTCAAATGGGGCCATTTGTAGTTCTAGCAAATAATTTCCATCTAGTACATTATCATTTACATAAATTAATTCAGTAATAGTTTTGTCATTAGGATTTTCAGGGACATTCCAAAATGCGTGGTGAAAAGCTAATTTTCCTTCGTCAGATTCACGATCAACAGATGGCATGTCAACCAGTAAGTGCTTTATTCCAAAACGTTCAATAAGTTCTATTACATTTAAATCTAAATAGGCAGGATTTGTGTCAGAATAGTTTTTGCTCGTTTTATCTTCAGAATTTGGCAATGTTCTAATAATCAAGGCTTCAAACGAACTTGCTTCATTTAATTTTGTTTCAAGTATATCTTTAGTAATTAATTCATCACCATTTTCTAAGATTTCAGGTTGAACACTCACAAGCATTGCTTTAAAGAAAAACGTTTTTAATTTTTGATTGACAGAAACAACCTTAGGTGTGATATGTCCGTGACATTCGGTATGTGTCCCATGTCCATGAGGGTTGAAAAAAACATCTCGAAAATTTACTCCACCGCCTTCTGATACACTTCCAACAAAACCATTAGCTCTTACAGGTTCAAATGTTGGAGGATTAACATACCACGCTCTAACATTTTTTTCTCCAGTTTGTAATCCAATTGAAAGATCAATGGGTTCATTTGTTTCGATGTATTCACTTCCATTTAAATATAGTCGCATAAGTTCCAGTAAAAGTCTTAGATGATAAATTTAATGAAAAATACAAGTTTTCAGATACTAGGTCTTCTTCCTCAATACAAAATTCTGCCCCAGATACACTTTTCGAACTTGTTCGTCGGCAGCTAATTCTTCAGCTGTACCAGATTTTAGAATACTTCCTTCGAATAAAAGGTAGGCCCTGTCTGTGATTGAAAGTGTTTCTTGCACATTATGATCGGTAATTAAAATTCCAATGTTGCGTTTTTTTAGCTCAGACACGATACTTTGAATGTCTTCCACTGCGATTGGGTCAACGCCTGCAAAAGGTTCGTCGAGCAATACAAATTTTGGATCAGTGGCTAAAGCGCGCGCAATTTCTGTACGGCGTTTTTCTCCTCCAGAAAGACGATTTCCAAGATTTTTGCGAACGTGTGTCAAGTGAAATTCACTTAAAAGTGTTTCCAGTTTTTCTTCGCGCTCTTGCTTGTTCAAGTCGGTCATTTCTAAAATCGCCATAATATTGTCTTCGACGCTCAATTTCCTAAAAACAGAAACTTCTTGCGGTAAATATCCAATTCCAAGTTGGGCACGTTTGTACATGGGTAAACCTGTGATTTCTTGTTCATCTAGGAAAACTTTGCCTTCATCGGGACGAACCAAGCCAACAATCATGTAAAAAGAAGTTGTTTTTCCAGCACCATTTGGACCCAAAAGACCAACGATTTCTCCTTGATTTACCTCCACAGAAACTCCATCAACGACGTTTCTGCCTTTATACGTTTTACGAATATTTTTGGTGTACAACTTCATCGGACGAAATTACTAAAAATAAAACACCAGCTTTGCTCTTATTCCCAAAGGACTTACGCCGGGATCAAGGTGTGTCATTCGCCAAACTAAGTCAACTCGACCAAATTTCAAAATATTCTCAATTCCGACGCTTGTTTCCGCATAAGGAATAGTGTTGAATTTCTTCACGAAACTTGGCATTAACATTTCTGATTGGTGTCGAGAACTGACATCGCCTAATACAATTTTTCCTGTTGTCACTAATCTTAATTTCAATTTTTTAATCAACGGAATACGATCAAAAAGTAGTCCTCCCCATTGATTTGATATAAAACCACTTACATATTTATCAGAAATCAACTCTAAAAAGTTCAATTTATTAAATGCACTGGACATCAAATAAAGCGATTGATTTTCTTCATGAACTTTCAAAAATGGATAGGCTGTGTTTCCATTGATGTATCCAAGTGTAAATCCGTAATATAACCTTCCGAAAATACCTAGATGACGATAGTGTTCAAATTGAAATTCAAATTTTTGATAGTTATATTGACTGCCTAATATACCTTTGACTCCAATAATTGTTTGAAAAGAAAGAATTGGGTTGGTGGTAGTAACAGCTGTTCGATCGATATTGCCTGACAAGAATTCTTCGTTTTTAGCCCAACGGATACGAGCAGTAAATTCTGTGGTTTTAATGTTTGAAATCGAAACGGTGTCAAACCCTTGTACACGTTTATAATTTGCCAAACCAAGTGGAGAAAAGGATTTCCATTCTGTTCCAGTGAATAATATAAAGTCTTTTTTAATATCTTTTTCTAAGTTTAATCCGGCTTTGGTCACAAAAGTAAGTTTATCAAATGGCGCTGTACTTAAAACAGTTGTAAAGGTGTTTCCCATAGAAAGTGCACTTGGAGATTGTCCAATTTGTTCAATGTCATAGGAATAAAAGCCAGCCAATATACCTCGTTTTTTGGGAGTTATATTATAGCGGATTTTACCCATATATTTGAATTATTCATCACCAAATCCGTAGGCGACTTTTCCTCCTAATTCAATACGTTTAGAAAAATTATTTGAAGTTCTCAAGGCTAAACCGAGGCGCAATTGTTCAACAGGATTAAATGCAACTAAAGAAAATGCACTTCCTAATTCTATTTTACCAAGCAAAACGTAACCTGTACTTGCTAAATAGGTCAAGTTTTTCATCGTCTTGAAGAAACGTGTTTGTTGCAAGGAATCAACCATTTCAATGATATTTCCTTCTTGAGTGCTTAATTTAACGTGGCGTTCTTTGTTCCAATAATCATCGCTACGCAATTTTGCGCTGTCCAGAAATTCAACAGTATTGTCACTTTTATAAAATTCTTCTTCCCGCTTTTGATTAATTGTAATATTTCTTCTGCTACTGTATTTTCGCCCAAAAAGCCCATACAATTTGGAATTTTCTGTAACGCGAATATCGGCAATCAATTTTTCTTCGACCATCATCCAAACTTCTTTTTCGACTTGTTCAAATTCTTGTTCAAAGTAAAAATCTGTAATGAAATTTAAATTTGCTCCAGGAGAAATACTCGCACTAAATCGTTTGATTGCATAAGTAGTATCGTGAATCCACATTTCTCCTTCAAAGGTTAAATCTCCCGTTCTTTTTGGTGCAAAACGTAATTTATAACACCAGTTTTTATCAATAAAAGTAGAGTCTTCAAGGTAGAATTTGTAATAGTTTCTTGCATAAGGTGCAACTGGGCTAATAAACGACTTATAAAATAAATCGTAAATATTATCATAGACGTTGATATCCAAGTACATATCACCTAAAAATTGATTCACTTGCAGGTTTTCAATTCCTGTGATCCGCGTTGCTTTTACGACCTCTTTCTTGAGTTTTGGTTTATTTTTGAAATAAAAATCAGAAATGGATTCCGTTAAAATCACAGGTAGATACGTTTTTCCTTCGTCAGTTGAATCTAAATAATCCATAACTACATCGAGGCGTTTTACGATTCCGTTTTCTGTGAATTTGTCGCCAATGTTATTTAAATCAAGTTGAATCTTATTGTACAATTCGTAATCGTAAGCTTCGAGTTTTTCTTTGTTGTTTATGGGTTTATTTGCTACCACTAGTTTATGTAATCGAGTCGAAGGCAGTTCATCAGGAGCTTTAATTATAACTTCTTGTATGTTATTTGTTGAAACTTGTAGCTTAATATCAAGGATATTTTCTTTGTCTTTTATAATCTTTTTTGATTGAATTTGGTAGCCAGGTGCATTAATAATTATTGAGTCAGTTGCGTAATAGGTTTCTAGGAAAAAATTACCTAACGAATCTGTTAAAGTTCCAATTTTTGAATTCTGAAATCGAATTTTAGCATAAGGAAAACCCTGACCATCCGAGCTATCAATTACTTTTCCTTTTACTATCGTTTTTTGACAAATTACAGTAAATGAAAAAAAAGCAAAACAAACCAGAACTATACATCTCATCTTTAAGATTTATTTTCGTTGCGTTGATTCTTTTCAACACGTTTTGCAACGTAAATCCCAACTTCATATAAGATCAAAATCGGAATAGAAACTATTACTTGAGAAAGCACATCTGGTGGAGTAATTATTGCGGCTAAAATTAAAATTGCAACAATTGCATGTTTTCTATAAGTAATTAAAAAGGCAGCGTCAAAAAGTCCAACTTTTGTTAGAAAATAAGAGACAATCGGTAATAAAAAGAATAAACCAGTGTAGAAAACGGTTGAAATTACCGTACTCATATAAGAATTGATTGTAAAGATATTCTCAATTTGGGAACTCATAGTGAACGTTCCAAAGAACTGAATACTCAAAGGAGCCACAACAAAGTAGCCAAAAGCAATTCCTAAAAAAAATAAGAAACTAACGTAAAAAACAATTCCACGCGCCATTTTTTTCTCAGTGAATTTCAAACCTGGTTTTACAAATGACCAGATTTGATAGAAAATAAAAGGGAAAGCCATTACAACACCGCCCATAATACTCAACATCAATGCGTAAGAAAATTGGCCAGAAACGGTCATACTTTGCATTTTCACAGGAATGTCACCGACACAAACACCAAAGAACTTACATAATAGTTTGAAAGTGATGAAATCTTTATTGACCATTTTTAGAAAGATTTCATTCATGATTTTTTCTTGATAAATCCAAATGACTGTTCCAAAAATAATTACTGCAATTGCAGAGCGCACCAGTCGCCATCTCAATTCCTCAAGATGTTGTAAAAAAGACATATTTGTTTCTTCTGCCATGATGCAAAAGTAAACAATCTCAAGGATTTGAGAATCTTAATTTTTCCGATGTGAGCATTTACATTCAACAATAATTTAAGAAAACTGGACTTTTTTTATTGTTTTATGATGAACGTAAGAAGATTACGTTCATCCAATCTACCTTTGTCCTATAAATTAAAAGACTATGGAAACACAATTAGAAATTAAAGGATTAAGATTTAATGATTTTGACCAACAAGTATGTGTGATGGCGAATGTTATCAAGGACAATCTTTCCTACTGGACAACGCTTTTTGTAGATATGACCTCTCTGAACAATATTTTGAATTTGATTCAAAAACAAAATCCAGAAAAGAATTTGATGGATGAAATAGTTGCCAAAGAATTCGTAGATTTCACAGAATACGAACTTTCTTTAGACCAACATCAAGCTGTTTGCACGTGGGAAGAAGTAAAAGGTAAAAACAAAGAAATGAAACAGATTAGAGCTTAAGGCTGAATTATTATTGTTTCTTCACTAGTAGTTTCTGGTTCAATTTTGATAATACCATCTCCTGATTTACTGAGTTTAAAAGCTTTTACATCAAGAATAGCTACTCCAGCTTGACCTGATTGGTATAGCTTACTCATATTAAATACCGCTAAGCCTGAACTATTTGTTAAAACGGTATCTCTAACTACATTTATTCCTTGAGTACCATCAGGTGTTCCGAAAGGTTCACCCGTTGATGTTCCAAATAAAACTACTGTTGCATCTTTTACAGGATTACTTGATTCATCAAGGACATAAATATTTGCAATTGTATCCTTCTGTTTACGACATGATGAAAAAGTTTGAGCAACAACTATTGCTAATAAAATAAAAAGTGCTTTTTTCATGAGGTAGGTTTTTGAAAATTAGGGTTGAATAAAAACTGTTTCTTCATTTACAGTTTCAGCTTCAATTTTGATAATTCCTTGACCGATTTTATTCAATTTTTGTGCTTTTATGTCTAAAACTGCAACTCCAGCTTGACCTAATTGATAAATATCGTTGAAATTAAAAGAAGCTAAACCAGCTGAATTGGTATAAAGTGTATCGAAAACCGCTACTGTTTGAGGAGTACTACTTGTGTTTGTTCCATATAAAATTACCATTGCACCAGAAACATTTAAATTTTCTTCATCTTTTACATAAATATTGGCAATTGTATCGCCTTTTTTTCTACATGATGTAAAAGTGAAAGCGAAAAGAACAACAGAAAATAAGAGAATAATGTTTTTCATGATTTTTAATTAGGTAAATAAATTGTTTCAACAGATGTCGTATGAATTCTACATCTTGTATAACCAGTTGTGTCTTTGTTATTATATTTTACGATAATATCGAAATATCCTGTAGTGTTTTCTTTTCCTGAGGTGTTAAAATACTCATCCATATCAATTACAGAAAAACCAGAACTGTTAGTGAAAGATGTGTCAACAAACTCCAACGTAGGAGGGTTTGATTGTTGATCGCCAATCACAATTACTTTTGCTCCACCAACTAACTGATTGGAGGAAGAGCGAACAAATACTTTTAAAATAGCTGGATCTTTTGGTTCACAAGCGTTGTGTAGAAACAACAATGCAAACAAAATAGGTATAAAGTAGAGTTTTTTCATAGTTTTTTAAAGCTAGCCAAATTTACACTTTTTTTTTAATTCAACAATTCGTCTCTAATAAGAGGACTATTTTACAACTACAACTGTCTCAGTCACTACTTCTTGCTCAACAGTCACAATTCCTTCACCATATAATCCAAACTGTTTTGCTTTAATTTTTAATACAGCAACTCCCGTTTGTCCTGATTTGTAATGATCATTAAAATTAAAGCTAGCCACACCTAACTCATCTGTTGTTTTTTCCATGTTAAGCGTAACAATATTACCAAAGGTAGTTGGTTCTGCTTTTACTTCAACTTGTGATCCCTCAATTACTTGTCCACTTTCATTTTTAACAATTACAGCCAAGATCGTGTCTTGCTTTTTATAACAAGCAGTCAACAAAAAAAGAAGCAAAAAACCGCCAACCTTGATAATTGATATCTTTAATTGAAAGAAGGCTATTTTTTTCTTATAAATTTGCATTAACAAACTTGTTTGACACTTAAACAACGTTTGAGACAAAAAAGTTACAATTTCAACACATGAAAATACAAATTGAAGCAATTCTTCAAGAAATAAATGCATATTCCATTTCTTCTACGGCAGAATTAGAAGTTTTCCGAATTAAATACCTCGGTAGCAAGGGAATTCTCAAAGATTTATACGCAGAATTAAAAAATGTTCCCAACGAACAAAAAAGAGAAGTCGGTCAATTAATCAATAGTTTACGTCAAGCAACAGAAGATTTTTATGCAAATCATAAAGATAACTTAGCTTCTACAACTGAAAAAAATACTGATTTTGATTTTTCTAGACCGGGAGAAAATATTTCAGTTGGTGGTCATCATCCTTTATCTTTGGTTAAAAGAGAAATCATCGAGATTTTTTCTCGCATCGGATTTATCGTTTCAGAAGGACCTGAAATTGAAGACGATTGGCATAATTTCTCGGCTCTAAATTTTCCACCAGAACATCCAGCTCGCGATATGCAAGATACTTTTTTCATCCAAAAAGGTGAAAATGAAATGGCTTTGCGTACACACACAAGTTCTGTTCAAGTGCGTGTGATGGAATCTACAAAACCTCCAATTCGAACTATTTCGCCCGGAAGAGTATATCGCAACGAAGCAATTTCTGCTCGTGCTCACTGCTTTTTTCATCAAGTTGAAGGTTTATACATTGATAAAAATGTTTCCTTCGCTGATTTAAAACAAACGCTTTTATTTTTCGCTCGTGAAATGTTTGGTGAGAAAGCCCAAATACGTTTGCGTCCTTCCTATTTTCCATTTACGGAGCCAAGTGCAGAAGTGGACGTTTCTTGTACTTTGTGTAATGCAAAAGGCTGTAATGTATGTAAATACTCTGGCTGGTTGGAGATTTTAGGTTGCGGAATGGTTGATCCAAATGTGTTGGAAGCATGTGGAATTGACGCTAATGAATTTACAGGTTTTGCTTTCGGAATGGGAGTAGAACGCATTGCACAATTAAAATATCGTGTTACTGATTTGCGTCTTTACTCAGAAAATGACCTTCGCTTTTTAAAACAATTTACACCTGGAATCTAATGGCTTGGATTAAACTAACGGACGAAAACCAACTAGAAGAATGTTGGATTTTAAGTCACCAAAAACCACAATTGATTTTCAAACACAGCACACGTTGTTCAATTTCTACGATGGCTTTGTCGCGCTTTGAAGGAAGCGGGATTTTAGAGAGCGATGCGGTTGATTCCTATTATTTGGATTTAATTCAATTCAGAAATATTTCAAATGCAATTGAGTCAAAAAGTGGCGTTGTTCATCAATCTCCACAAGTAATCGTTCTAAATAAAGGAGAAGTAATCTTATCCGAAACCCACGGAATGATTAATGGACGTTCAATTCTTCAACAAATTAAAACATTAAATTCATGAAAAAATATGTAATCTACCTTGTAATAATTGGTCTGATTGTAGCTTTTGTTTTGCCGTATGTAATGCCAAATTCTACTTCGTCTGAAACGCCTCCTTTTAGTTTTAGTTTCACAGAAAATTTAGCTGTTCCCCACGGTCAAACCTTACCAATTCCTTTTGAAGTAAGCGAGGATATTCAAAAAATAGAGCTTTCCATAAATGGAAAAAAATTAAATACTTGGACAGCACCGAAAGGAAAGATTACTTACACTTTGGATACGAAGGATTTCCAAGTTGGCGCTTTTGGAATTGAAATAGTGGCTTTTAGAAAGGATGGAACTTCTTTTTCCGACCAACGATTGATTCGCATTCTTTCTGATATTACTCCAGAAAAATGGTCAGTTGAAATCGTTTCTTCACTTCCGCATTTGGAAACAAGCTTCACACAAGGTTTGGAATTTAATGAAGGGAAATTATTTGAAGGAACAGGTGACCCGAACCAAAATGGAGAAACAATTATTGCAGAAGTTGATTTGAAAACAGGTGCAATTGTGAGAAAAATGGGCTTAGATGCTACTCATTTTGGCGAAGGAATCACGATTTTGGGCGATGAACTCTATCAGCTAACGTGGAAAAATCAAAAATGCCTCGTTTATAACAAAAGTGATTTTAAATCAATCAAGGAATTTACATACACTGGTGAAGGCTGGGGACTTTGTAACGATGGAAAAAGTTTAATTATGTCTGATGGCTCTGAACGAATTTATTTTAGAAATCCTAAAACATTCGACGTTGAACGCACAATTGAAGTATATACCGATCAAGGACCAATTGCTCGCCTTAATGAATTGGAATTCGTTGACGGTTTAATTTATGCTAATATTTGGACCTCCAACAATGTCGCAGTGATTGACCCGGTAACAGGAAAAGTTTTAGCAACAATCGACGCAACACAATTGGTTCAAGAAGGGAAAGGAAATGGAGAAGTGTTAAACGGAATAGCGTACAATGCTGCAACAAAAAAGCTTTATATGACTGGAAAATTCTGGCCAAAATTATTTGAGGTTGTGGTTAAGAAAAATGTTATTTCATAAGTGAGTACTTATTTTTCATACCTACATAGTAACTATTGTTATTAGAAACTCACATTAATCCAGTAATTGATTTCAAACCCTTCACCATGCAAAACAATCAAAACGTAAGTGACTTTTATGATGAGTATGTAAGCTTGCAACGAAAAACGGGTATCAATGATCGGATTTATGGGCTTTATAAACGTCTTTTAGAATTAGGTTTAAAAGACACTTCAACGGTTTTGGAACTTGGTTGCGGAATTGGAACTTTGACGCATTTGTTAAGTTTCAAGATTAAGCAAGGAAAAATTGAAGCAATTGACATTAGTGGAGCGTCTATCGAATACGCGAAACAAGAAATTAAAAATGCAAACATTCGCTTCAAAACACAAGATGTAACTGATTTTACAGCTGAACTCAAGGTATTTGATTTTATTACTTTGTTTGATGTTCTAGAGCATATTCCGTTAGAAAAACACGCTACTTTCTTTCAGCGCATCAGTAATGTGATGACTGCTTCATCTTATTTTGTTATCAATTTGCCCAATCCTGATTTTATAGAACACGATATTTCTCAAGAAGCAGATTCCTTGCAAATCATAGATCAACCTGTGCCCCTACCCGATTTGATTAAACAACTTGACGAGGCCGGTTTGGAATTGTTGTTTTTTGAAAAATATGGAATATGGAATATCGATGAATACCAATGGTTTGTTCTGAGAAAAAAAAGAAATTTTATTCAAGTTCCAATTGAATCAACACTCACCTTCAAGCAGCGATTAATTCGACGATTTGTTAGATTGAGAATTAATCAATGGAATAAAAAATGGCAGTAAAAAACCTTTAAAAACTATAAAAAACTAAAAATACAACCCTCTCGCCCCAAATTTATTTCCTTGGATAATCAATGCTGGAAAAGGAATTTTAAGGTAATTCAGTTGGCTAAAAACGGTTTTTAAAAAGTGATTTTTCACTGGAATGCGTGAGAAATCAATATCCATCGAAAGTAAAAATTCCCTTCTTGATTGATAGTTTAAGTAAGTTTCTTCACCACCAACAATTTTTTGGTCCGCGCTGTAGCCCAAACTAAGACACAACCATTTTGGAAATTTATTGTCACCCATTGTTCCTGGAGAAAAACTCAACCAATAAGTTTGACCGTTGTAATCTTTTAATAATTGTTCTGAAAAAGTACTTCCCAAAATTTCTGGTCGAAGCGCTGCATACTCAGTAGTGTGAAAGGAAAATTTTGGTAAAATAATCTGTTGTTTAAACAAGCGTTCTTGTCCCCAAAATAAAGCTGAACCGCCAACATTTGCTGCCATATCGTAGGCTGAAAATCCCCATTCGGCGGAAAATCCATCTAAAACTTCTATGAAAGTTATATAACTTAAACTCAAACCAACACCTACCCAATCTGCATTTTTAGATTTCATTCCTCCCCATCGATAAAGTTGCGAAATGTTTCTAGAAATCTGATAGGTTGAGTATGCGTGACCAGCTTTGTCCATTTGTAGCCAATTTCCACCATCGTTAAAGAAATGGAAATCTGTCCACGGATTGTTGTACCATACACTTTGCAAACCAATCAAACTTCCAGAATAACCAACACCAATTAGTGATGAACTAACGATTAATCGCTTCTTGTTCAAAGAGTCCGCTGGTTTCCAAAAATTGCTTTGTGCCATTAAATAGCTGGGAAACAAAAAGATAAAAAGTAGCCTCAGGAAAAAATTCACAATTCGAAATTAAGGAAATAAATTGAAGATTGAGATTTAACCACTAAAAGTTGGTTGTGAATTTATAGGTTTCTAGAAGGGACTATTAGGTAAACTTTTAAAAATTATGTCAACGAATTCACCAATTAACTGAACAGATGGTTTTTTGACTACTTACATGGAAGACTTTTGATGATATCAACTCAATAATGATGGAATTGGCTTGGTGGAAACCTACGGAAAAGCATATTTTTAAATTCTTAACGTTGGATTTTTGATTAGTTCTTCACGTGCTTTTCAACATCATTCACTTCAATGTACAATTTATCTTTATATCCCATTTCGTCGATTTCAATGTAAAGCATTTCATCTTCAAAGCCAATTACTTTCCAATACTTTCTAAAGTCATTGATGCCATTTCTACAAAATAGTACTTGGTCTCCAATTTTAAAATCGTGTAATTGAAATTCATTTGTTTTCATTAGGTATCTATATTGAAATTGAATAAACCAAAATTACTTTATTTTTTGGCTTTACTGAGAAATCTCAATTGTTAGTTTTCAGTAATTTTGTCCCATGGAAGAAATCAAAAACAAAGTCA
>Ga0247832_1002535_pt1 | contig 27675 bp, 25 predicted proteins | sample LaCruzMarch2015__10_FD_192407 | JGI IMG/M metagenome (GOLD analysis project Ga0247832, IMG submission 192407) | Freshwater microbial communities from meromictic Lake La Cruz, Castile-La Mancha, Spain - LaCruzMarch2015_4m | ecosystem: Environmental > Aquatic > Freshwater > Lake | place: Spain... | reverse complement strand
ATTTCTTTAGTTTTTAAATCGCGTCTCGCCAATTCTACGTTACCATTTTCTAAATCTCTTGGACCCATCGCCAGTCTAATTGGAATACCCTTCGACTCATATTCTGCAAATTTCCATCCTGGTCTTCTGTTGTCGTCATTATCGTATTTGAAGGATATACCTAGCGATTTCAGTGATTCCCCTAAGGTGATAAATTTTTCAGAAATAGCATTTAATTCGTCATCATTTCTATAAATCGGAATACCAACCACTTGAATCGGTGCTAGGGAAGGAGGGAGAACGAGTCCTTCATCATCGGAATGAGTCATAATTAGTGCGCCCATCAATCGTGTTGATACCCCCCAAGAAGTAGCCCAAACGTGATCTAGTTTTCCTTCTTTATCTGCAAATTTTACTTCAAAGGCTTTTGCAAAATTTTGACCTAAAAAATGAGAAGTACCGGCCTGTAGCGCTTTACCATCTTGCATTAAAGCCTCAATACAAAGTGTGTCTTCTGCTCCAGCAAATCGTTCACTTTCTGTTTTACGACCTAATAAAACGGGCATTGCCATGTAATTTTCAGCGAAATCTGCATAAACGTGCAACATTTGATCCGCTTCATCCATCGCTTCTTGTTTGGTAGCATGCGCCGTATGACCTTCCTGCCATAAGAATTCAGTGGTTCTTAAGAATAAGCGTGTTCTCATTTCCCAGCGCACCACATTGGCCCATTGGTTAATTAAGATTGGTAAATCACGGTACGATTGAATCCAATTTTTATACGAATTCCAAATGATCGTTTCAGATGTTGGTCGAATTATTAGTTCCTCCTCTAGTTTTGCACTTGGGTCAACAACAACGCCGCTGCCATCTGGAGCGTTCATTAATCGGTAGTGGGTTACAACGGCACATTCTTTTGCGAAACCTTCCACATGGCTAGCTTCTTTACTAAGGTAAGATTTAGGAATAAATAATGGAAAATAGGCATTTTGGTGCCCAGTCTCTTTAAATTTTACATCTAAAATATCCCGCATTTTCTCCCAAATGGCATAACCATAAGGTTTAATAATCATGCACCCTCTTACATCTGAATGTTCTGCTAAGTCTGCTTTATTTACTAATTCATTGTACCACTTGGAATAATCTTCCGAACGGCTTGTTAATTTCTGAGACATGTTGGTAAAATAGGTATGGCAAAGTTAAATGAAACGCTTGTTTTTTGAGTAAGCGTTGCTTAAAATTTAAAATCTTGTTTGTTTGTCTTGAATCCCTCAATAAATACCGTTTTAACTGTATCCACAGGACCAAACTTCAATAGATGAACATAACAATCCACAGTGAGACCACCAGCCGAGCCATTTTTTATATAATCGTTTAAGTTGAATTCTGCTAAACCATTAGCATCTGTAAATTCCGTTAAATCAATTGCCGGAGGATTTAATGAATTGACGCCATAAATACGCACTTTTGCGTTTACTTTTGGTTGGCCATTTAACGATACATACACGCGGTAAATGGTATCGTCTTGTTTTCCGCACCCCATTAGTATTGAAATGATAACCAAAAAGGATAAAACGAAGCTACTTTTCATACTAAACTATTTAATTTAAGTCAAATGTACGGAATTGAATTACTTTTGAGAAATTTGAATTCAAAAAAATCACTTTTTTAGAAAATATGAATGACATTGTAAGTTGGTTTTCAGAAATAAATCCGGTGCTTGCAGCTTTATTAGCCACAACTTTTACTTGGTTAGTAACAGCCGCAGGTGCAGCAATGGTCTTTGGTATTAAGTCAATGCATCGAGGCATGTTAGACGGTATGCTTGGATTTACGGGTGGGATTATGGTAGCGGCAAGTTTTTGGAGTTTGTTGGCACCATCGATAGAAATGAGTCCGGGGGAAGGATTTGTGAAAGTGTTTCCAGCTGCTATTGGTTTTGGTCTTGGCGCCATTTTTATTTTTGGTTTAGATAAATTGCTGCCTCATTTACATATCAATTTTAATGATAATGAAACTGAAGGAGTGAAAACACAGTTGCATAAAACTACCTTGTTAGTTTTAGCCATTACACTTCATAACATACCAGAAGGGTTGGCAATTGGCGTTTTGTTTGGTGCGGCTGCGAATGGCATGGAAGGAGCGACCTATGCAGGAGCGATTGCCCTAACAATTGGTATTGCGATTCAAAATTTCCCCGAAGGATTTGCTGTTGCTATGCCTTTGCGCAGGGCAGGGGCAAGTCGCCTTAAGAGTTTTTGGTACGGACAACTTTCTGCGATTGTTGAACCAATTGCGGGAGTAATTGGTGCTGTCTCCGTTATTTACATGCAGTCTATTTTGCCCTATGCCTTGGCATTTGCTGCAGGCGCTATGATTTTTGTGGTTGTGGAGGAAGTTATTCCAGAAACGCAGCGTGATAAATATACGGATGTAGCCGTAATGGGATTTATTGGAGGTTTTTTAGTGATGATGATCCTGGATGTTGGTTTAGGATAAAAAATCATTTTCGGATTTCTTTTATCCATTACTAGTTGAGTAGATAATTCCTCCCAACTAATTGCTTTCGAATCCCTAATTAATTTTAACTTTATTATATGAAAGAAATTAAATGCCCAAAATGCAAGGAAGTTTTTAAAGTGGATGAAGCTGGTTTTGCAGATATTCTTAAACAAGTAAGAGACGATAAGTTTGAAGAAGAATTACAAAGTAGGTTAGGTCTTGCCGAAAAAGAAAAGGAAAATGCCATTCAGCTAGCGGAAGCAAATCTTAGAAACTCTTTGCAAGAGAACCTTGCGAAAAAGGAGAAGGAAATTATCGAGTTACAAGCAAAAAATGAACGCGAACAAGCGGAACAGTTGGCTAAAAAAGCGACGGAAATAGCTGATATGAAGGCGAAATTAGAAAATGCTGAACTATTAATGAAGCTTTCTGTTGCGGAAGCCATCCAAAAAGTGGAAAAAGAAAGGGATGAATTTGCCAATAGTGTACAACTTAAAGAAGCAGAAAATCAATTAAAACAACTGGCATTAAGTGAAAAGTTTGCGGCAGAATTAAAGACCAAAGATGAAATCATAAAGATGAAAGAGGAAGAGCTTGATTATCGTAAGGATATGAAGCTCAAACTTTCAACAAAAATGGTAGGTGAATCGTTAGAGCAACACTGTGAAAATGAATTCAATAAAATTCGTTCAACGGGATTCCAGCACGCACATTTTGAAAAAGATAACAATATAAAAACAGGAAGCAAGGGGGATTATATTTACAGAGAAAACGACGAGCATGGAAACGAGATCATTTCAATCATGTTTGAAATGAAAAATGAAGCAGATGGCACAGCAACCAAAAAGAAAAATGAAGAGTTTTTCAAAGATTTAGACAAAAATAGAGCGGCAAAGCATTGTGAATACGCCATTCTTGTTTCGCTTCTAGAAGCTGATAACGAATTATATAACGGGGGAATTGTAGATGTTTCATACAGACACGAAAAAATGTATGTGATTAGACCTCAATTTTTTATTCCAATTATTACATTGCTTCGAAATGCGGCAAAGAATTCTATGGTATATAAATCAGAACTAGCGTTTGTAAAAAGTCAAAATGTTGACATTACTAATTTTGAGAATACTATGAACGATTTTAAGGTGGGTTTTGCAAAAAAATATGACCTTGCTAGCAGACAATTTGCCACCGCCATTAATGGGATAGATAAGTCGATTGACTCGCTACAAAAAACAAAAGAAGCCCTATTAGCATCTGTTAACAATCTTCGTCTTGCCAACGATAAAACCGAGGAGTTAACAATTAAAAAATTGACAAAAGGAAACCCAACCATGAAAGCGAAGTTTGACGAGTTAAATAATAAAGTGGAATAATAGAGAACTTTTCTTTTATTCAGGATCAGATAGAACCTTTGTTAAAGATTCCGTAGGAGTTATAAAAAATAATAATTTTATAAAAACAAAAGAAGAAATACTAGTATAAACAATTGTAAAACAGATAAATATCTTAATACAATGACTCAAACAAACAGTAATTGGTCCAGACAAATGAAAACATTTCCAAAGAACTTATCTATATTGTTTTAAGATGGAAAGTAAAATCTAATAAATCAAAATGTACATTCTTCATTTTCCATATTTAGAAGTGCATAATACACAAAACAACGTAATATTTATCGCTTAGTACAACACCTTTAAGGGTTAATTTTTCTCCGTCAAGCTAACCTTTCGCAATTACTTGCAAATAGTTTCTTCTGTTGCTTTAAGGATTTCCCTTACTTCTGCTAATGTAGGAGCTTCAGCATAGGTTCGAAGTACTGGCTCGGTTCCGGAAGGTCTAATCATCACCCATCTTTCGTCGTCGAAGAAGTACTTGAATCCATCTGTGGTTTTTAAATCGCGCACCTTGTATTTTCCGAAAGATTCATAATTATCAGATTTACAATTTGCTATGATCTTTTGTTTTAGTTCTTCTGTTATATGCAAATCACTTCGTTCGAATTTGAAGGCGCCAACAATCGCATAAACTTCATTAATTAATTCGTCTAATGTTTTGCCAGAAAGGGCCATGAATTCCCAAATGATTAAGCCCATCCAGATCCCATCTCGTTCAGGAATATGTCCTTTGACAGCGATCCCACCAGATTCTTCTCCGCCAAGTAGCACATCCTCTCTGATCATTATCGATGCAATTTCCTTGAAGCCTATTTTGGTTATTTCTACTTCAAGCCCATAGTGTTCGCAAAGTTTTTCAACACGAGGCGTAACACTAAAAGCGATAGCTACTTTACCCGTTAATTTTTTATAATTAACCAAGTAATGAATTAATAATAAGATGATATGGTGTGAATCAATAAATTCCCCACTTCCGTTATATAATCCAATGCGATCAGCATCACCATCTGTAGCTAAAGCGCAATGAATTCCTGGGTTTAACGCAATATATTCTTCAAGCCCTTTCAAGTTTTTCGCGATAGGTTCTGGCGCTTGTCCCATGAAGGTTGGGTTGTATTCGCAATGGAGAAGTTTAACACTTGGTAAAATCCTTGGCATAACGCGCTGCCCAGCGCCATACATTGCATCATATACTAAGTTTAGACCAGAACGATTGATGGCATCCAAATCAAAATTCTTTTTTACATGCTCCACATAGCGCGTTTCGAGATCTACTATTTCAATGTCTCCTTCCTTAATTGCGTTTTCGATGGAAATTTCCCCAAGGTCATAGCTGCACGAATCAGGAATAATATCTTCTACTTCTTGTACATTTTCGGGTGATAGTGGACCACCAAAAAAGGCCTTTAATTTAAATCCGTTATAGCTAGCAGGGTTATGACTTGCGGTAATAATCACACCGATTTCACATTCAAGTTGAAAAGCGGCCAATGAAATCATTGGGGTAGAAACAAAACCTCGTGCCATTTTAACAGGAATTCCCTGTGTTAAAAATACTTTTGCTACCGTTTCAGTAAACAATTCACCTGCAAAACGACAGTCGTGACCAATCACCACTTTTGGGGAGGAATAATTCTTTAGTAACCATAAACCCGTAGCTACAGCGACACGCGCCACATTTTCTACTGTAAATTGATCCGCGATTATTGCGCGCCATCCATCAGTTCCGAATTTAATTTTCTCTGCCAAAATAGTTATTTTTTTGTGAAGTTAAGAACCGTTTTTTCAATAATTGCAATGCATTCCATCAATTGTTTTTCTGTTATGGTAAGGGGGGGAGCAAAGCGTATAATATTCCCGTGTGTTGGTTTTGCTAATAAACCATTATGCATTAATGCGACACAAATATCCCATGCAGTAGAGCTTTCAGTTGAATCGTTTACTACAATTGCATTGAGTAAGCCTTTTCCTCTGACGAGCACTAACAAATCGTTTTTCTCTATGATTCGCTGCATTTCACTTCGGAAGATTTTTCCTAGTGTTCGAGCATTTTGTATGAGGTTTTCATTTTTAACTACCTCTAATGCAGCAATTGCGACTTTGGCAGCAATGGGGTTTCCCCCAAATGTGGAACCATGTTGACCTGGTTGTATCACCATCATGATTTCATCATCTGCTAACACAGCAGAAACGGGAAATACACCTCCAGAAAGCGCTTTTCCTAAAATTAAGATATCAGGTTTAACGTAGGTAGCTTGTCTTTCACATTTATTTTCACAGGTACAATTGCCACATACAGCCAAAAGACTTCCGGTTCGTGCGATCCCTGTTTGTATTTCATCCGCAATAAATAACACACCATTATCTTTACATAATTGATGCGCTTTGGCGATGTAATCAGTTGCCGGGGTAAAAACACCCGCTTCACCTTGAATTGGCTCAACTAGAAATCCAGCAATATTTGGTAGTGTTAGCACCTGTTCCAATGCTGCAAGATCGTTATAAGGTATGGAAATAAAACCGGGCGCATATGGCCCGAAATTTTTATTTGAGTCTGGGTCACTGGAAAATGAAATGATGGTAGTGGTGCGACCATGAAAATTACCGTCACAAACCACAATTATCGCTTTATTCTCCTCAATGTTATTTTTCTCGTAGGCCCATTTTCTACAAATTTTGATAGCTGTTTCTACTGCTTCTGCACCAGTATTCATGGGTAGCATTTTATCAAAGCCGAATAATTGGTGCATATATTCCTCGTACGGTCCAAGGGAATCATTATAAAAAGCTCGGGATGTTAACGTCAATTCTTGCGCTTGTGAAATTAATGCCTCCACAATCTTTGGGTGACAATGACCTTGATTAACTGCTGAGTAAGCGGATAGAAAATCGAAGTATTTTTTTCCTTCCACATCCCAAACAAAGACACCTTCTCCTTTTGCCAATACAACTGGTAGTGGGTGATAATTATGAGCGCCATATTTATCTTCTAATTCAAAATAATTTTCGACACTTTTCGTCTTTAGCAATTCATTCATGGGGCAAAGATATAGAATTAAGTACTTTTTATGATTGTCGCCTCATTTTATTCTAATTAAAATATATTTTTGTTTTCGATGAAAAATATTGAAATTAGAAATAGCTTGCTTTTTGTTTTATTTATTCAGTGCATTTCCTTTTTTGGAATGTCCCAAAAAATAATTTCAAATCAAAATAATGCTTGGGTTTTGTATACTGGGAATCATAAGATCAGCAACAAATTTGGCGTCCATTCGGAATACCAATGGCGAAGAGCTGATTTCTTCAACGATTGGCAACAATCTTTAGTTAGGGTTGGTTTAGATTATTATCATAATCCAAATATCACTTTCACAGCTGGCTATGCTTCTATTATTTCTTATCAATACGGTGAACAGCCTATCAATCATCAAACACATGAAAACCGTATTTGGGAGCAGGTTAATTTAAAGTCTAAATATGGTCGTTTTGATTTGCAACATCGCTACCGGATGGAGCAACGATTGATTGATAATTGGAGTAATTCTTCAGGTGCTTTTATTCAGGGAAAAGATAATTATCGCAATCGTGTAAGGTATCGCATGATGGTGAATGTCCCTTTGAGTCGAAAAGAAATGGCAAATAACACTTTATTTTTAAATGTCAATGATGAGGTGTTCTTAGGTTTTGGAAAGGGTATCGCAAAAAATGTATTAGACCAAAATCGATTTATTGCAGCCTTAGGTTGGCGATTTAGTCCAAATTTTAATATCCAATTGGGTTATTTAAATCAGATGGTACTAAAATCAGATGGAATTAAAGTGGAGCGCAATCATACGCTATGGATTTCTACGACTTACAACATAGATTTTACAAAATCTAAAAGATGTCATTCATTGCCAACATTCTATAGAAGTTAGAGTTATTTAGTGAATGTTAGCGTTCGCCGAGACGTAAATATTCGGCCTTAAATTTCATGGTTTTTGATACTGAACTAAAACTGTTAATTTTTAAAATTTCTGCAAGAACATTTTTGAAAAATTTCAGTTTCAGAAAGGAGTAAAAATTGTTCGCGGCGAGTTTTAAATAGTTTTAAAATTATGATTTGCGAACAAAATAGAAATTTAGAGCCTTGACTTTTTTGTTTCTTTTTTTGTCAAGGAAAAAAGAAAGGCAAATAGATTAATTTCTCAAATTAATATTGATTATCTAGTTATCAATTTGTTTAGGATTTTGATCGGTGATACGAAATAGAAAACTCAAAAATTCTTATTCTTCTCCAAATCGTTCTATAACACCTTGGGTTACGCCAGTATTTGAAAATCCTCCATCGTGAAATAGATTTTGCCATTAGATTTCTCGAATATCCAATATGAAAAACATGAAAAATAAATAATAGCAACTAAAAATGGCTAAATCAGATTTAAAATACCATACCATCAAGGACTATAAATCACCTCGATTTGAACCATAAGTTTATCTATTGTGTGAAAAGATAAAGTCTAACCGAACTTAATCTTTTACACAACGCACTGACATTCCGATATATGCACTATTATAGCTTTGTTTAAAAGGCTCACCCTTTTTATCAATTTCAATGGATATAGGATATGTCTGGGAATAAGTTTTGTAATTAATATCTTGCTGTTCAAAAACATCTGAATTAGTTGTCCACCAATTACCTAATGAACCCAATAAAAGACCATCTTGCTTATACATTAATCTTCTTCCACTCGGCATTGCACCGAACCCACTTTCATTACTTCCATTTTTTGAAATTGGCCACCAACCTGATTTGCTTTTCAATGCATTGACATTACCCCTCCAAAAGAATTTGAAAGATCCAACCACTCATCAAGCGATGCAACATGCCATCCTTCAGGTGCTAAACCTCTTGGATCATTAACTGCAAACCAATTATACAATTTACCATAATCTTTAACTAATGTTGAATCATCTCCTGCATATATCCAAGCTGGAATTTGCATCCTTTGCGCCAACATCCAATCTGCATTGTTTTTTGCATGAAATATTGTATCCCCGTTTCTGAAATTCGAAACGTCCAAATTTTTCGACATCCATAGTTCGTGTTTTAAATAAAATATTATTTTTCCTTGTAGACTCCCAAAACTGACATTAAAACAAACTGTATCACTGCATGGAGTAGCTCCGTTAATAGAAAAAGTGAACTCACCATCACCATTATTTAATTTTCCTGGTAATAAAGTTATCTGTGTCTTTAATATTGTATCTTCAGACTTAAAAACATTTGAACCATACGAAACACCATTGCCTCCCTTGTAAGGAACCTTTACTATTAAATCTTTAACATATTGATCTTCTGGCTTAAAAAAGACCTTCTGATTCGAGCTAATTTTTCGACCAACTGGAAAACTTGCATTTAATTTTGATTCTGTACAATTTAAAAATGAAATTTCTGGTTTCAAAATAACGGGAACCGGCTTTTGGAAATATTTCACAGGTAAAATAATACCAGGAAAATACTTTTTTTGAGTAGTCAAAGTATAGATAATCTTACCCATATTTTGAATATTTAATATAAAAGCATCATTAATATTTGCATCAACATTTGTCCAGTATTTGCCCGGAGCAATATCTTTATTCAAAAAAGAGGAGTTTTCAATTATTTTATTTATTTCTTCAGTAGTTGGTAAAAACCAACCCTTTTCATTGCCAATAATCAAACCATTACAAATTGATGCTGCACCATTTTTACAATTGTTCAACAACAGCTCATGATTTGACAAAGAACTTCCAATTTTGCTAGAAGTTGATAATTTATCAAGAGCAATTCCTTGAGTTCCCTCGCAGCCCCATTTTTGATCTTTTATAACGGTATCGGCTAAGATAATTCCTTCATATTTTCCATATTGAGAATCGCCCTCTTTGAATAAATAAAATACGGTTCCTCCTTGATACTTATCCCCAATCTTAAAGGATCGATTTTGGGCAAAGAAAGAAGTAAAACAAAAACATAAAAGAAAGGAATAAACGTATTTCATAAATATTGAATTTTATTAAGAAATTTAAAACTAATATTTAATTCCCATATTTCCTAATTCAATTGAAACAGTGGAGCGCAATCATACGCTTTGGCTTTCTACTACTTACAACATAGATTTTACAAAACTTAAGATAAGATGTCATTCATGGCCAACAAAAAAGCCCTAAAGATTTCTTTAGGGCTTTTTTATATCTAGACAATTTTTTCTTATTCTTCTCCAAATCGTTCAATTACACCTTGAGTTACGCCAGTATTTGAAAATCCTCCATCGTGAAATAGATTTTGCATGGTTACATAGCGAGTTAAGTCAGAGAACATAGAAACACAATAGTCAGCACATGCAATAGCCGATGCGTTTCCTAAAGGTGACATTTGCTCCGAAAAATTAATAAATTCCTTAAAGCCTTTGATTCCTTGTCCTGCTGTAGTTACAGTTGGAGATTGCGAAATGGTATTAACACGTACTTTCTTTTTGATACCATAATGATAACCAAAAGATCGAGCGATGGATTCTAGTAAGGACTTAGCATCTGCCATGTCATTGTAATCAGGGAAAATACGCTGTGCGGCAATGTAACTTAAGGCTACAACAGAACCCCATTCGTTCATTGCATCTTGCTTATACAAAGAGGCAAGTGTTTTATGAAGCGACATAGCCGAAACATCCATGGTTTGGTTGTAATAGCCGTAATTGCTCTCTGTATAGTGCTTGCCTTTTCTAACATTGGGTGACATTCCAATAGAATGTAAAACGAAATCAATTTTACCGCCTAATATCTCCATTGATTGAGCAACTAAGTGATCGATTTCTTCCACATTCGTGGCATCAGCAGGAATAACTTGGCTGTTTGTCTTTGTGGCTAAATTGTTTATTTCGCCCATTCTCATGGCGATTGGTGCATTTGTTAAAACAAATACAGCACCTTCTTCATGCGCACGTTCAGCTACTTTCCAAGCAATAGATTGATCGTTTAATGCACCAAAAATAATTCCTCTTTTTCCTTTTAATAAATTATTAGCCATGGTCTATGTTTTTGTCAAAAGTAATAAAAATATTAAGGTGACTTTTGTTTCTATTGATTAATCATTATTCGATAGGATCTGAAATGAACGATCAAAACAAATAAATAATTCCAATAACTTAATTTCAAAAATCTTATTTACCTTTGATTAAACATAAAAAAATAGAGTATGAAAAAAGTATTGTTTATTGTAGGAATTGCTGTTGTTAGTTTGTCTTCTTGTGTAAAAGATTACACGTGTAAGTGCACTGCAACGGATGCGTCAGGAGCTCAGTCGTCGTCTTCTTCAACCCTCAATGGAAAAAAGAATGATGTTACAGCTGCTTGTGATGAAGGTGATGCTTCAATTGCTGGAATTACTGTTGATTGTGAAATTCAGTAATCAAATTGAATTGTTTAATTTTAAGGGGCGAATAGCCCCTTTTTTTGTATGTTATGAATTCAATTGAAATTTTCTTTTCCTCCCTTGGCTTAACTTGGACATTGTCTAAGCTATTGCCTTATATTCTATTTCTTTTAATAGGGATTTCCTTTTCTGTTATTTTTTATAAGAAATTTAAACTTTTAAAGCCTTTAAAGATTATTGTTTCATTGGCAATACTCGTTTTGCCATTCTTACTTTATTTTGTATTTTCTCCCATCTACCAAGGTGACTTTTCAAATGTTGGGTACACTGTGTCAAGTGAGAATCGATTTCCGGAGAAGAAACAGTTTACTGTTTACGTATTGCCAAATTGTAAGTATTGTGTTTCTTCAACTGCGGTCCTTACATCCATGGTTCGCAAAAACAAGCGGATCAATGTAGTGATAAGGGTGATGGGACATATGGTTAAGGATAGTCTCAAGTATGTTAAATTAATGGACAATTTAGTCCCTGTTACTATGAATTCTTCGAATAACTCACTAGAGAGAGTCCAGATAAAAGAAATAATCAGCATCACCCAAGGTGAATTCCCCACTTTTGTTCTCTCGAAAAATGGGAAGGCCATAAAAGCATGGCATAACGATAGTTTTGGTGTCAGGGCGATGGATGAAGTTGATCACTATTTTAACTAATTTATAAGTCATAAAAAAAGCCCCTCGAAATTTTCGAGAGGCTTAAATCAATTTTTTATAAAAGCTTATTCGCTTACTACTTCAAATTTGAAACTTTGCTTAACACCTTTGTATAAAAGTGCTTCTGCCTCAAATGTTCCAACTTCCTTAATTGGTTCATCTTTTATTTTCAATGATTTGCGATCAATATCATGACCTGCTTTTTTCAACGCTTCAGCTAACTGCACTGTATTGATTGAACCGAATATTTTTCCGTTCTCACCAGCTTTTGTTGAGATTGTTACCGTTAATTCAGCAATTTTAGCTGCGATTACTTCTGCCTCCGCTACTAATTTAGTCTCTTTGTGAGACTTTTGCTTCATCATATCTTCGTGTGCTTTTTTTGCACTTGCTGTGGCTAAAACCGCATATCCTTGTGGGATTAAAAAATTTCGGCCGTACCCTGGTTTTACACTAACAACATCGTTAGCATATCCAAGTTTATCTACATTTTTCTTTAGAATTACTTCCATGATTCAAAATATTTTTTGTTTACAATCAATTATTTTAACATGTCACCAACATATGGCAAAATGGCCAAGTGACGTGCGCGCTTAATCGCTTTGTTCACTCTTGTTTGATACTTCTGAGAAGTTCCAGTGATACGACGAGGTAAGATTTTACCTTGTTCATTGATCAATTTCAACAAAAAGTTCGGATCCTTATAATCGATGAACTTGATGCCGCTCTTTTTGAATCGGCAATATTTATCCTTCTTAATATCTATATTAATCGGGGTAAGGTAACGGATATCGTTTGACATTTTTAGTGTTTTACTGGGTTAGTACTATTATTGTGCAGTGGCTGATTGACCAGATTTTGCTCTTCTTCGTTCAGCGTAAGTAACATGGTCTACATCCATTCTCACTGTCAAAAATCGCAACACTCTTTCATCGCGTTTCATCATCAGTTCGTAATTTGCAACCACCGTACCTTCAGCTTCAAATTCTACTAAATAGTAGAAGCCAGTCGATTTTTTCTGGATTGGGTACGCCAACTTGCGCAAACCCCAGTTTTCGGTATGCTTGATCTTTCCTCCAAAGGTCTTGATCTCGCTTTCGAATTTCTGCACTGCTTCCTTTGCCTGATCATCAGACAAAACGGGAGTTAAAATGAAAACAGTTTCGTAAGAATTCATAACGTTTAACAATTAATTGGTTAATAATTTAGGGGTGCAAAGATACTCATTTATTTCTTTGAAGCAAATTAAAGCTTTATTTTTCTGCTATTTTAGTAAGTTTGCTCTTAAATAGCATTCATGGCCTTCTTCAATTCAGATTACTTGCTTTTTTTTCAGGAGCTAGCTCAAAATAATCATAAGGAATGGTTCGACCTTAATCGTCCTCGTTATGAAAAGAATGTAAAGGTACCTTTTCGTGACTTTACGCAAGTAGCAATTGATGCTATAGCTAAGTCGGATCCTCAATTTAAAGATTTACTTGCTAAAGATTGTGTGTTTCGAATTAACCGTGACATTCGGTTTTCAAAAGACAAAATTCCTTATAAAACCATGTGTTCTGCTGTGATTTCACCGAATGGCAAAAAATCAAAGGCTATCAATGGTATTTATTTCGAATTTACACCAGAGCATGTTCGATTTTATGGTGGAATTTATTCCATAGAAAAAGAAGATTTATATGCAGTTCGAGCTGGAATAGTGGCCAACTTAAAAGAGTTTACTGCTTTACTAGAGGATGCTGAATTCAAAAAAGTGTATGGTCATATACTGGGTGAGAAAAACAAAATTATTCCACCTGAATTTAGAGAAGCGGCCAATGATCAAGCCTTACTTTACAATAAACAATGGTACTTTTTTGTACAATATCCGGCTGAAGAGATTCTAAGCGATGATGTCTTGAATAAATTAATTCATGCCTATAACGTGGCGATACCAATTAAACAATTTTTAAATCAATTTATATAATTATGAAAATTCAATTCTCAATTTTATTCTTATTTGTTAGCGCTACCTTCTGTTTTGGTCAAGCTAAAGAATTAACACTCAAGGATGCCGTTATGCAACAATACAGAACATATGGCCCAGATCGGATAACATCTTTTCAATGGCTACCCAATTCTAGTTCCTATTCCTTCCTGAGTAAAAACATGCAAACCTTATATAAATGCAGTGTTACGGAAGCGTCTTCTGCTATTTCGCCTGAGGCTTGGATGACAATTGCTGAGGTGAATCAAATCCTTTCAACGGAATTGACTTATTTCTCTGGTTTACAATGGATCGATGAATCTCACTGTTATTTGAATGATGGTCAAAAATATTATTATTTAGATCTAAAATTAAAAACAGGTAAAGAGCTCTTGAGCTTGGATGATGGAGCTGAAAATATGGATTTTCATGCTGGCACCCAACAAATGGCGTATACCCAAGGGAATAATCTTTATATAAAGAAGGGAACAAATGAAGCGGTCGCCATTACGAGTAATGCCGACAAAAATATCGTTTCGGGTCAAAGTATTGCTCGAAATGAGTTCGGTATTTCAGGTGGTATTTTTTGGTCACATAATGGAAAATTAGTCGCTTTTTATCAAAAAAATGAAAGTAAAGTCCACGATTATCCTCTTTTAAATATCAATGACACACCCGGTTCTTTGATGTCTATTAAATACCCGATGGCAGGACAAGCGTCGGAACAAGCGAAAGTGGGGATTTATAATATTTCTAAAAACACCACTGTTTATATTTCTCCTAGAGGTGATGTGGATGATTATTTAACAAATGTGTGTTTTACACCTGACGATAACTTTTTGTTAATGGCTGAAGTCAATCGTGGCCAAAATCACATGCACTTGAATCTCTACGATGCAAATACCGGGACTTTTATTAGGACTTTATTTGAAGAGCAAAGCGATACATGGACGGAACCAGAAAACGCTGCTTTCTTCCCAAGTGATTTGTCCACTAATTTTATCTGGATTTCAGAAAGAGATGGATTTAATAACTTGTATTATTATGATTTGAATGGGAAATTATTGAAGCAATTGACAAATAATAAATTTGTTATCAAAAATATTATCAGTGCTAGTAAAGATGGTAACACAATTTATTATTCAGCTACAGGGGAGAATCCTTTGAACACCATGGCGTATTCCTATGACATGAAAACAGGAAAAACGGCACTTGTAACAAAGGAAGAAGGAACGCATTCGATTGCTATCTCAACGGATGGGAAGTACATTTATGATGCATTTAGCAGTGGCATTGTCCCACATAAGGCGTTAATATGGACCTGTAATGGGAAAATGGCAAAATTACTTGTTGCTAGTTCGGAAAAATTAAATGAATTACAAATAGGAAAGGCTGAAATTGGCGTATTGTCCGCAAAAGACGGTTCCAACTTGCATTATCGTATGATAAAACCAAGTAATTTCGATCCGACTAAAAAGTATCCGGTTCTTGTCTATGTTTATGGTGGGCCGCATGCTCAAATGGTTACCAACTCCTGGTTGTATGGTGCCAATCTTTGGATGTTTTGGATGGCAGAACAAGGCTATATCGTTTATACCTTAGACAATCGAGGTTCTGCGGAAAGAGGCGTCGCCTTTGAATCCCAAATACATCGACAGTTAGGAGAAGTAGAAATGCAGGACCAATTGACAGGTGTTTCTTTTTTAAAGTCCTTGCCTTATGTTGACAGTAATCGTTTGGCAGTTCATGGTTGGTCTTTTGGTGGCTTTATGACTACTTCACTCATGTTGCGTCAACCCGGGACATTTAAAGTTGGTGTGGCAGGAGGTCCAGTAACAGATTGGAAGTATTATGAAATAATGTATGGAGAACGCTACATGGATCGTCCGAGTGAGAATGAAAAAGGATATGAAAAAGCATCGCTTTTAAATTATGCCGGAAATCTGAAAGGCGAATTATTACTCATTCATGGAACGGTGGATGATGTTGTTTTGATGCAACATAATTATGCTTTAATTAAGAAATTTGTGGACTTAGGAATACAAATGGATTTCTTTCCCTACCCAATGCACAAGCATAATGTAATTGGAAAAGATAGAGTTCATTTGATGGAAAAGGTATTAAGCTATATTATTGAAAAGAATTAATTTTCTGATTAATTGGTAAATAATTAATTACTCTTCATTATTTCGTTTACTTTTAAGCTAAACAAAACTTCGTTACTTTACTAATTCGTTCCTTATGACTTTTGCTTCTCCGATTAAATTGATAGCATTCTTGCTGATTCTATCCAGTGCTTATTATGCGCAAAACACGACTCCTTCCAACCCTCATTTTATTGGTGAATTATTTGGAGGTGGAATCGTTTTTCATACCTACCAAGAGAAAGATGGTTCTACTCATGGTTTAATTTTATGCTTAAATGACCTACAGGCGGAAGTAAAATGGGGACCTCTCGATATTGATGTTGAAAGTTCTGAAAACTCATGGGATGGGCAAGCGAATACTTCGGCTATCATGATGTCTATTCGAGATACAAATTTTGCAGCTGGTGTGTGTGATGTATATAAAATACAAGAATTTGAAGATTGGTATTTACCATCTATCTTAGAATTGAATGCATTATGGGGCAACCTATATGATGTAAATCGCGTTTTAAGTGAAACAAAAGATGCTGCGCTTGTAAATCCTAGTTTATATTGGTCATCTACTGAATCGAACGATAAAAGCGCATGGTTTTTTAGTTTTTTTGATGGTAAGCCAAGTAATTATTATGATAAATCAAGTTTATTGTCAGTAAGGGCCATTCGTGTATTTTAATCAGTAGGTAAGTTGAAGCTGCCAATTATTAATTTAAATTCTAGGTTTATGAAATCACTGATTTTATCAATAATTGTATTTACTTACTTACCCGTATTTTGCCAATTTAATATTCCCTCACCCATAATAAATGTTGGGAATTATTTGATCACTGATACCGTTTATATGGATCCTCAAGGCAGTGATGCTAACCTTGGGACATTTTCTTCTCCTTTACAAACATTTACTGCTGCTGTTCAAATGTTGCCATGGGGAACTGCAGGAATAAATGGGGGGCATGCGTATGGCTTAATTATGTTGAAGCCAGGATTTTATCAGACTACATTAGGATTTCAGCAATATGCTAATAACTGGCAAAATAATGGGGTATATAAAGATATAAGCGTAGAAGGAATAGGTCACGTTATCATTGGTGGTACAGCGGCCAATTTATCTACTGGGCACTTACTGCAGTTAAGCGGTGATCATATTTTTGTTAAGAATATCACATTACAATATTCTTCAGGAACTGGGCTTTTAATTTCAAGAGTAAATCCCCGTCAACGAAATATATTAATCGATAATGTGACGGTAGAACATGTTGGGGCTTATTCCATATTAAGCCCTCTTGGTGCTTTTTCCATATTAACCAAAGCAGTCGATACGATATCCATCATTAATTCAAAGTCCCTATATGCAAGTAGAATTGGGTTTGAAAATGATACAAGTCCTTGCGAATGGCCCAGTGGAATTAAATTGTTGGACAATTCAAATTGCATTGTAAACAATTGTGAAGTAGCGTATACTCGCGGGGAAGGATTAAACTTTCAAAATAGCACCCTTTGTAATGCATACAGCAATCATTTACATGATAACAATACGAATTTTTACGTTGAAAATTCATACAAAATTATGTTTCATGAAAATATGATCTATAATACCCCTAACATCGGATCGCAATATTGGCGAGGCTGTCTAGGTGATACAACAGCTGTTTGGTCGGGAGATGGAATCTTAATTGCAAATGAAGGGTCCTGTTCAACTGGATCAAATCCAATATTTGAAAATTGTAGTACAAAATGTAGCTTACCAACTGCTTATTTCCCTAATGTCGATAGTATATTTATCTATAATAACATCGTACAGAAAGTTGGCTCAGGGGTTTCGTTTTGGGAGGGGGTAACAACCATTGCAGGAATTAATTGTATAAAAAATGTCTTTGTTTTTAACAATACTTTCATAGAAACAATGGGAATGCCCGGGGCTGGTAATAACGGACATGTAAATTTTTACTTTCCAAGTTACAACCCTATTTTTAATAGCTTTTATGGAAGTATGGAAAACATACAAATTTTTAATAATATTTTCACCTTTGACACATTGACCTATGCTACTATGCAGCCATTTAAAAAAACGCTTAACGCTTTTCATCCCACGCCTAATGCTATTTTAAGTTCAAATAATTTATGGATTAAATCTCATACTTCATTGGGACTTGGGGATGAGGTGAGATCAACGATGCCCGTATCAACTTATTCATTATCGGATTCTGTCTATTCGATTACCCCGTGTTCTGATCATATGTATTGGGTAAAGTCAGTTCCCGCAACAATGCCTTTTTTAAGCAGTGATTATTTGGGGCAAGCTAGAACCAGTCCAACAACCAATGTTGGTGCCATTGAATATAAGCTTAATTGCTCCAATCTTGGACTCAACGATTTTGCTACGACCATTGAGACACCGCTCTTATTTCCTAATCCTTGCCTTAGTTGCAGTAGCGTTAGGATTTCTAATTTATCACAAGATAAAGTTGTATCGTATGTCGTATATAATTCCTTGGGCTTGGAGATTTTGACCGGTGTACTAAAAAACAATTCAATTGAAACAAATCTATTGACCTCAGGTGTTTATTACGTGCAATTAAGAGGAGAAAGTAAATCGCCCTTTCAAAAGTTAATTATTCAAAAATAATTTCGTGGTTGTTTACTGGTAAATACTTCACTGCATTTCTTCTGTTACAGAAAAGGGTGGAAATTCCTTTTAATACGTACTAAAAAGCATCATTACTCCTTCTAAAAGATCAAGTGAGGCTTTTAAGATAAATAGGTAATAAATCGGATGCATTGCTTTTTTAAGGTAGAGATAGAGCACCAAAACGCTGAATGGTAGGAATGCTAGAGAAGCCATCATTGGAATTTGACTGGCAATTAGTAGAGCTAAAAGAAGGGAAAAGAAAATCCATTCCAGCATTTTTTTCGGACGAATTAGCGCACCAAAAAACACGATTAACAGTAGTAGCTGAGCTAACTTAAAGACATCTGGCCAAATGGAAGCATTAAAAAATTCTAAGTCTTGTCCATTAATAAAAATTTCCAACACGAATGTCTTTGAGGCAATTTTAAAAAGTAGTGCGCTAAGAAACAGTCCTAAAACAAGGCGCGTTTTTCGATTGTCTGCCCAAAAAAGAAAGCGAATCCCTATGATGAAAACAATGGAATCAAACAAGGGAAATGGCAGAACTAGGAATCCCTTTTCTAAGAGGATGATAAAGCCATACAAAAGTATCGTAAGTAAACTTAGAAATACAATTCTAGCTTCACGTCCCATTTATTTACCTAATTGTTCGTAGATAAAATCAAAGGTGGAAAGTATTACAGGTTGCCCATCTACCACAGCAATATTATGTTCAAAATGTGCACTTGGCAAACCATCTGCTGTAACGATGGTCCATTTATCTTCTAATGTGACTACTTTTTCTGTACCCATATTAATCATTGGCTCAATGGCAATGGTTAATCCATTTTGAATACGTTTTCCTCTGCCTCGTCTTCCATAATTAGGAACTTGTGGCTCTTCATGTAGTGCTTTTCCTAGCCCGTGTCCAACTAAATCGCGCACAACGCCAAAACCATTTGCTTCCGCGTGTTGTTGAATGGCAAAACCAATATCTTCCAGTCTATTTGCTGTTGTACATTGCTCAATGCCTAAATACAAGCATTCTTTGGTTACTTCTAGTAGTTTCTTCACGCTTGGCTTTACTTCCCCAATTTCAAAGGTAAAAGCGTGGTCGCCGTAGTATCCTTTGTAAAGGGAACCACAATCTACTGAAACAATATCGCCATCTACAAATGGTCGGTCAGTAGGTAAGCCATGCACAACTTGTTCGTTGACAGAAATTAGCAGCGTGCTCGGACAGCCGTACAATCCTAAGAAGCCCGGTATGGCATTTTGAGAACGAATATATTCCTCTGCTAACTTATCTAAACTGCTTGGGGTTGTGCCGGGATGCATGTGTTTTGTAATGAGCCCTAAGGTTCTGCTCACAATCTGCGCTGCTTCACGCATGATGTTTATCTCATCAGGGGTTTTGTATTTAATCGTATTATTAGCTAAAAATGACATAGATGTAAAAGTAAGGAAACTAATTAAAATTCAGCTTGCGTAACCAATCCATCGTGTTGATGTTGTCTGCATAATCATCGATTTGAGGTTGTTGTGAGCTTCCAAAAGCTTGGTGTTGGTGGCCAACTACACATTGAATTGCTTGTTTATTCGTTTCGAGATAGGCACTAATTTCTTTTATATCATCGTAGTAATGGTAATAAATCATACCTATTGGTGCTTGCAACGTGTTACTCTCTTTAAACAACACAAAATTGTTATCCAAAAAAGTGGATAAATTCATCAAGTGAATGGTTTTATTGTAGTCGTAATTATTGCCGTATTTTTTGTTGTTAATGACAGCAGAATAGGAAATGATTTGTTCAAAAATAATATTTAGCGAGTAGTCTCTTGGAATAATTAAATGGCTCACATTTCGACATCCTCGTCCAAAATATAAAAATAGATCCTCACCGAGTGCGCATAGTTCTTTAGTTGTTTCATTACCAGTAAGTATGGCCACGGAGCTTCTGTTTCCTCTAAAAATGTGTGGGACTTTTGAAAAGTAAGATTGAAAATGTAGGAGGGACGAACTTCCTCCCGTCGCAATAACCGAATCGAAGGGGACTAATTTACCATCGGCGATTTGGATTTTATCTGCAAAGCGAGCATCTATTTTGACTAAAATCGCATAAATAAAACGAAAGAGCCGATTATCCTCAGAACTTAATTTTAATTGAATCCGATACCCTGAAAAAAGTACACATATAAAATCATGAAATCCGACTAGCGGAATGTTTCCTGCCATTATTACAGCAATGGTTTCTTCTTTTTTCGAATAAGGGTAATTTACTAACCATTCTTCAAGTGTTTTTTCGTTGAGCCAACTCGCCAAGTTGCGAAGCGAAAGGCGTACTAATTCTTCAGTAAACCAACCATTGTGAAAAATTTCTCTTTCAATGGCTAAATTAAATTGCTCATAACTTGAATTATCACAGGGAAGACCAAGCGAATGTGGCTTGTTTTCGCCAAGCGAGTTCATTAATTCACCTAGGCGGCTAAAACTGTTAATTAATTCATTTTTATTCATTTGGTAAAGTTAAGCGCTTTTTTCTATGTAGTTCAAACCGTATTTTAAGTAATTGCTTCTTATATTTGCAATAAAAAAGTAGTAATGGCAATAATGATAACAGATGAATGCATAAATTGTGGGGCTTGTGAACCAGAATGTCCAAATAATGCAATTTATGAAGGAGGAGCCGAATGGAAATATGCTGATGGAACGTCACTCAAAGGAATGATTAACACCTTGGGAGGGGACGATGTTGATGCTGACTTTGCTTTTGCACCTGTTAATATGGATGTTTATTACATTACACATGATAAATGTACCGAGTGTGTTGGATTTCATGATGAACCTCAATGTGCCGCTGTTTGTCCGGTTGATTGTTGCGTGGACGATCCTGATTATCGTGAATCAGAGGAAGAATTGTTGGCCAAAAAGAATTTTATGCATCTTTAATAAAAACCATGAAATGCGTACAAACTTTTTGTTTCGTTTTTATTTCATTGTTTGGAGGTGCTTTATTTAGTCAGAATGTTGATTCAATTTTATTTTTTGAAAGTGGTTTCAAGCAGGTAACTGTTAACCTTCATTTTGTTTACACTAAAAAAAATCAAGTGCTTCCCGAAGACGTCGGCAAACAATTAGCTAGTGCTTTTAAAGATGCTAAAGTTTCTCTTGATATTAAAAAACAAAATTTTACAAATGAGTATATCCCCAACTTGTTTTCTATTCCTTCTGGCAATAAAATTACCTACACGCGTCAAATGCGAAAAGTCCGCGATCTGTTTTTCAAGGATAAGCAAGCAAGTAATGATAACGATTATTTTATTTTTCTAATTAATTCATTTTCGGATACTAGCTTGTTATCGTTTGCGCTGCCAAATAAGCACGTGTTATTTGTTAAGTACAGCAACTCAAGTAATTTTATTAAGTCTATTGGCTCTTGTCTCATGCGTGCCAAAGGGGTCTCCATCTTATCTGATACATCTACTGCGGCTCTTGACGATCTTTCTCAATTTCTTACATGGAAGGAACGCCTCGCATTAAGGCAGTCGAATTCATTTTTTAGTGTGTATGACGATTATGAGTTTACGACGCTCAACAATGGTCTTGTAGCATACTATTTGTGGAAGGTGGATAAAAATGGCAAAATTATTTCGGGAAATTCTTCTGGTCTTTTAAATAATATTTCGAGACCTTTGAAATTGAATGATGCTAAAATCTACCTAAAAATAGAGAATCCTTTGTTTTGGCCAATTTATCGAAGTACTAATTGGATTTTGAGTCCCCTACATTTGATGGTTGTCGTTCTCGTTTTAGTGCTGCTTATTCTTTTAAGGAAAAAAGTAAATAAGCGAATTATAGAAAGTAGGTGGTATAAACGATGGAGTTTTAGAATCATAAAAGTCCTTGCTTTCTTCGTGTCTATTGCGTTAGTATATTGGTCTTTTATACTTGTAAACAAGTATTATACGTATCGTTTTTTGGAGAATTATCATTTTAGTATGTTTAATGGGTATTCCGCCCAAAAAGTAACGGAGGGTTTGGGTAAAACACCCGAATTAATTAAGGTTGCAAAGGAAATTAATAAAACTGAAATAATTGTTAATCATGGTGGAAGATGGGTGGCGAAAATGGAAGGCCCCGTATTGTACTTTGATGAGGTAGAGGGTAAAAATGGTACAACTAGTTTGTTTTTTAGGTATTCATCCAATAAGTTAGTTGTAAAAGGCAACAAGATTGAAGCATTAAATCATTACATGGTAGTCACTAGGCGAAGTAGTTCGGGTGGATTTATCTCGCAAAACATGTATGATTATCAAGGAAAACAAATTGACAAATCTGTTTTAGGCAAAAGTCCCACCAAACGCATACTATTATTTGTGAACGGATATCGACCGGTTTCCACATCGAGTGATCTGGAGGAAACCTATGCTGCAATTAAGTCTAAGGGTATTGAAATGCCTGCTTCAGGAAATTATATTTACGACAATGATCGTTTTGCCTATTGGACACCATGGAAAAAAATAAATTATTTATTTGAAAATCGAATCCATCCAGATGACATTTACTATGCAGATGGGCATCATTCTATTTCAACGTCTAATCACGTTTCTATTTTAAACTTTACGAACACCATGTCATTTTTTCCAAAGCGATGCCCAAATTTGAAAGCTCATGTTTGTACTTACGTTAAGAACATTATGAAAGACGAAGTGCTAAGTAAAAGCCTCTTACCTATTACGGCAAACACGCGAGGATTTAATGTCAGAAAAATGAACGGTCGAAAAGCCGGTTATAATTTCTTGCAACTTTTGAATAACGTGCCTAATTCATCTTCCAATGATACTTTATATATTGTGGCGCATAGTATGGGTTACGCGTATTCTTTGGGAATTGTAGAGGTATTAAAACACCGCATAAAGTTTGGTGGTTTTTATATTATTGCTCCTGAAAATGCTTGTTCTGGTGAGGTAAACGCCGATTTGTGGAGCGAAGTTTGGCAATATGGCGCTAAGCTTACGGGAAACAATGCTGATGCCATGTGCTTGCAAGATGGAATTGCCCCACAATCAAATGCAAGAGGTCTTAATCAGCAAAATATTGTTCATTTCCCTAAGGAAATGGACAAAATGCGCGGGTTTTCTGGTAGTCATTTTATAGGAAATTATACTTGGCTATTTGATATTCCACAAGGAAAGAACGGCGCTGTAAAGGCCAATTAAACAATGCTAGTGATTAAAACTTCTCGACCACAGTTAGTTTAATGTCTATGTACGACGCACCGACGCCTCTAGCAGAATAGTTGGCGTCTTGCATGCTTATTCCCTCTTTGCTTCGAATTAGACTGCGTATTTCTTGAATTAGTTTCCCTTCTCCAATCCCATGAATAACTAGGAAACGACTAATTCTTTTCTCAATCATTTGGTTAGTAAAACGCTTAAAAGTGTCTGTTTGTAATAGAAATTTATCGTGTGCACTTAGCCCAGCATCCCGTTGCGTTAATTGTTCGATATGCAAATCAATTTGGGGAAGGGCAGTTTCTATTGGTTTAGTTGAGCGTGGCTTTGTTAAATCGTCCTTTGAATGTATATTTCCAATGAAGGGAATTTCCTTTCGTTTAACCAATTCTGTTATTTTTACTTTCCGCTCAAATAAAAATTCATCTTTGATAATTGCAGTAATTGCCTGTATTTCTATTACTTCAAATACACCTGTTTCATGGAGTAAAGATACTTGTTCGCCTACCTTAAAATGCATGCGTAAATGTACGAATTGATTTTATAATCGGTACTTCACCAATCAATCCTCCACTTTCATGGCTACTTTGAATGAACGTGGGTCATAACCGATATTATCCACGAATTCAAGAATTTTTTCTTCACTCAATAAATTTTGTTCGTCGCAATAAAATAAAAGGGTGAGTTCTTTGGTTTTCACCACTGATTTCCCACCATTTTTCTCGATTAAACTAATTAATTTAGGCGATAGGAAAGGACACATAAGTGCATTCGCTTCTGCCGTAATGACGTACCTGGTTTTCTTTTGTGAGAAACTTACAGTAGAAAACACTATAAAAGCAATAAGGATTAAAAATTTCATATCTAGTTATTTAATAATGGTAATGTGACCAACACGTTCTTGTGAATCAGCTCGAATAATATAAAAGTAAACGCCCTCGGATAAGATGGATCCGTCAAGGTCGTTGCCGGTAAAATTAGGCCCAAATTGTTTTGACTCAAACACTTTGTTTCCCCAACGATTAAGAATAATAATTTCATATTCTAAGCAAATATCGATGGCCGTATCGAGGTTCAATTCATCGTTAATTTGGTCGCCATTAGCGGTAAGTACATTGGGAATTATTTGTTCATCAAGCAGTTCATTGTTTAATACTTCCAAGGGTATCGATATGGTATAACTGCAATTATTAAAATCAATTACGGTAAACAAGGCAGTGTAAGTGCCGGCATTTTCGTAAGTATAGGGAAGCGAAAGCGATGCGTTATCTTGCTCACTACCATTTCCAAAATTCCAAGAGATGTTATTTAGCGAATGATTATTTGGATCAATCGATCCCGAAAAAACCACTCTTTTGTCGCATTCAAGTTGAACGGATGCATCTAAGATAGGGATAATGGGTACAACAATTTCTTGACTAGTAGAATTGGTACAAGCGCCTTCCGATGAATTTGTGCTAAGTAAAACGGTATAATTACCTTCCGAAGGGTATAGGTGCTGTGGATTATTTACTGAACTAGAGGGGGAGTTATCCCCAAAATCCCATGTACTGCTTAGCAAAGTGGATGGATTTAAATTACTGGTGTTAAGGGTGGTGTTATTAAAAGTAATGTTGTGCGAGTAACAATCTATCGAGTAAGTGAATGATGCCACTGGGACATTATAAATGGTAGCTGTTAAAGTATCAAGGTTAAAACAACCAAACGAATCGGTTCCAGTAACGATATAACTCTGTACGCCACTTGGCGGGTTGAACGGATTATTATTGATTTGACCATTATTCCATGCGTAGTTTTGAGCTCCACTTCCAGACAAAACGAGTGTACTGCCTGCGCACAAGATCGTGTCGTTACCGGCAAACACAGTTGGAAGTAAATTCATACCAACAATTACTGTATCGCTGTTTTGACAATTGTATACATTCGTTCCAATAACTACATAAGCAGTAGTTGAGGTATTTTGTAAAAACGGAACATTATTGGTGACGCCGTTATTCCATAAATAGCTAACAGCACCACTGCCACTCAAGGTAACAGGATCAAATTGGCAAATTGAAATATCGGGACCACCGCTTACTGGGGGTAATGGAAATAAAATTAGCGTCATGGAGTCACTATTATCACAAGCCAAGCCATCGATCGTTTCAATACCAGTTAAAATGTATTGAATTGTTAAGGGTACAACGGTGCTTGGATTATTCAAGATTAATGTGGGATTTGAGAGGTTTCCTGCGCTTAAACCGTTTGGCGTATTCCACGAATAGGTAGTGGAGTTACTTGCATTTTGGCCTATCAAGGTATCCACGAAAAAGCAAGTACTTATATCGGGGCCGGCGTTTATAATGGGTAAGGCGTGCACTGAAATAGTGTCAAAAACGGTGCAAAGTTGTGGAACCGTATAATTAACAATTTGTAAGCCTGCACCAAGGGCTGGATTAAAACTTCCGAAAATTGGATTGGTTATTCCAGCTCCACCCCATGTGCCACCCGGGATATTTGAACTTAATTGTATACTACTTTGATCAATACATAAAGCAGGCGGAGCGTTAATGATAGGTTCATATACATGTATTGTAACTACATGTGTATCCGATAGCGGACCACAAGTAGAATATAAATAGACGTCGTAATCTCCTGGGGCGTTGTAAACATAATTTGGATTTGTACTGCCGCTGAAATTTTGATTTTCTATTTCCCATTCCTGAAAACAAGTCAATCCGACCACAGTAGTGTTTGTAAAAGTTACTGTATCACCCACACAGACCATCGTATCGCTTAGTGTAAAGATGGGTGTTGTACTACACGCTTGACATAAGTAACTATCAGTTGGAATGTAATCAATAACACCATAAGCAGGAATGGAGGCCGTCATGTTGCCGTTTGCTACAGAGCCAGTATTTGTTGCGGTTAAAGCGATGTCAACGCTACTTAATGGTGGAGTATAAACTTGACAAGAAACAAGTCCGACACTATCCGTTTTAATAAATAAAGGGTCCATGCTTGCATCATTATTACCAAAGAAAGGTGAGGTAGTGAAGGCAGACATGGTAAATCCGTTATCTAAGTTAAAGCGAACTCCGACTCCTTTATCGCGATCATTTCCTCCGTAGGTTCGAGCCCATTGTAGATTTCCTGCATTTGATAAGGAAAATAAAAGAATATCTTTTTCGCCTAGCGCCTCTGTAATTCCAGGTAGTGAATTAGCGGCTACAGGGTAAGAACTTGTGTGACCAAGAATAGCATAGCCTTGAGGATACTTTGTAATGTCGCGTGATTGATCGCGTGAGGCACCACCTAGGGATTTTGCCCAAATCACATTTCCGTTATTGATGTTTAATTTTGCGACAAGGATGTTTTCTCCACCAAGACCACCCAATAAAGTTGGTGATGTCACTACGATTGTACCTGTAATTTCATCAACTGCTGCTTTGCATGACCAGGTTGTATGATCTGCATCGGGATAGCCCGTTCCGCCGTAGCTTTTAACCCAAAGTGCGTTGCCGTTACCGTCAAAACGCCCCACAACAATGTCGGTTCCTAAATTGGCTTTTATGCTGGTTAATACAATATCGCCGTTGGTAAGGTTTTTTAAGTAAAGGCCCATATCACCCATATTAGAAAGGGCTTTACTCCAAAGTAGATTCCCTTGATTGTCAAGTTTCATCAGGTACAAAACATTGCTGTTTCTTCCAATACAAGTAAATTCACCGGTGGACGTTTCCTCCGCATACATCATCCATTCACACGTAT
>Ga0247832_1002532_pt1 | contig 27692 bp, 30 predicted proteins | sample LaCruzMarch2015__10_FD_192407 | JGI IMG/M metagenome (GOLD analysis project Ga0247832, IMG submission 192407) | Freshwater microbial communities from meromictic Lake La Cruz, Castile-La Mancha, Spain - LaCruzMarch2015_4m | ecosystem: Environmental > Aquatic > Freshwater > Lake | place: Spain... | reverse complement strand
CGTGCTGCAAAACGCTTTGCAGAAAAAATAGAAAATTTTTAACTTTTTTATTGAAAAATGTTTAAAAATCGTGATTTCGTCCCCTTTGGGGACGACCAGACGACCAGACGACCAGACGACCAGACGAGAATTGAAGCCATGGGAACAACAAGGGATTTTAGAAAAATGGATTGCTCGAATTGCGAGGGAGCCAATAGCAACTGCAAATGGGGGAAATACTGCGTCGTCGGGAATCCCGAAAACGCTTTTCCTCGGCCACGGTTTGGGTGGCGCTTGTTGGCTAGTGCTTTTTGGGCCTCGCTTTTTGCGGGAGTCTTTATCTTGGTGGGAATCCCTCTTCTGGCCCACCTGCTGGCCTTTCTTTTTGGGCTCGATACCCCGCAACCCCATTCCTTTAGAAGCGTGATCACCCGTCCCGACTCCCCACTCCACGCATTGCAGGGCACGCTCTTGGGCAACGGAGTTTTTGTGGAAACTCTTCTCAGTTCGGTGCTGTGGTTTTTGTGCCTCTTGGGCGGGTTGTGGTATTTCCTCACCCCTGAACGCGTCTGGTTGGGTCAACAGTTTCGCTCCAATGCAGTGAAAATGTGCGAGTTGCAGGATAAATATGATTCCAAGACCCACCAGATTGCCAAGATCCACGGGGAGTCGGACTTGATCAAGGCCCGGCAGGGGCAAATTGCGATCGAGATGAAATCGGCCTCGGATTACATGCAGTTGCTCGGCAAGCAGATGGAGGCGGCCCTGCAAGACTCGGAGTCGTCGATTTTGGCGGTGGTGAGTTGTCTCAACAATGTCCACGAAGTCTCGCGCAACCAAGTGACGCGCATTGTGGAATCGATGAACAATTACATTAAGCTCACCGAAGCGGTCGAAGCGCAAAGCACCCATAACAACCAAGTGATAAAGGTGATGAAAGTGCTCGCCGAGCAAATGGAACTCTCGCCGCTGGTGGATCTCATCAAGGAGATCGCGAAACAGACCAATGTGATCGCGATCAATGCGGCCATCGAAGCCACGCGTGCCGGCACAGCAGGACGCACGTTTGCCGTGGTGGCCACGGAAATCCAGCGCCTCTCGCGCCAGACGACGCAAGCCGCTTTCAACATCAGCGAGACGATTGAGAAGGCGACCCGCCAAGCCGCTGTGGAGCTAGGGACCAAGGAGACCGGAGCGCGGCTCAATATTGAAAATCTCATCACCAGCTTGAACGCCGTCGAGGGGAGATTTTCGGAAAACATGGCGATTTTGCTCGATTTGACGGCAGCCGTGAAACTCGGCAACGAGTCCAACACGTGCAGTCCTCGATGAGCGACCTTGACGAACACTTCTTGAAATTGTCCAAGTGCCTGAACTCTCCCAACCTGCTCGAAGCGATCACCCCGACCATCCGGGGGCGCATGGAAGACGACTGGGCGGGCTATTTTAGCGACACTCAACGCCATGTGCATGCGCAATTTACCGGCAGCAGAGTCCAAGACACCCCAGCCCAACCCAATATCGAACTTTTTTAATCTGCTTCCCGAACAACACAGGCCCCACTAGCCTTCCCACTCGAAACCACCTCGCATGCCTAAGACCATTCTCATCGTTGACGATTCGCTCACCATGCAACTGAGCCTAAAAGCGAATCTGGAAATGAACGGGTTCGTTGTGGTAACCGCCAACGACGGCCTGCAGGCGCTCAACAAACTCAAAAGTGGCACCAAGCCGGATCTCATTATCACAGACGTCAATATGCCCAACATGGGAGGCATCGCCTTCATCCAAAATACGCGAGCCCTGCCGGGCTTCCGGTTCCTCCCGATCCTGACCCTCACCACAGAAAGCCAAGCGGCCAAGCGCGATGAGGGCAAGCGCGCCGGGGCCACCGGTTGGCTAGTGAAGCCGGTCGGCGGGGCGGATCTCATCGCCGTGCTCAAGAAACTCCTCCCAGGAGCCTAGCCATGCCCATAGCCCTCCCCTCCCCTCTTTCCTCTCTGCCAGAAGAACCGCTGCGTAGCCAGTTTGTGCTCCTCCGCTCGCTGGGAGCCCTTGCGGCGATGATGCTCGTAGGCGCGGGCATCGTCTGGGGACTTGCTCCCAGCCTGGTTCCGGTGCTGCTCAAGTATCCGATTTTTCAGTCCCTTGGAGCGGCCCCTCTCACGGCGCTGGTGGCCCTGCTGGCTTTCGTTCCCCTAGCCGTCTTGGCGACGAGTCCGTTTTGGACGGCCGAACTCCGCGACCTCTCGCGAAAATGGATGAGGCAATCCCAAGCCCTCCGCCTGCTCACGGCCAAAGTCGCCAACCACGACGAAAAATGGATGAGGCAATCCCAAGCCCTCCGCCTGCTCACGGCCAAAGTCGCCAACCACGACGAAAAGAAGAAATTTCTCGCCGAGGAAGCCTTGCAAATGGCGCTCTACCTGAGATTGGTCAACAAACAACTCGACGGGGCTTTGAGCGACTCGGAGACCAGCGTGACAGCGGTCATCGAGTGCCTCACCAATGTGCATGAGGTTTCCAGCAAACAAACCGGCCGGATCGATAACTCGATCACCGATTGCCAGCACCTCACCGAAACGATCCACGAGCAGACCGTGCAGAACAAGCGGGTGGTCAATATTATGAATGTGATGACCACTCAGATATCGGAACTCATTCCGCTAGTGGATCTTATTGCTCGCATTTCCAAACAGACCACCCTCATCGCCATCAATGCGGCCATCCAATCTGCCCGCGCTGGGGTGGCTGGGTTGTCGTTTGCCGTGGTGTCCGAGGAGGTCAAGATGCTGTCCAAACAAACCTCCCTGGCGGCCACTTCGATCGAAGAGACCCTCCTCAAGGCCACCCGCGACGCCTCTGCGGAACTCACCACCACCGTCAAAGCAAATACCGGACTCCAGGAAACGCTCAATCTGGACGAAATCATCACCCGCTTGGACTCGATGGAGCAGCGATTCACGGGCACGCTCTCCCTGCTCATGGAGGTGACCTCCGCCGTCAAAGAAGCCAATGAACACGCCCTGCAGGAATTTTCAAAAGCCTTCGGCCACATGCAGTTCCAAGACATCTTCCGCCAGAGACTTGCCCACGTCCAAGCGGGCCTCCGCGACTTGGACTCCCATTTTACCGCCCTCGCCGCCGACCAACGGGTTGACTACTTCGACGAAAAGGCGATCACGAGCCTCAAAGAACGCATGGCGAAACATTTTGAAGGCTACGTGATGCACAGCCAGCGGGATACCCACGCCAACGTCGTCGGCACGGAAGACGCCTTGCCCGCAAGCAACTCGCTCCCGGCTATCGAACTTTTTTAACCACCCATGGCACAAGTCCTCGTCGTCACAAACCGCAAAGGAGGCTCCGGCAAGACATCCACCTCGGTCAACCTCGCGGCCGAATTCGCCGCGAACGGGCGCCGGGTCTTGCTCATCGACTTGGATACCCAAGGCCATTGCGCGATCGGCTTGGGAGTGAAAGCCCAAAAGGATACTCCCACAGTGCATGGATTTTTTGATGGCCGCCACCCGCTCTCCTCGGCGATTCGCGAGACCCCTTGGGAGGGGCTGCACCTCATCCCAGCCGACCCCTTGTTTGACCACGGCTCGGGGAGCAAGGAAGAACTCCTCCTGCGTCAGGCCCTCGCCAGCGAGGGGATTCTCGGCACCCACGACATCATCATCATCGATACGCCACCCTCGCTCGATATTTTGCTGCTCAACGCCCTGTATGCCGCCGACCGCGTGCTGGTGCCATTCATCCCGCATTTTCTCGCAGGCGAAGGCGTGAGGCAGCTCGCCCGCGTCCTCTTCCGCGTAGGAAGCCGCCGGGCCAACGAGGGAACCCGCCTCCTCGTCGGCTATGTGCCCGTGATGGTCAACACCCGCATCGGCCAGCACAAAACAGTCACCGGCGGCATCTCGACCCAGTTTGGTGCCTCCCGCATCCTGCCGGGCGTGCGCACCGACATCCGAGTGGCCGAGTCGTTCGCCGTCGGCCGCCCCGTGCGCTACTACGCGCCGAAACAAAGGTCAAAGGGGTCGGGCATTAATTCTTGATATTTAATCACGCTAATCAAGCGTTTGAATCAGAAAAAGGGTCAGTCCCACATATTAACATATTTTTGAATTCTGAGAGGTGTTTGCGATGGCAAGGCAACTGAGATTGGAATACGCAGGAGCGAATTATCATGTGATGAGCCGGGGGGATCGGCAGGAGGCGATTTTTTTGGATGACGAGGATCGGCGGCGGTTTTTGAAGACGCTGGGGGAGGCTTGCGAGAAGGCGGGATGGCAGGTGCATGCGTATTGCCTGATGGGAAATCATTTTCATCTGGCGGTGGAGACGCCGCAGCCGACTCTGGTGGCGGGGATGAAGTGGTTTTTGGGAACCTACACGCAGAGGTTCAATGCGCGGCATCGGCTGCCGGGGCATTTTGAGGGCTGACATCGGCAGCCTCCCGCCATATTGTTTATCAGCTTGAGGCGCCCAACCCCGCCCGGGAAACAAAACCATGAAAAATACTCTCCTTGCCGCAGCGGTTGCCGTGGCACTCGTCACTACCGCCTACCAATCACCGGCCGCCGACAGCGTGGCGGACCAACTCGAGATCGTCACCAGCGCAATGAATTCTCTCCCTGACGTCATCTTCTACAAGGATATGGATGGAGTTTACCGCGGCGGCAATAAGGCGTGGGCTGCCTTGGTGGGGCGTCCGTTCGCCGAGTTGGTCGGAAAAACGGACGCCGAGATCTTCCCAGCCGAACTTGCCATGGCCTACCGAGCCGATGACCAGAAGACCCTGGCCAGCGGAAAGCTGAGGCAATTTCAGGAATGGCTGGTCTACCCCGACGGCCGCAAAGTTTACGCTGACACCTTGAAGTTGCCTTGGGTCGGCGAGGACGGCAAGGTTTTGGGCGTGGTCGGGGTCTGCCGCGTGGTGGCGGCACCTGCCGGAGAAAAACCTGCGCTGAACCAGTAGAATCATCCGAAGCCTCGGGCATTCACTGAACATCACCACCGAAACATCTGGCGACACGCTCACGGTCAAACTCGACGGACTTCTCAAGCCCCCCGACGGCCCCGTCGCTCGGTGCCAAGCTTGTCTTGAACGGCATGCGTGAACTCGGTCCTGACCTCGCGAAATCCACTCTGTTTCCAGCGCTGAAATCCGCAGTGTGCTGAAAGCTCACTAAGCCATAGCCAAAGGGCAGGAAAAATTGGTAGTGACCAATGTCTCGCTCCTTGTGTGCGAGGTTTTTGATCTCACTGGCCTGTTCAACAAAATAAGTGCCACCTCTTGCTCGCGCCTCCCTGAGTGGTTACAAAAAACAAATGCCCATCCTTCTCGCCATCGAGACCTCTTGCGATGAAACCGCCGCTGCCGTTTTGCGGGGCTTTGAAGGTGTGCTGGCACATGAGATTTTCAGTCAGGCCGAGATTCACTCCCATTTCGGTGGAGTCGTTCCTGAGGTGGCATCCAGAAACCACCTTGTTTCAGCACCCGTGATCATCGATAGCGCCATGGAAAAAGCCGGCCTACGAATTCAGGATCTCGACGCCATCGCAGCAACCACCGGCCCCGGCCTTGCCTCCTCACTTCTTGTCGGCGCCGCGGCAGCAAAGGGCCTCTGCATCGGAGCTGGAAAACCATTCCTTGCGATCAACCATATCGAAGGCCATCTGCTCTCGCCCTTTTTTGGTCATGAGACAATCCCCCCCCACACAGCTCTGGTGGTGAGCGGGGGGCACACGCTGTTGCTCGATGTGGAGGGCTTCGGCCGCTATCGCCTCTTGGGCCGCACTCTTGACGACGCTGCCGGTGAGGCCTTCGACAAGGTCGCCAAACTCCTCGGCCTCGGCTACCCGGGCGGTATCGAGATCGACCGCATGGCTCGTAGTGGCAATCCCGCGCGGTTTGAGTTTCCTCGCGGCATGATCGACTCGGGTGACTTGGATTTCAGCTTCAGCGGGCTCAAGACGGCCGTGCGCACTTTTCTCGAAAAACACGGCACGCCGGCCGTGGTGGATCTTCCTGACATCTGCGCCTCGTTCCAAGCGGCTGTTATCGATGTTCTCATCTCCAAGCTCTTCAAGGCGGCCCGACAAAACAGCCGTCGCGTGATCAGCCTGAGCGGGGGTGTGAGCGCGAACTCCTCGCTCCGCTCGCGCTCGATCGAACGAGCCGCAGGGGAGGGGCTCGAAATCCATTTTCCGCCGCAGGGACTCCTCACCGACAACGCGCTCATGATCGCCTTTGCTGCCGCGCACCATCTGGCCGCTGGGCATAGCCATCCGATCGATAGCGAAATCCTGCCGAACTTTAATCCTCACATTTTGTGAATACGCTCACGCTTTTTTTTGCTCGAAAAAGACAACTCCAAGCTCAGCCCGCGCGTAATGTCTGGTGGAACGGAAGAGACTCTAAAATTTTTCATGTGCAGAACACAAATTTTGTCTTTTAGTAACCACGAAATTCTGAAACCTCTTTTCTAAAAAAATGTCAGCAACTACCATCGACGCACCAGTTCAAGAAACGACTTCCCACGCGCACACCGACCATGAAGTCGGTTTCATCCGCAAATACCTTTGGACTTACGACCACAAGATGATCGGTCTCCAATATCTGTGGACGGCGCTCGCTTTCCTCTTTCTCGGGGGTGCCCTCGCACTGGGTGTCCGCTGGCAGCTTGGCTTCCCAGGGGCAGAAATTCCTCTCATCGGCAAACTCCTGCCGGCCACTGTGGCCATCGATGGCGCTATTATTCCAGGCGGCTACAACATGCTCGTGACGATGCATGCCACCATCATGGTTTTCTTTGTGGTCATGCCGCTTCTCATCGGAGCCTTTGGTAACTACCTCATCCCTCTTCAAATCGGAGCGGGAGACATGGCATTTCCTCTCTTAAACGAGCTCAGTTACTGGCTCTATGTGCTCTCGGGTGTCATTTTACTCGGTGCCTTCTTCGCCCCGGGCGGCGCACCCGGAACTGGCTGGACAGCTTACGCACCCCTTAGCTCCGTGGCGGCCTACAATGGAACTCCGATTGGGCAAAGTCTCTGGGGAGCGGCCCTTTTCGTCAACGGTCTCTCATCGATTGCGGGTGCGACAAATTATGTCACGACCGTGGTAAATATGCGTGCACCAGGCATGACGATGTTTCGCATGCCGCTTCCGGTCTGGTCACTTTTCATCACAGCGATCCTTCTTATCCTTGCGGTTCCTGTTCTCTCTGCTGCGGCTGCCATGCTTTTTGCAGACCTCAACTTGGGCACGAGCTTCTTCTCGCCCCAAGGCGGTGGGCAACCTCTCCTCTGGCAGCACCTCTTCTGGTTCTTCGGCCACCCCGAGGTCTATATCATGATTCTTCCTGCGATGGGTTTTTCTTCAGAAATTCTCGCCGTGTTCTCCCGCAAGCCTATCTTTGGCTACAAAGCCATGGTCTATGCCATGATTGCTATCGGATTCCTCGGATTTGTCGTTTGGGGTCACCACATGTTTGTTAGCGGAATGAACCTCACGCTCAGCGCGGCCTTTTCGGTGTCGACAATGGTGATTGCTGTGCCATCGGCCATCAAGACTTTCAACTGGATGGGAACCATCTGGCGTGGCTCAATTGAGTTCACGACGGCAATGTGCTTCGCGCTCGCTTTCGTCTCGATGTTCGTCATCGGTGGTCTGAGCGGTATCTTCATGGCCTCCACACCGGTCGACCTTTTTGTCCACCACACTTATTTCATCGTTGCGCATTTCCACTACGTGCTCTTCGGCGGAAGCATCTTCGCCATCTTCGGCGCGATCTACTTCTGGTTTCCAAAAATGTTTGGCCGCATGCTGAATGAATCACTCGGCAAGTGGCATTTCTTTTTGACCTTGATCTTTTTTAACCTTGCCTTTTTCCCCATGCACAACTTGGGGCTTGGCGGCATGATGCGCCGTATTGCGGACCCCACTGTCTACGAACACCTGCGCCAACTCCAACCCCTCAACCAACTTTGCACCATCGGGGCGATGGGACTGGGTTTCACGACTTTCGTGTTTCTCTGGAATGTCGTCATGAGCCTGCGCAGTGGTAAAAAAGCTCCGAATAATCCATGGAATTCCAACACTTTGGAGTGGACTGTTGCATCGCCTCCCGGGCACGGCAACTTCGAGAAAACTCCACTCGTTTACCACGGACCCTACGAATACAGCGTTCCTGGTCTCGACAAGGACTATCTCCCACAAACTGAGCCCGCGCCTGAAAATGCGCGTCTCGAATCCCACTAAGCTATTCTCTCATGGTTGGAACACGGACATCTCTGAGCTTCCGTCGCGTTGCTATCCACATCTGGGCCATCCTCACACTGGTCGCAACTTTCATTCTGCTCTGCAGCGGCGGTATTGTAACATCCAAGGGAGTTGGCATGTCAGTTCCAGACTGGCCGACCACCTACGGATATAACATGTTTCTGTTTCCCATGTCTGGTTGGGTGGGCGGTATCTTTTATGAGCACGGCCACCGCCTCATCGCATCTTGGGTGGGTCTCATGACTATGATCCTTGCAGCAAGTCTTCTGGCCTCCGAGCCACGCCGCTGGGTGAAAAATCTGGGCATCATCGCATTTGTAGCGGTCTGCGTTCAAGGTCTGCTCGGCGGCCTTCGCGTCTCACTCTTCAAAGATGAAATCGGTATCTTCCATGCGCTTCTCGCTCAGTCGTTTTTTTGCTTGCTTGGGATCCTTGCGATTGCCACCAGCCCGCGATTCGTGCGTGGGGGGTGGGATTCCTTTCTTCCCGACCTTGCTTTGAAGAAGCTGGTAGTGGGAGCCACTCTTTTGATTTTTCTTCAGCTCGGCACAGGTGCCACAATGCGCCATGAGCATGCGGGCCTCTCGATTCCCGACTTTCCGCTTGCTTACGGAAAAATCCTGCCCGACACCTCTGCGACGGTCATCACATCCATCAACGAAGCGCGCGTGGCGGACAGCAAGATGCCAACGAGTGCAGTGCAAATCTGGATTCAAATGGCACATCGCACCGTGGCTGTTGGGATTTTTTTCATCGTTGCCGCCGTGGCGTGGCGTGCATTCGCAAATCCTATCGCTCGCTCGGCCCGACTTGCGTCGGTGGTCTGGTTCCTGATGATTTTTGCTCAGGTTGCTCTCGGGGCATGGACGATTTGGTCTAATAAGGCAGCAGATGTAGCCACGGCACATATGGCTCTCGGCGCTCTTTCCCTTCTTTTTGGTGTTGTTCTTTCGTTCCGGCTCTCGCGTGGTGTCGATGCCAGCCGGTTTGTCGTTCCCGACCGTCCCCCTGTCTCCGACTTCGCCCGCATCGCATGAAGAGCGCTGCCGCCCTTCCAGAGGAGCGCAAACATGCCCTGCTCGACGATGTTCTCGAGTTGGTGAAGGCTCGCCTTTCCCTGCTGGTTCTCATGACCACCCTCGTCGGCTTCCTCCTTGGCTGGCGAGGTCCCTTCAACTGGGTTCTTCTTACAGCCACTCTTCTCGGCACAGCCCTCTGCGCTGGCGGCGCATCCGCGCTGAATCAGTGGTGGGAACGCGATGTCGACAGCCGTATGAAGCGCACACGCGACCGGCCGCTCCCAGCCTCTCGCATGCTGCCGCAAGATGCCCTTCTTTTTGGACTCTTTTTCTCCCTCAGCGGCATCGCGATCCTCGCACTCTTCGCGAATCAGCGCTCTGCCTTCCTCGCTTTCATTACAATAGCGATCTACATCCTCGTCTATACTCCGATGAAGCGCATCAGTTCGCTGAACACCCTCGTCGGAGCGATCCCTGGCGCCCTCCCTCCACTCATCGGCTGGGTTGCCGCCCGTGGAAATTACAACATCGAAGGCTGTCTCCTCTTTGCAACTCTCTGGTTCTGGCAGATGCCCCACTTCCTTGCGATTGCTTGGATGTATAAAGACGACTATGCCGACGGTGGTTTCGTGATGCTCACAGCCAATGACCCCGAAGGTCTCCTCACCTCGCGCCAAGCCCTCCTCTACACGCTCTTTCTTGTGCCCGTGACCCTACTGCCGTCGATGCTCGCCTTCAATTCGTTTGTCTATTTTATCGGCGCCCTCGCGCTCGGCCTTGGTTTTACCGCCTTTGCTGTGCGATTTGTTTCACAGCGCAACCGCACTGCAGCCCGAAATCTTTTCTTCGCGTCGATCATTTACCTGCCACTCCTTCTCGGCTTACTCGTTGCCACGAAGAAATGAATAAAAAACCAAGAACCCGCAATTTTATTGTGATGGGTCTCATCTGGCTTTTTGCTATTTCCCTCTGCGCACTGGTTCTGCTACTTATGCATCTTCGCGGACCATTGATCAGTCCGTAGGCCGTTTCTAAAAAACCAACCCATCATGTCCACAGCAGCCCTTACAAACGATTCTCAAGAACATCACGGAGCATCTCCAGCCACCGCCAAATTCGGCATGATCATATTTTTAATATCCGAGGGCATGCTCTTCGCCGGCCTTCTGGGAGGCTATTTCGTCCTCCGCTGGGCGGAAAATGGTTTTCCCTGGCAGGCAGGCCACTCATGGCCACCCAGCAAGGACATCGCAAAACTCCCCATTCTGCTGACCTCGATTAATACCGTGTTTCTGATCGCGAGCAGCTGCACCTTTCACATGAGCGAGGTTGCCGTTCAAAAAGGAAAGGCTGGTTTAGGTTGGCTTTTTGTGACGATCGCGCTTGGTTCTCTTTTCGTTGGCGTGCAGTGCTACGAATGGTTCCACCTGCATCATGAAGGCCTTTGGTTCAACACGGGCGGCGTCTATGGTTCGAGCTTTTTCGTCATCACCGGATTCCACGGCATCCATGTCGCCATCGGCGTTTTGCTCATCCTCTGGTGCTTCCTGCGTCAGCTCTTTTATCGCAGTTTCACGCCCAGCCACCATATCGGTCTGGCCAATGTCGCACTCTATTGGCACTTTGTAGATGTCGTCTGGTTGTTCGTTCTGACGCTTCTCTACTATGTCTGAGCTCCCCGTGCGGGCTGGCATACCGCGTATCGGATGGGTTGTGGCATTCCTCGCAGCCGCGGGCCTCATAGGTCTCGCTTATGTGAGCCTCAAATCCATCCCTCCTCCGACACTTCCCTCGAACCTCGAGAAAATATCAGAGGTTCCGGAATTTCAGCTCACCGATCAGACCGGTAGGCCGATCACTCGCGAAGATTTAAAGGGTAAAATCTGGGCTGCCAACTTCATCTTTACCCGCTGCAAAGGCCCCTGCCCGATCACTCTCATCCGCATGCAGGAGCTCAATACCAAGCTCAAAAAGGTGAGACGCAATGTGGAGTTGGTCACCTTCACCGTTGATCCAGAATATGACACTCCAGAGGTCTTGAAAACCTTCGGGGAACAACTGGGTGCCGACCCCGCAAATTGGAAATTCCTCACCGGCACGGCAGATGCCATCAAAAATATTGTTGTCACCGGTCTCCTTCAACCGATCGCCAAAGAGCCGGATGGCACGCCTGCCCATTCGTCTCGCATCGTGTTGGTCGACGCCAAAGGCTGGCTCCGTGGATACTGCGACGGACTCGATCCCGAAGCCGTCCAGAAGCTCATGGTGGACATCGGGGAACTCCTGCGCGAAAATCCTCCTGTCACCCAAACCCAGAAGAATTAATCACAAAGCTCATGGAGAAAAAATTACGACTACCCTTCCTGCACTTTGGGTCGTAATTATTTTTGCAAAGAATATTTCTTAAAATGAAACACACCATCGCCCTTCTGTTTGCTTTTTTTCTGACCCGCTTGCCCGATGCCGCTGCGTGTGTGGGCTGTCGTCAGCCTGGTTCAGGTGGTCCAGATGAACCCCAAACGGTTACGGCGGGTATCGCCCTCTCTTGGGGAGTCGTCGGCATGCTCGCCGTCGTCGGCCTGATCATTTCTGGCCTCACCTACTACATTGCGAATACCTGCCGCAATTTGGACCGCGCAAACAAGGTTCCATGAGCGTTTCCGACCTGCCCGCACTCAACGCCGGCCTCAATGCCATTTCCACTCTCCTCCTCCTCGCTGGCTTTATTTTCATCAAGACCGAACGCAAGATAGCGCATCGGACTTGCATGGTTGGGGCCTTCTCCGTTTCGTGCGTCTTCCTCATAACCTATGTGCTGCACAAAATTTTGGTGCAAGGTGTGCACACCCCGTTTGGCGGAGAAGGACTCTGGAAGACCTTCTACTACGGAATGCTTATCTCCCACATCATCTTGGCCATTGTCATCGTGCCGCTCATCCTTACAACCATGACCCATGCAATCAGGGGTCGCTTTGAGCGCCACCGCGCTTGGGCTCGCTGGACATTTCCCCTCTGGTTCTATGTTTCCGTCACTGGTGTTCTCGTTTATTTCATGCTCTACCAGTGGTTCCCCAAAGTCGCGTGATGCCGCTACAGAAGGTCCGAATTTTCTATAGAAATCAAATCCCCCACCAGACCTCACAAAATCTCATTCCAGAAATTCTGTGAATTTTGTAAATTCTGTCTAAAAAACCACCCGCTTTGAGCACCGAATCCACCACCGCCACTCCCCGCCGCCCGATGGGCCTCGAGCACCCTGCTGTGCTCGATGCCTTCGCCCATGATAAACGCCGCGACACCCTTGTGCTGGCCATGTATGAGACCCGCCCTTGGACTGGCGACGAGGCCCATATCCTTCAGCTTCAGGAAAAGCTCAATGCTTATGCCTCCTTCATTCTCGATGGCGAGATGGCCGATTCGTTTCCCCAATTCGTCGGCAAACCGGTGGAAATCCAACTCCGCACCCGCCACCAGCCTGATCCCCTGGTGCTCGGGTTCCTCAGCCAAGCCAAGGAGCAGCTTTCCCTCCAACAAATCACCATTGAAACCATCCTCGTTGATTCCACCGAGGAGTTTGAGCCGGTGCCTTCTGTTCCATCAGCCCATTCCTGCGGTTGCGGCCACGGCGGATGCGAATCCTGAGCCACTCTGTAAGCGGAGTGGCTGGTAGCGACTAATAAGAGGTTCCCTCTTGGCGTGTCTTCAAATCGTAAACTTGTTCGCAGCGCCGTTCCTTGCTGTTCCAACGACCCCCGGCTTCCACGCACTTGTTGATCTGCAAAAAATCGGGACTGAAACCGTGTATGGCAAACAGGGAAAAAAAGTATCCGCACACGATCAGAATCGCGGTTCCCGTGAGCATGATGATGGCCTTGAGCGGCATGGGGTAGGGGAGGTTGGACCTCCTTTCACTCAATCCCCAAAAACTCCAAAAGGCAAAAGAAAACATTTTTTTTCAACTTCCGTTTTATTCCGCTGCTTGATTCCAGTGAACTTTTTGAGACTCTGATTCGGCATTGAAGCCGCCCAAGAAAAGACCTACTCGCATTTTGATCCTCACAGCAAGCATGGGGGAGGGTCACAATACCGCGGCGCGCAACATCCAGAGTGCCCTAAAAGCCAACTGGGGAGGAGTTGTCGAGACGCTCGTTGTGGATCCTTACACGCTCACGAATCCCGTGGTGAATGCCTGCATCCAGAAAGGCTATGCGGCCGCTATCAATAATTACCCACGGCTTTGGAAGGTGGTTTTCGCGATGCTCAGCCAGCCAAAAGTCATTGAGGGCATGGCTCCGCTTTTGCTTCAACTCACCAATGCAGTCCACTCGTTGGTGAGGGAATTCCAGCCTGATCTGGTGGCCTCGACCTACCCCGTCTTCGGCTACATCCTGCAACGCATTCGCCGTGGCGATCCCAAGGTGGATATGCCCTTCCACATGGTCATCACCGACTCCACAATGATCAACCAAACCTGGTATCGCTACCCGTGCGATGGTGCCATCGTCGCCGACGGCCCAACGGCTGAGGTGTTGCGACGCGATGGTGTGCCGGAGGAAAAAATCCACATCTTGGGGTTTCCTGTGGGCCTGCAGTTTGACGAATTCATTCCCACACCGCCTCCGCATGATGGGCACTGGCGTCTCCTTTTTTTTCCGGGTGGGCCGGTCCGTCTCGCTGTCGAGACTCTGCGGCATCTTTCCACCCTCGAGAACGCGAGCGTTTCAGTGATCACGGGGCGGCGGCAGGATGTCCACGCCGCCCTCGTGCGCGCAGGCCTACCCTCGCGGGGGCACCTCATTGGATGGACAGATAAGATGCCGGAGCTCATGGGTTCGCACCATATTTTCATCGGCAAGGCTGGCGGAGCCACGGTTCAGGAGGCCATCGCGGCTCAGATTCCCTTTGTTGTGAGCCACATTGTTCCTGGGCAGGAGGAGGGCAATATCGCTCTCATCCAGCAAACCGCCATTGGAGCGCTGGCCTCAAACAGCCCTGCCGACATTCTACACATCGTCAAAGGAGCTATGACCAACGAAGGGGCCCTCTGGCGGACATGGCGGCGAAATCTCATTCAGCTTCAAAAACCTTCCGCTTCACAGGCGATTGCCTCCTTCCTTTTCAAAAATGCCCAGGGAAGGAAGCCCTGATTCAGAGGCGGTGCCCTTGCTTAGGCCCAGAGGGCTTCAGCCGACGGCAGGCTGTTGCTGAGTTAAGCAGTGGAAGGCACCGAGTCCCCAGATCAGTTCCCGGCAATCAATCGGCACGATTCTCCGGTCGGGAAAGGCCTCGTGGAGTGCGGAGACGGCCCAAGCGTCGTTATGCTCGCTGAAGACGGGAAGGAGCACGACCGAGTTTGCGATATAAAAATTGGCATAGCTGGCCGGCAGGCGCTGTCCATCCCTCATGATGCGCGTTGGCATGGGCAGGGTGAGAACATGCAGCGGTTCACCATCTGCGAGACGCATGACATGAAGCCTGTCGAGATTCCTTCGGAGAGGTTCAAAATTGGGGTCGTGCTCATCCTCCTCGACCGCAGTGATGACGGTGCTGGGCCCGATAAAGCGTGTGATGTCATCCACATGGCCATCGGTATCATCTCCTTCGATACCATCGCCGAGCCACAGGATTTTTCTGACGCCCAGTTTGTCTCGCAATTTCTTCTCAATGGCGGCGCGATCAAGAGTTGGGTTTCGGTTCGCATTCAGCAGGCAACTCTCGGTCGTGAGGAGAGTATCTCGTCCGTTTGTTTCTATTGAGCCGCCCTCCAGAATAAAATGTTCGAAGTTGAAGAGAGGCATGCCGAGGGCCTTTGCGACGGCCGGAGGAACGGCGTTGTCCTCGTCAAAAGGCGAAAGCTTGTAGCCCCAAGCATTGAATCCGAAGTTCAGGACCGCAAGCTGTGGCGACTTCTCGCGCTTCACAAAAATCGGGCCGTGGTCCCGACACCATGGCTCATCGGTGAGAATGTGAAAAAACTCAATGCGTTCGGGCGGGCAGGAGTGGAGAAGTTTTCGGACAGCCTTCTCCTGATCTGCGCCACTGACATTGATGCGGACAATCTCCGAGCTCGCAAGGGCCTCCACCATTTTAACGAAGGTCGGGACCACGCGATCGTAGGATCCGGGAAAGCTGTTGCAACCGGGCTGCGGCCAGGAAATCCAAGTCGCTTCGTGCAGTTCCCATTCGGCCGGCATGCGATAACCTTTTTCTGAGGGGCTTGTTTCGCTCATATCAACCCCTCTTTTCCGATACCCTCGCCGAAGGACAAGGCAAACTTGGTAAAATATTTTTGCATTCCCGAAAAAACAATTTGCTTCCGCGTCGATCCTCTAACGCATGCGAAAAAAAAAGCGGCGGGGGCTCACATTCCCCCGCCGCTTCACACTATGCTGACTAATTTTTAGATAGCCTTTTCCCCCGTCTCGTCCGTGCGGATGCGGATGGCATCCTCGACCGGGGAGACAAAGACTTTTCCATCTCCAATTTTCCCGGTTTTTGCGGACTTGACGATGGCTGCGACGGCGCCCTCCAGGAGCGAGTCTGTGACAACCACCTCGATCTTGATCTTCGGAAGGAAGTCTACCGTGTATTCGCTGCCACGGTAGATTTCGGTGTGGCCCTTCTGGCGACCGAATCCCTTCACTTCGCTCACTGTCATTCCTTCGATGCCGAGATCGGCGAGAGCCTCTTTGACCTCTTCAAGTTTGAAGGGTTTGATAATTGCTTCGATTTTTTTCATGTGTGTAATTTTTAGGGTGTATCGGTTGCCTTAGTCCATCAGGTAGCCTTCTTCGCCGTGCTCCGATGTGTCCAGGCCGAGAGACTCTTGTTCCTCGGTGGCGCGGAGGCCGATGGTGAACTTGACAATGTAGGCGATGATTGCCGTGGCCACCACCGCAAGAACGATGGTCAGAATGCTGGCCTTGATCTGATTCATGAGCAGACCTTCCTTGAGGCCTTCGACCACAGGGTTGGCTTCGGCCGATGCAAAGATGCCTGTAAGGATGGCCCCCAGCGTTCCGCCAATACCATGGACGCCAAAGGTGTCGAGCGCATCGTCATAACCAAGCATTTTCTTGAGGTAGACGACTGCAAAGAACGGGATGATGCCTGCCGCAACCGCCATGATCATTGCGCTGGCCGGTGTCACAAAGCCCGCAGCGGGTGTGATGACAACTAGGCCGGAAACAATGCCCGAGCAGAAGCCGAGAACGCTTGGCTTGCCGCGGGTGATCCATTCCACCCCCGCCCACACGAACCCAGCCGTCGCAGCGCAGAGGAAGGTGGTAGTGAAGGCGTTTGAGGCGATGGCATCGGCGCCGAGCGCGGAGCCCGCATTGAAGCCAAACCATCCAACGAAGAGCATCCCTGTTCCAATCATACAGAGCACCATCGAGTGCGGGGCCATCTGCTGTTTTCCGAAGCCAAGTCGTGGCCCGAGGATGATGCAGAGGACGAGTGCGGACCAGCCCGAGCTCATGTGGACAACAGTTCCGCCAGCGAAGTCGATCGCTTTGATGCCGGCATCGGGGTTAAGCGGGCCGCACATAAAGCCATTCACAGCCCAAACCATGTGGGCGAGCGGGAAGTAGACAACAAACATCCAAATCGCTGTGAAAAGAAGAACCGCTGAGAATTTCATGCGCTCGGCTGTGGCGCCGAAGATCAGTGCCGGGGTTATGATCGCAAAGGTGAGCTGGAACATCGCCCAGATGTAATCCGAGATCCAGTAGTAGCCCGCACCAACATTCCCAGGCTTCATGCCGTTGAAACACGCCTGGGCAAAGTCGCCGAGGAAGGCGTTGCCTCCTGAGAATGTGAGGCTGTAGCCGCAGAGAAACCAGAGGATGGTTACCAAGCCGGCGATGCCCATCGTCATGGCAAGAACCGAGAGGACATTTTTCGAGCGCACAAGACCGCCGTAGAAAAGCGCCAAACCGGGCAGTGTCATGAAAAGCACAAGCGCCGTGCTGGTCATTTGCCACGCGTTGTGGCCGGGGCCAGGACCCGCGATCTTCGAGACGACATCGGGAGTTCTGGCTCCGTTGTTCACATACGCCTCCAAGTCGGCGAGACGCTGCTCGACACTGGGTTCAGCGGGCGCCCCGGCCGGCGAGGCTGTGGTTTCGACAACGACGGCTGTAGTCGTTGCTTCTTCGACGAGTGTGGTCGTTGCTTCCTGCGCAAGAGCCGAAGACAGACTCAGGGAGCCCGCCGCAATGATGACTGCGGCGATGTTTGCCAGTGTTTTAGTTTTTATGAGCATGGTTTGTATGGGTGTTGACTTGTCTCGGAGCAGTGGTGACCGAGGATCGCACTGCCTTTAGCAATCCGTGTGCCAAGCCATTTCACTGGGGAGGAGCCGCGAAAAAGTGCCCAAAAAACAACACTCGCTTTCGGCGTGTTGTTTTTTGTTCAGTCATTCGCAGCGTTCGACTGCGCATTTTTGAAAAGTCTGCAGAACCCCCAAGAATGCGCTTTCGCACGCGTTCATCTATGGCATCTTGCACGACGCCATGATTGTCCCTGCGACAAAACCGAACTCAAATGCCAGCCATGCCGACTTCCCAGCGCCATGGCGAATCGTCACGGCTTTTGGGATTGTCTATGTCGGCTACGGATTGAATTTTCTGGCGGTCAAAATCGGGGTTGAGACCCTGCCGGCTTTCCTCTTCGCGGCCTCACACATTTTCTGCGCCGGGCTTCTTCTCATGGTGTGGCAGCATTTCACGCAAGGTCGCATCTTGCTACCGGTCGCGGGTCTCCAACGCGCGGTAGTCGGCGCGTTTTTCCTCTTCGTTGGGGGTGTGGGGCTGGTGACAGAGGGTGAAAAATTGGGAGTCCCCTCTGGTGTGGCGGCTGTCATCAAAGCCTCTGTGCCTCTCTGGGTGGCTGTGCTGGAGGCACTGCGTCCTCGAGGGGAGCGTGTGAGCCTTGTCATGGCGGTAGGCCTCCTTCTTGGAGGTCTGGGAGTGGCTGTCTTGGTGCTTCCGCGAATAGTGTCAGGCGGTTCGACGGGCTCAATGCCGGAAGGGATCCTTCTCCTCACGCTCTCGGCCTTTCTTTTTGCCATCGGCAGCATTTTCGTTAGGCACAAGCCCCCCTCCGCCTCTCCAGTGGAGGGCGCTGCTTGGATGATGATTTTTGGCGGCCTACTTCTGGCTGCTCTCGGTTTGGCCCTTGGCGAAGCCGCGCAAATTCATGCGAGTGACTTCACCCCACGGACTCTTGGTGCGTTTGCCTTTCTCCTTCTCGTTCACTCCCTGGCCGCTTTCACAGCCATGAACTGGCTTTTGCGCCATCTACCAGCCTCGGTGGTGACAACAAAATTTTATGTATCCCCTGCCGTCGCTTTGATAGCCGGAAGCATCGTCCTTGGTGAAAAAATCACCCTTCCCGTTCTTGGCAGCCTGTGCCTGATTCTGGTCGGCGTGGGGGTTGTGCTCTGGGGAGCTGCGAGGAGAAAGTGCGAGTCTTCACCGAAGGCGGGTGATGTCGAAGAGATCGAAACCTGAGCGTCGTCGCGCGCTCTGTGGCACTACGGGAGCAAGGCCAGACAGCTGCGGCAATAACTCGCGATATTTTCCGCCTTGAGAATTCCCGACACGATTGCAACACGCGAAGAGCCTGCGGAAACGACTTCCGAGAGGTTTTCTAATTTGATGCCACCGATGCAGAAGATCGGCAGGTTGACCAGGTCGTGGGTCTCTTTGATTCGAGATGTCCCTATGGATATATACTCAGGTTTCGTGGGGGTCGAAAAAAGCGGGCCGAATCCGATGTAGTCCGGCTTTTCGTCCAGAGCCACCTTGGCCTGAAGCGGGCTGTGTGTGGAGAGTCCCAGAATCTTTCCAGGCCCTATCAACTCGCGGGCTCTTTCGACGCGGATATCGTCCTGTCCGATATGCAAACCATCGGCTCCAGATTTGACCACAACTTCAGGGTGGTCATTGATGATTAACGGCACGCCAAAGCTTCTGCAGATCACCACCAATGGGAGGGCCAGCTCAAGAATCTGCTCTGGCTCGTAACCTTTCGCGCGAAGTTGAAGGATTTCCACGCCGCCCTCGAGCATCTCAGTGGCGACGCGGGTCGTTTCCGAAGGCGCGACATAGCCCATGTCAAGAATGCCGTAGAGTCGGCGCTTTTGGAGATCGAAGTTCATTTGCGAAGTTTTGTGGGTTCCAATGAGCACATTCCCTCGCAGGTGGGTCTTATCTTGGTTTTCAAAGCCCACGCAGCAGGAGTGCAAGCGAGGCGCGCATCGCCATAGGAATGGGAATCAGCTCTTATTTGTCAGGCACACTAAAAAAGCCCATCGCTTTGGTAAATCAAAACCTATCATGTCCAAGCCAGCAAGTGTGTGCCGATGGAGTCTCGCACCGTCCACCGGCCGGTCGAACCTTCGCACGGCAAAGAGAGCCCGTTTTCGGTGTGTTGATTTCCAACCAACGGGATTCGGGCATGCGGATGCGCCCGCTTGCAGGAGGGAAAGGAGTTCCAAGGGCGTTGAGCTTTGCTCGGCGGCGAGCCGTGCGGCATTACGATCGAGTGCGGCGAGATGGATGGCCTCTGCCAAGTTTCCGTCATCCGAGTTCAAGGGGGCCTGAGCGCGGCACGACTCGGCTGCTGCAGGAATCGTCACTCCACATCGCCCGCCTCGGTGAACTTTGCTCCGAGTTCCGAGGTGTCGAGAATTTCAAATGTCGCACGGGGATACCTGTGTGCAGCAGCGCTGGACTTCCATTTTTCAGCAAGTTGTTTTTTCAGGCCGGTCTTTTCAGCGGCGCTAAGTTTTTTGAATTTCACCTCAGAAACCACAACTCCATCACCGTCTTTGCGGAGGAAGTCGAACTCGGCGCCAGCCTCCCAATATCTCGCTGCATCGGGATGACGCGAGCGGCAGTAATCCTCGAAGATCGTAGCTGCATGGTCGTGCAGGAGCTTGGTTTTTTCTTCAATCGTGAGGCGGTGCCAGAGGCTTCTGTGCGGGGAGTAAACCCGAAACCAAAAACGAAGAGCCGGATCGCCGATGCGGTAGAGCGTCTTCTTGGTTGTTCGCAGGCTTTCGCCAAAGGGTATTTCGCGCTCGAGCAAGGACGCGTCGAGGAGTTGTTGCAGCGTGCGCCCGAGGTTTGTTTGGGCGGTTCCGAGCCGGGCGGCGATTTCCGAGGTCTTCGAGGCACCGCGACCTACCGCCTCCAGCACCGAGAGGGGAGTCAGTCCGGCGATCCGCTCCTCGCGCAGGATGCGCACTGGCTCATCCTCCAGAAACGCCGAGCGCCCGAAGAAGAGCTCCTCCGCCAGATCCAGCGCTGTGGCACCCGCTTCGACAAACTCCCAGTATTTCGGAATGCCGCCCACCAGCGCGTAGCGGGTAAAGGATTCCCTGCTCGAGCGATCGAGTCCGCACGCTCCGCAGAAGGCGGCGTAGTCCATCGGTTTCAGGTGAATGAGCTTGCGCGCCCTCTGGTAGAGAGGCGCCGCGCGGTTCAGGAAACAATCGTTCATCGCCCCCGTGCTGGACCCCGACAGCACCAGCGTGAATCCCTCCGGCCTGTGATGGTCCAACCAACGCTGCACCACACTCGGTAACGAAGGGTCCGAGGCCACCAGATAGGGAAATTCATCCAGACACAGCACGGTTTCCGCCGGTCCGTAACGCAGAAGTTCAAAAAACTCCATCCAAGTCTTTGGTTGGATGCCTTGCGGAAGGGCGGAGCCGATATCGCGCACGGTTTGCTCGATCTGCATCGGCACGGCCGCTTCGATGGCCTGACTATAAACCCCGCTCCGTTTTTCCAACCAATGCGTGAGCAGGCGTGTCTTTCCCACCCTCCGTCGTCCAAAAAGCACCACCAACCCACCCACGCGCGCCGAGGCATCCAGTTCCTCCAACTCCCGCCCCCGATTTGTAAAAGCCAATCTCACACCCACAAATTCCTCGCAATAATTATGCTTGTCAATAATAATGCTTCATGAAATGTATCTTTTCTGGTGCCCGCGGCAGCGCGCATCCCCTGTAGCGGCGGTCTGCGACCGCCGAAAGCAAACCCAACTCGGCGCGCAGCGCCGCAAGCTTCCTGTAGAGGCGCTCTGCGAGCGCCTGTGCGCCACGATCCGGCAGTCACAGACAGCCGCTACAAGGGAAAGCGTCACTTTGAAATTTCAAAACCTAACAGCCGTTGGAATTATGAAAGCAGGCGATTTTTTTGATGTTGGCGTCGCGTAGTCCGGCTTGCTTGGCGAAATCCGGCCAACGGCGAACCACATCGCTTGCTTTTTCAAAAATTTCATCCGCATCGTCGAGTTGCGCGCGTTTTGCAAAGGACAGGAAATCCGGCTTGGTCGGGGTTGCAGATTCGTTGAGGGAGGCGACATGGATGCCTTGTCTGCCCGGGCCGGGGCTTGGAGTGATGTCGTAGGCGGGGGATTGGCTCCATTGGCCGGTAGAATCCATGAGCAGGCTGAAAATTTTGGCATGGTCGTCCCAGTTTCCCGCGAGAATATTGAAGGCCGCGCGCCTCGCCAATTCGCGGATTTCCCGGCGGTCACCCGTGATTCGCAGGAGGGTGTCGGCGATGATCTCGTAGGAAAACCCAGGGGCTTGATGATGGATGTGTCTCAGGCCGGCAAGTGTGTGCAGATGGAGTCTCGCGCCGTCCACTGGCCGGTCGAACCTTCGAAATCGCTCCGCTTGTTTTTACCGGCCTCTCCGGTCTCGAAGAAGGGGAGTCAGGATAACTCCGAGAGTCGCCAGATCGGTTGGCACTTGATGTGGTTTTTCCGTTTTCATTTTTTAGGAACCTGCAAAACAATCGTCCATGGATTTTGCGCTGACACCGCTGGGACGTCTGGTGGTGGAAACCGGGCAGGGGGAATCGCCTTTTACGGATGACTCAATTACCGAGGCCTTCGTTGATGGGAATGGATGTGGACTGCTGGCGCTGGCGGCTTGTGACAGGCCGGACATGCCGTCGGGAGGGAGCTTCGTTTTTTGGCGGGGTTTTGCGAATTCCTGTCTCACGGCACTCGCCCACATGCCAGAGTCTGCAGATGGCACTTTTCCGGAGTCGGTTCCGATGCCTGAGGGGTTGGCCTTTGACTTGACTCTGCGGATTCCTGCGATGAGGGGAGCCGAGTATGCGAAGCCGGAGGTTTTTGAGGTTTTGTGGAGATCGATCGTCGAAACCGCGCGGGTGGCCTGCCTGCCGGTCGGCGGCTTGCGTGCGTGGTTGGCCACGGTCAATCCCGCCCTCCAACTCCTTGGCAAGGTCACCTTTCACCTTGCTGAGAACAAGCGGACTCCCGAAATGCCATTTGCGTTTCTCGCGACCTATACTCACCGGTTGACCGCAGGCGAAAAGCCTGTCCACCTGCCTTTGGCGCGCGCCTTGCAGGAGTATGCCGGTGCCAAGAACCAGTCCGCCTTGAAATCCCTTCTTGAGCCTGTCCAGAAGGCGGCGGAGGCGAGCGCATGGGTGAGGGATTTGCTCGACAGTCGCAGGGTCTTTCAAGCGCAGGCGTGGTCTCCGGCGCAAGCCCATGCGTTCCTGCGGGAGGTTCCCGCCTTGGAGGCGGCGGGTATCGTGACGCGCATTCCAAACTGGTGGAAAAACGGACGCGCCTCGCGCCCGAAAGTGAGCGTGCGCATCGGCGAGGCCGCGAGTGGCGGTGTTGGCTTGGATGCGATGATGTCATTTTCCATCCACACCACGCTGGATGGCAAGCCGCTCACAGAGGTGGAATGGAAGAGCCTGATGGGTGCGGAGGAGGGGCTTTTCTCACTGCGAGGCCAGTGGGTGGAGGTCGACCGCAGCAAGTTGCAGGATGTGCTGGCACATTGGGAAACGGTCGCGGCAAAAAGTGAGGGCGTTTCATTTCTGGAGGCCATGCGTCTCCTTGCCGGATACCGCACGGGTTCGCAGAATGACGCTGGCGCCGAGCCTGCAGATACGCCGGAGTGGAGCCAACTTGTGGCTGGAGGCACTCTCCAGAACGCCCTGGCTCGAATGGCCGATCCGGCGGGTGCTGTCGCGTTTGATCCGAATGAGCACATGGCCGCGACACTCCGCCCGTATCAGGAGGCGGGCGTAAAATGGCTGTGGCTTTTGCAAAATCTCGGTCTGGGGGCCTGCCTCGCCGACGATATGGGTCTTGGAAAAACCATCCAAATCATCAGCCTGCTGAACCGCCTCAAAAGCGAGGCTCCGAGCACGCCCTCGTTGCTTATCGCGCCGGCTTCGCTCCTGGCGAACTGGAAATCCGAGATCGCACGCTTTGCTCCGCGCTTGCGTGCGGTGTGCCTGCATCCCTCAGAGACCCCGCCGGAGAATTGGCGCGACGCAGCGAGTGCGGATAATCTTTTGCAAGGTTGCGACCTCGCGCTCACGACCTACGGCCAGGCCGCGCGCCTCGAGTGGTTGAAGGAACGGACATGGCGCCTGCTTATCCTCGACGAGGCCCAGGCTATCAAGAATCCTGGCAGCAAACAGACGCGCATGGTGAAGGTCATCCCGGCCCGCTCGCGCATCGCCTTGAGCGGCACTCCGATCGAAAATCGGCTGGGAGACCTCTGGTCCCTCTACGATTTTTTAAACCCCGGGCTGCTTGGAAATTCCGCCGAGTTCTCGCACGCGGTGAAGCGCATTCAGGCCGTTGCTCCGCCGGACTTCGCCCCGTTGCGCCGCCTGATCGCCCCTTATCTTTTGAGGCGACTAAAAACCGACCGCCGAATCATTGCCGATCTGCCCGATAAAACCGAACTCACCGCATGGTGTCCGCTGGCCAAGAAGCAGGCCCTGCTCTACGAAAAAACCGTAGCCGAACTGGCCGAGAAGCTCGAAACGCTCACGGATGGCATCCAGCGCCGAGGCTTGGTTCTGGCGTATCTCATGCGGTTCAAACAAATCTGCAACCATCCGGATCACTGGACGGGTGGCGGTGGCTACGATCCCGCGGCCAGCGGGAAATTCATGCGCCTCGCCGCCTTGGCCGAGGAGATCGCCTCCCGCCAGGAAAAAATGATCGTGTTCTCCCAATTTCGGGAAATCACACAGCCTCTCTCGGAATACTTGCAGGGACTCTTCGGCCGTCCTGGATCGGTTCTTCACGGTGGCACGCCGGTGCCTCAACGCCGGAAGTTGGTCGAGGATTTCCAGCGCGACGATGGTCCCCCGTTTTTTGTTCTCTCACTCAAGGCGGGTGGCACGGGACTCACTCTCACCGCCGCCAGCCATGTCATCCACTTCGACCGTTGGTGGAACCCAGCGATTGAGAACCAGGCCACCGATCGCGCCTTCCGCATTGGCCAGAAAAGAAATGTTCTCGTTCATAAATTTGTCTGTCGCGGGACGATCGAGGAGCGGATCGACGAACTCATCACCCGCAAAAAATCTCTCTCCGACTCGCTTCTGGATGCCGAGGGCGGGGCTGAAACCCAACTCACCGAAATGTCGAATGCGGAGCTTCTGGACTTCGTTTCTCTCGACATTCGAACTGCGTTGGCGGAATAAAACTCCCGTGTATGCTGGTTTTTACAAACCCTATGTGCCGGTAGCGGCGCGCCGAACCAATGTGGCAAAGGCGGCCTCAAAACTTCAAAAAAACGGAAAAAAAATCGCGCCCGTTATCATTGAAGGCCGGGCGATTGCCAAAACATTCTGGGGCAAGGCATGGTGCGCGAATCTGGAAGCCTACAGCGACTATGCGAACCGCCTCCCCCGTGGGCGCACTTATGCACGGAATGGCTCCGTGATCGATCTGCAGATCGATTCTGGCTGCATCTCAGCTCTTGTCCAAGGCTCCTCGCTCTACAAAACCACCGTCACCATCGACCCGCTCGATAGCGGGCGCTGGAAGGCGTTTGTAAATACGGCGACCGGCCAGGTCACGAATCTGCTGGACCTCCTCCAGGGCCGTCTCTCGAAAGAGCTCCTGGAGTCCATCGCCGCGAGAGACACGGGCCTTTTTCCATCTCCCAAAGAAATCAAGCTTGGCTGCAGCTGTCCCGATTGGGCAGATATGTGCAAGCATGTGGCAGCCGTTCTCTATGGCGTAGGGGCGCGCTTGGATGACTCGCCGGAGTTGTTTTTTACGCTGCGGGGGGTGGATATGCAGGATCTCCTCGCGGCCGCAGGCGAGAGTGCGGCGGCACCGCTCGGCGAGTCCGCATCCCTCGATGAAGGCGACCTCTCCGCCCTCTTCGGCGTGGAAATCGAATCCGCAACGCCCGCACCCTCAACTCGGGAGAAAGCCGTCCCTCCGGAAAAAAAAGAGTCTCCCTCCTCGAAAATCAAACCGGTCGCAAAAAAGACGCGCGCCAAAAAACGCCAACCCGTGAAAAAAGCATCCACTCAGATTGCTCGAAAGAAGCCTCCGAAGGTTTCCTGAAAAAAGGGGATCACAAAACCAAAGTCCTCCGGATTTTCAATCCATCCTCAGGCACTTTGGGAGATTCGAGGCCGCTTGTGAATTGGCAGCGTTCGCGCTGACATGTGAAATTTGTGTTGAAATTTGTGTTGTTGTTTTACCCCTGATCTTTATAAAGGTATGACATGCGCTTCTTTAATATTTTATCCCTGCTTCTTGCCTTGGCTTCAGGCGCACTGGCCGCGATCGACTCGGGCGGTGGGTTATCAGACTTGGGCAGCGGAACAAACCACTCGTCGATCGGCGCGCCGCTGGCCACGGGCGGTTCGGTGGTCGGCTTGATTGAAATCCTCTACCCACCCGCTCCAGCCCTCGATCCCGAGGCGGATACGGATAGCGATGGGTTGCCGGATTCCTGGGAGCACGAGAATTTTGGAAATCTCACGGCGACTGCCACAGCGGACTCCGACGGGGATGGCACCACAAACCTCATGGAGTATCTCGCTGGCACGAATCCTAGCTCGGCGGCGTCGGTATTCAGCCCGACCTCGCATTTGGCCGATGGGAATTTAGTCCTCACAGTGCCGACGGTCTCGGGCCGCAACTACCGCGTGTGGGGAACCGCGAATTTGCAAGGCTCGTGGACGCAGCACGACACAATCGCGGGCGATGGATCGTCGGTTGCTTGGGAATACCTCATGAGCCAATCCGCCACCGGTCGCTATTTTCTAAAAATCGAAATCCTCATCCCAACCAACTAAAACCACCGCCATGAAAATAACCAACACCCTCTGTAGGGACCTGCTCCGTCAGGTCCGACTTCTCCCGCTCGCCGCCCTCTTCACCGCACTGCCGCTCATCGCGCAGGTGCCAAGCCTCATCAACTACCAAGGCCGACTCACCGATGCGCAAGGCCAACCGGTATCGGGCAATCGCACGATGGCGGTGCGAATCTACGATGCGGCCAGCGGTGGGAACATGACCTACGAGGAATCCATCGGCACAGTGGCTGTGGGCAATGGCACTTACAGTTTTCAATTTGGAGCCTCTGGAAATGGGGTTGTCACAGTATTGAGCGGACAGGACTTCCTCTCACTCAGCGTGAATGGCACGGAGGAGTCCACGCGCACGCGCTTGCTGGCAGTGCCTTATGCGCTGAAGAGCGCAGATGCGCAGGCATTGAGAGACGAGTTGGTAGAGGCTGGAGTTCTACCCCCAGAAGGAGGGAACGCAACGGCAGACATGGTGAGCGTGCAAGGCGGGACGCTTCCGCAGTCGTCAGGGCTTTCAGGACAAACTGTGGCTACCTTTCAGATTGGAAAGTATGAGGTGACATGGGGCGAGTGGAAAGAAGTTCGCGCTTGGGGCGTCGCGAACGGCTACAGCGATTTGGCTGGGGTGGGCGATACTTATCCGTCTGGCAGTGCCGACAATTTTCCGGTCATCAATGTGAGTTGGTATGATGTGGTGAAATGGATGAATGCGAGGAGCGAGAAGGACGGGTTGACGCCTGTGTATCAAGCGAGTGGAGTTGTCTATAAAACAGGGGAGAGCGTGCCGACTCTCAATAGCAGTGCGAATGGATATCGATTGCCGACCGAGGCGGAATGGGAATGGGCGGCACGAGGGGGAGCAAGCAGCCAAGGATACACCTACGGCGGGAGCAACGATGTGAATGCGGTGGCGTGGTATTACGACAATAGCAGCGAAGGAACCAAGGCGGTAGGAACCAAAGCGGCAAATGAATTAGGTATTCACGACATGAGTGGGAATGTGTGGGAGTGGAGCGAGGATGTTGCATATACCTCCGGCCGTCGCATCCGCGGCGGCAGCTGGAGCAGCGATGCGGCCGCCTGCGCTGTCGCCTACCGCGACAGCTACCTCCACCCGGACAACCGCGACTACAGCATCGGCTTCCGTCTGGCCCGCAGTTCGGGAAATTAGTTGACCGGAGGTCAAGAGGAAGGATGAAGGAAGAAGAAGCCGGAGGGCTGCCGTGCTTGGAGGCGGAGCCGGAGAGCTGGCAGACC
>Ga0247832_1002531_pt1 | contig 27697 bp, 46 predicted proteins | sample LaCruzMarch2015__10_FD_192407 | JGI IMG/M metagenome (GOLD analysis project Ga0247832, IMG submission 192407) | Freshwater microbial communities from meromictic Lake La Cruz, Castile-La Mancha, Spain - LaCruzMarch2015_4m | ecosystem: Environmental > Aquatic > Freshwater > Lake | place: Spain... | reverse complement strand
AGGTGGTTCATCCCAAATCATGTAAGCGTGTTTGATTTCGGCAATGGCTGTATCTAAAATTTCGCCTTTGATTTCGACTAGATTTCCCATGGGTTTATCTTATCGAACATTCCTGATTGAGCCATGATAAAAACTTTCCTGCGTGCCTCTTTTGCTTCCTCAAGGGTTTCCGAGCCTTTGTTCCAAACAGGATTCCAGCACTCAACCTCACCCTCCTCATCGGCTAGGAAAACGGCTGATTCGAACCAATCTTCCTTGACCCCATGACCATTCATGTGAACGGTGGAAATGTAATAGGTTTTTTGTGCCTCAATACTGTTTACCACTTCGGATTCAATGGGTCTGTGAGGTTTAACATTTCGGATACCAATTTCGGCAATGGTGTTTATTAACTGGGTCAGAAGAAGAGCGATGTATTCGTTGTTTTCTTCTTGCGCTGTTTTGATGAATCGTTCTAATAAATCAATTGATTTTGCATCATCAATTAGATTTGTGGCATCAATTGTGTCATCTGCCAACTTGTTCTCCCTAGTTTTCTAATGACTCCAGATAGTTTCTGCAATCATCACAAACTAGCATCCAGCCTCTAAAAACTGTGGCATCTGCGATGGCGTGGCATTCCATACATCGCACTACTGGGTCAGATATTGCATCCATGGTTTCCTAACAAGGAGGGCATGGCACGAAAGGGGTAGGTGCCATGCCCAGTCTAGGGAAGAACAGCCTATCTCTTAGGCGTATCCTTTTGCTTCCAACTCGGTCTTGATTTCTTTCAGTGGTTTTGGTTTCCAGTTTATGTCACGCTCAATCGCTGGAATTCCCATGAACTTCACTGATTGTAGTTCTGAAAGTGAGAAGTAACCTAACTCGTTTTCGAATCCTTGGACTAATCCAAAGAATGTGTCCTCACCATCGAACTCGGTTGCGAACCAACGCCAATTGTTCGCGATTGAGAAGAATTTGACTTGGGCTATTGCTTCCATGCCTTTTTCTTCTTGTGAATATAGTTTTGGTAATTTGTTTTCTATTTCTTTTGTTAGTAACTTCATTTAGCCCCCTCTTCGTTGATTAAACCCTCTTCGATTAAATATTTAGCCATGCGACCATAACTACCTTGTAATGTCCAAGCCAAACCTGTGTCAACAAGTTCTTGGAAAAACTCGATAGTTTTATCTTCTGATAATTCGCCACTTTCGTAAGCGATTATGTTATCTACTAACTTCATTCGGTCTCCCTTCCGATAACTCCAGCATACCTTACTGGGGTTTAGTTGTAAAGTTTCACTGATGAATAAGTAACTGTTTTTCTAACAGTTTTATCTTTCACAACTCTGTACAAATCAAGAACATATTGCATTTGACCATCGGCAATAGTTCTCCAACCATCAACAAACCAGATTGCTTTGCCGTTTTGTTTCATTACGACTGGTTCACCTAGACGATAGAAGTGACCGTATTTGTTTTCCATTTATTTGCCTCCTTTTTTATTGCCAACTGCTTTCTTGTAATTCTTTTTCACACATTTGCCACATACTTTGTACTTGGTGAAAGCGACCATTAAATCGTTTTCATTTCCACATTGAACACATTTGCTATTCATTTATTTCCCCCTTTTGATTCTGATTTTACAATTAGGACACTCATCAAACTTCTGACGATAATCCCAACTTGCAATAAAAATCATTTCTGTCTGACATTTATCACACTTCATGTTGGGTCTCCCTTCCCTGATACTTCTATTGTACTACACCCCTGTTTAGTATGCAAAGACCCCCACCCCTGTGTTTTGTACAAGATTTTGTAAGACACGAACTTGACCCCTCCCAGATACTAAACTAGGGTTATGTTATACTGGTTATATCAGGAAGGGAGAACTGATGATAAGACAGATACAAAACATGGACAAAAAAGAATTGTCATACAGAGGCATCGATGCCTACGAAATCGGTTTGACTCTTTTCTCAGAGAAGTTTCACGAATCACAAAGCGAAAACCCATGCAGTGTTTGTGGAAGAAAAACAAACCTGTCAATCGGAATCCATGTAGGTGGTGGAGGAGGAACAATCGTTCACCCAGAAGACATTGAACTAGCAAGAGATGGTGGATACATGGGATTCTTTCCAATCGGAAAAGAATGTATCAAAAAAGTTCCAAAAGAATTCAGAGTTGTTTGGGAACAATTACCAGAAGACAAAGATGGGTGGAGAAAATGATAGTTGATACCAAAGACAAAATTCTTGACCTAATCAAACAAGACCAAAACGCAAAACTAAATCCCGAACTCCAACAATTCTTAACCGACACACCAATCGGTAAATACATCAAACACCCACTCGTATTCCAACCATTCATATCAACAACAATTGCAAACCAACAACTAGAACAAAAATACAACCAAGTAAGAAAAGCGTTAGACACAAAAAACTTTAACCAATTCATTTTCCTACACGAAAGACCATACAGACTTTTAGCATTCGTTGACATCAAACGAAACCTAAACAACAAAAACTATTGGAAACTATTATCAAACATTTGGACTGACACCGAAAACTCTTACCAAGATTTAGAAACTTGGAGAAAACTTTTCCAATCAAAACGCAACCACAAAGAAAACTTGATGGATGAACAAGAACTTGAAACCCTTGAATCGTTAGACAACGAACTGGTTGTGTACAGGGGTTGTGTTAAGAACCTGAATGAGAATGGTTTGTCTTGGACATTAGACAAGAACCAAGCCAAATGGTTTGCCAACAGGTTTGAAAAAGATGGTGTTGTGCTTGAGAAAAGAATCAGCAAGAAAAGCATTGTTGCTTACTTCAACGGAAGAAACGAAGAGGAGGTGATAGTCGCATGAACATATACACTTGCTACTTCTGTAATCGGGAAATGGAATTCTTTAGTGGATTACTGATGCCAATGGGTTACATCAATGGTGACAGAACTCGTGTTTTTGCTTGCCTAAAATGTGTTGATAAACACGATGCTTAAAAAAGGAGAAAAAATGACAACAGGTGACATTCTTGACACATGTACACAATGCCTAAAAATTGGTCCATACAATCTGGTTCGGGCTTGGTCTGTTAAAGGTTACAACAGATTAGATTTTGCTTTCTGTTCCGAAGATTGTGCTCGTGATTTTGAGCAAAGTTGCGAGTAAGATTATTTTTTCTTATCTTTAACTTGCAGGTCGTAATCGTAACGCTCAGAATCCTCAACAAGCCATTTATCGGCATCCTCAACATCCCATTTACGAGAATTCACAACCCTGTCAATCAACTTCGTACCAACCTTGGTAGTAAACGAAGGTTCAAATAAGAGGACACGATTGTTTGGTTGGATAGCAAAGTTACCATCACCTCTTTCAATCACATGACCACATTTGTGTTGCCCCGGTGATTCAGAATAACCATCATCTAAACGATTCGATTCAGAATTATGCCAATCCAAGGTAAACAAGTATTTGCCTTTCACAACTTCTTTGTGCCTGTTTCGGTATTGCATTCTCATGTTCGCAAGGTTCGCAAATCTTGTCACACTGATGAATGGGCTGAAAGAATTCCAAAGAACCAAATCATGAATGTCAACTTCTGGGGTGTTTGGTTTTGTGCAGAATGCGTTGATAGGCATACGCCACCAAATCCCACCATCTTCCATAAGGAAATGAAACAAAGGTGAACGATTCTGGACTGAGGCAACACCGAAGATTACAACAGGAAAATATTTGTCATGCGAGTCTTGTTGGTCACGAAGAAAGTTTCCACGAACATAGCATTCGATAGGTGGAATGTTTGCGTTTAACTCAGGAATGATAATTCCTTACATATTGTAAGAAGTTTTTTTGTCTTTCTTTGGCATATTGTAGCCGTAGCCACCCATTGCCATTTCTACTTCTTCTTCTTCTTCGTCTTCCATTTCGTCTTCTTCTAATTCAATTTCAATTTCTAAACCATTAGCATCCATGGCTTTTTTCTTCTTCTTCTTTTTACCACCCATAACAGAATCAACATGAACAGTGTTCATAGTTGGTTCGGCTTTCTCCATGCTTTCAATTTGTGTAAGTGTTGACATTTTATGACCAACTTGAACATCGGCTTCTTTACCTGCACGATAAAGTTGAATCAGAACTGCTGGGTCATCCTCTGTGCCATTGATTGTGAAAGATGAATCTGGAACATTGATTTTACCGTCACGAACAATACGAACAATTTTTCCTCTTGCTGTGCCACCTGAAGAATTCCATGAAACAAAATCACCTGTTTTAAGGTTTTTGGCTTTTTGGATTAATTCTTGTTTTTGAACAGATTGGGAATAACTTGGAAACAGAATTGTGGAGGCATCGCCTGTGCGTTCGCCTCTTGATTTTTCAATAAAAATACCCATGTGTTTATCTTACCTCACTTTTAAGCAACAAGTGCTTCGTCTAGGAGACCAAAAATTGCATCATCCAACTCAAGGTCAGGGAAAGCCTCAAATGGTTCATCTAGTGGTGGAACAAAATCATCAACAGGGATTTCACCTGATAACCATTGTTTAGGTCTTGTGTCGGTTGGTCTGATTCCCGAATTAACGGCTAAAACAATTGTTGCTTTCGTAAAATTTCCGATACGAACTTCTACTTCGTTAGAATCAATATCGTTAACTTTTTGAATTATGACATGATGATATGTGTCATCACGAAAAATTCTTAACTCTTGCCCAGCCTTGTAGATTCTAGGCATTTACCCAAGCATGTCGGGCTGGCTTCACACCTGCTGGAATTGCTGGAGTAGTTGCAGCACTCTTCGGCACTGCTGAGATTGTTGGTGTGCCTTTGAAATCGTGTAAAGCAACGGCTGATTGGCTGGTCACTCCTGTGATTCTTAAATACTTGACAACACCTGTGGCGTTTTCGTAACGAACTGTTTGGTTCTTACGAACCTTGTATTGAGCAGACATGATGTCCTTTCATAGAAACCTGTCTAAATTATATCGCTAAATTTCCCACACGGTGAGAATTACTGATGGGATACCCGGTCTTGTTGGGTTAGTTTGTGGTCCTTCAGCGTAAAGCCTTAAGTCAACATCTGCTGAATACCAATAAATCTCTGCATATTCTGTTGAGGCTAAAGGTGTAATAAAATTCCAAGAAGCAACAACTTTGTCAACAGCGTTTGATGGCAAAGTTATACGAGTATTTGAATAAGGAACTGCTGTTCCATTGATAGCAAACCAAATATCAATATCGTCAGAACCACCATCTGTTTTATCAACCTGAGCAGAAAATTGTATGTTGTATTCACTGCTGTGACTTGGTGTGATTCTTGTGTTATTAACAATTGTTATCTCGTTAGCATCAGAAATTGTTTCAAATATCATCGCAACTGGGGCTGTGCCACCACCTGTGTTTGTTTGTGTTGCTGTGGAGAATGCGCTCAGATTGTGTTGATGGTATGCAGTGGTTTGTTCTGTTGAATCACTGAAACGAATTAAGTCGTCAACGATGAGTGAGCCAACGGATGCTTCGCCTCTGGTTAGACGATTATTATTTGCCATCCCACAATTTTACATCTTCCAAGGGTTAGATTGACCAAAACTGACAGGAACAACTGGGGTGACATCGGATAATCTTTTAGGGTCATAAATTGCTAACAAAACGGCTTCAGCCCTATCGGGTGAATGAACACCTCTTCGTTTCATATCTGCCTTAGATTCGATTTGGATACGACCTGAAGAATCTGATTTGAAAGTTGGTCCAGCAAGTTGTGTCAATGTTTGTCGGTCAATGTCTAAATGAACTGATTGTCTGCCATCGATAGGTTGCATCAAGGTTCGACCATTCCACCAAAGTTCTGCTCTTGTGTTTCTAAACTTTGATTCATCCTTTGCTCGTTCGGCAACATTGATTGGAACAATTTTTCCTTTATGTCTTCCCTCTTGCTCCCACTTTTGCAATAACGACACAACACCCCAACCAACACCGATGGTGTCCACTTTAACTCGAACCTTGTTTGTGTTTCCACGCTTTTCATGTTCTTCTTGTGCTTTATCAATTTCTTGTTGGATTACTTGTGCAACATCAACAGCGTTTGCGTTCTGTTTACCTGATGAGCGATGAACGATTGTGCATTTGAAACCATCAGCCTTAGCGATAACGAACTCGTCTCCACCATCTGATGCAATATCGACACCAAGTTTTATGTCTTGTGAATCAATCGGGTCATCGTTTTGTGTTGCCATCTCAGCCCAAGTGAAAGGAATAACTTTTCCAACACTGCTTCTTGGGAATCGGGCGTGAACTCTTGCTTCAATGAATGGTGAATCATCACCGAATTCTGAAACAACATCATCAACCCAAGTTTGGTCAACAAGGTGTGATGCAACATCGTGTGTTTCAACATGTGGTGGGCATGAACGGCAACGCTCAGTTTTCTCACCTGTGAAGTTTGGTGTATCGAGTGCTGATATGGGAATCACATTGTAAAGAGGCGAATTGCAAATACGCTCAAACCATGTGTCCTCTAAATCTGTTGGAGGGTTTCCAAGAACCAAAAGTCTTGTGTGACCACCTGTCATTAAGGATTCAAGTGCTCGACCTATCGTGTCACTAATTCCACCTGCCTCATCAACAACAACAAGAAGATTCGGTGCATGTATTCCTTGAACTGCTGTCTCATCATGCGCTGCTGGACTAAACCCATAACCAACCACTGTGTTATTGATTTTCCATTGCACTGTCAAAACATCACCGGGTAAATCGTTTTGCGCTGCAACCTGTCTAATGTTTTTCCACAAAATGTTTCGCACTTGGCGATGTGTTGTCGCTGTGGTCACTGCAACTGCTGTTCCCGGGGGATGAACACTTATCCACCAAGCAACAGCGCGTGCAGCCAAGTGTGATTTGCCGGGGGCGTGACATGCTGGAACAACTGTTCGTTTGTTATCCCTAACCGATTCAAAGATTTCAATTTGTTTTGACCATAAAGATTCACCTAAACCATCGAGGACAAAACCAACTGGGTCATGCTCATACTTTGCCCACTTGTTTGTTAACTCTGCATCTAACATTTGTGAAATGACATAGCGTTCTTGGTCATTCAACTCAGCGAGCAACAAAACTCGTTCTTGAGGTTCTAGTCTGAGAATCTCATCAACAATTCGTGTTTGCACGGATTATTCACCTTTTCGTGCGTTAAGTATCTTTGATACCTTTTCTTCAATCTCCTGTGTTGAGACCTCAAGTTTAATTGGTGCGCCTTCTGCACCTGTGTGTTCAAGTTGTTGTTTACGACCAAAGACTTGTTGTTGTGTTCTCTCTAACCACCATGCTGCTGCTTGCCAAGTACCGTGATGTGCAGACTTTTGGATGATGGCAACATTTCGTGAAACGGCTTCGGCTTTCGCTTTTTCTACTGCGTTGGAAAATTCTAAGAATATTTGTTCATCAGGGTTAGGTTCAACTCCTGCATCAATTTTCTCTTGCTCCTTACGCCCTCTTTCAAGCCACAAATAAAGGGTTGATTTATTTATCCCACACGCTGCTGAGGCGTGCTCAATATAGTTTCCGAGTCTCAGGTTCTCAACGATTGCATCGGAAATTTCTTTACTAATTTTTGATGGTCTTCCAGCGTTGCTCATAATGTTTAATTATACCCTTGTTGATATTCGTTGCATGCTTCCAAAGGCATTATTAAAAGTTCTGCAACATTTTGCCAGTTTTCGATTTTGTTTGCCCAATTGTTTAACTCTTCGGTTGATGCACGAAATTTGTATTCCCCAACTTTGCATGTGGTTCTACCGATTGGTTGATTACCGGGTTTGGTTTGTCCACCTGAGAGTATTTCGGAGGCATCTTCGGGTTGGAATCCTGTGCCTTTGAATTGTCCTGCTGAATTGATTAAATGGTTTTTCAACTCGTTTGTGTCGTAGGTGGCAAGGTCTGAGGTTCTGTTATCGACCAGCACAATTTTGAGTTCTTGGTCTTCATCCACATCTACCCATGAGACGGCTATTTCGAACCATCCTAGGGCTTTCGCGCCCTCATAGGTGTGGTTGCCTGTCAGGATGTGTCCTGTGCGTTTATTTGCCACTATGGGGCGATATTGACCATTGGCTTGGAGTGATTCGATGATTGCACCAATGTCACCCTCTCTAGGGTTTACTGGATAGGGTTTAAGGTTTGTGATTTGAACTGTTTCACATTTAACAAAATTGTCTGAGGTTGAAGGGTTGGATGGGTTTTCCTTTTTCACAACCTTTGGTTTCGGAATTCCAAGTCTTTCCCTGATTAGGTTGATTGCTTTAGGTTTCGATTGTTCGGCTTCATGAGACAACTGGTCTTTCCAAGCAGAATACGCAATTGGGGTGACTGTGAAATGCCAAGCAGAGATTTTAACCTCTGGGTCATCTTGAAGTTTGTCAGATGGTTGTTTATCAGATTTAGGTTCTTCCCCATCGTTAATGATTTTCTCTAACGCTTTAATGTCACCTTCGTTGAATCCTGTTCCGTTAAGGTCATCAAAGGTTTTAAGAATGGTTTCCAATAATCCTTCGTTGTAACTGGCAAGGTCATTGATTCGGTTATCAGCCAACATGATTCGTCTTGCTTCAACTGGGTCAACATCAACATAGACTGCTGAGATTTGTTTCCAACCAAGTTTCTTCGCTGCCTTGAATGTGTGGTTTCCTGCCAGTATCACATTGTTCTTTTTGTTCACCACAATAGGTTTGAACTGACCATGGTAAGACAAAGATTCGGCTATGGCTTGAATGTCACCACGCCTAGGGTTTTGAGGATAAGGGGTTAGGTCATTCAGTCTTACTTGAACTGCTTGCCCAACTTTAATGTTCGCTTCCATTTAATCCAATGTTTTGAAAGTTTTACCATCAACAGCATCATTCATGGCATCAATCGTTGTTTGATTTGGGACATGGGGTTGCATTCGTTTCAACTCACGAATCTTCAACTTCTCTGGTTTGTACCCATCAATAGTTCTACCAGTTTTGCGTTGCTTCTTGGGATTACTTTTGAACGCCTTACCGTTAGGTCGGTTTGTGTCGTTACCTTTTGAACTCGGTTTCTTCATTACTTGATTCTGTCTAAGTCGCCATTTGCTCTGTCAAATACACGCATTGTGTATGAGCCTAAACCAAAAAAGTTTGCAACTTCACGATAAACCAAATCTGAATCCAACTCACCACAAGTGTAAAGGTCGAATTGCAACATGCCCGGATGTTGTTCATCCCAAACATGCCAAGCAATATGTGAGGTTTCGATTAAGACACAACAGGTCATTCCCTTGTTTCCGTTTTTTTCAACATAAACTGCTTTAGGTTCAATTAGTTTTTTCATACCAATTTTTTCAACTAGCGAACTCATCCACTTCTCAGCAACTTCTGTGTTGACTGGTGGAACATAAACTTCGCCCATAATTATTTGATGCAAGTGTTTCATTGTATTTTTTTTACCTTTGGTCGTCTGCCAACTCGTCTAACAATATTGCCATCTGAATCGTATTGTGGTTCTCTAACTGTGTTACCTCTTAAAATTTTGTAAACATTCTGTTCAGTGACCCCCATAGTTTCTGCTATCTCGCGATAAGTCACATTGTTTTTACGCAAACGAAGAATCGTTAGTTTTCTTCTTCTGCCAAGTTCTTTGATTTGTTTCTGATGTTCTTTAATCATTACTGTCATCATTTGAACTTCTTCAAGGTCTTTGTTTTCTCTTTCCATCGCATTCATCTCCCATCTTGATATTGTAGTTGTCATTTGTTCTTAGTAGCCTTTAGGAAATCTTCCATAGTGAAATCTTTGTCTTGGTTTTCCTGTGTTAATTGTTTTAATAAAATTATTGTTGCCATCTCTGCTTTCTCACGCTTTTCCTTGTAGTTGTTTAACAAAACAAAAACAGGCATCAAAAGAAAACTTATTGCAAACATTAAAACAAAACTTGCAACCATTATTTGTGCTAGAAGCATCCAAAAATTGTCAAGCATGTACTACCTCCCTGAACTCAATAAGCAAAGAATCTTTTCCTCGCTGTGGTGCAAAAAATTTGATGCTTCTCAAAAACTCTGGTGAATCATCTACAATTACCCCTGCATCAACCAAACCATCTATCGCTGCTTTGACGGCTGGGTTACAAGATGCAACATCTTGCAGACGACCTCCCCTTTGAAAAACTTTTACATCAACTTCAATGGTTTGCAGTCGGGGAATTTTTGCTTGCTTTGCTAACAAACAAAACGCTGTGCGCCATTCTTTTGTCAACTCTGCTCTCACCCAACGATTCTTGGAACGCTCAAAATTAGTTGTCCAAGGTCGCTTCTGGTATTCAAGCGAGTACATTAAAATATCCTACACCAACTGGGGTTATGTCATGTACTAAGGTTTAGGAAAGGCATGTCGTTCTTTAGTGAAGTCATTATTGAACTTCCAAACATTTTCATACTTGTCAACCACTGGGATTTCTTCTGGGTTGTCGTTCTGTTTAACTAATAAACCTTTTTCGTAGGACTCTGTTCTGTGTGATTCAATCCAGCCGTGGCATCCTGTTGTTCCTGAGCCACACAACAAGAGCAGGTTGCTTGGGTCGTTGATTTCTGTTTTCTTTGTTCCACCCATTCCCCTAGGTTTACGATGGTGGATGGAGATTCCAAAGTCAAAGTTGTTTGTTCCACAATTTTCGCATTCGAAAAAGGCTCGTTCGATGATGCGTAATCGGACTGCGTTATTTGCGCCTGTTTGTTTTCCCATAGTGCTTTGAATTGTAATCCAGCGACCTGATAATTTTCCATGCAACTCAGACAATAAATAAACTTTGTTTTATTATGTGAAACATTGTTTTCATATAGTGGAACTCGACATGTTGCTACTTCATCGACCACAATATGTAGTACACCAAAAATTTCACGCCACAACAATCTGAACTCCCAAATAAATAAGTTTTGTGAGGAAATTTACTCTAAACCATAACCTAAAACAAGTCTTGCATTAAAACAAGGGTTAGTGTTGACCCCCTATATATTGTGTGATACTTTTTGAACTCGAAGTGACAGAGGCTTAACAATAAAACTCTGGCTTGATTAACACTCAAGTAAACCTGCGTTAGATGCAGTTATATTTCCTTGCAAGTTAAAGCAAGCGTAACAGACAAATAAACGATAAACTGTGAGATTTTATTGGTGGTATTAAAACGAACTTCCTAATACTGGATTACAAAACTGATTTAATCATTTGGCGAGGTTTGGTCGAAAGACCCCAACTGAAAGTCCTCATCATCCCATACTGGGCGAGACTTTAGAGGTGGTATGTGTAATGCCAACCTCTGTCCTTTCAAGCCCTCCTGACCGAAAGTTTAGATTAGGTTTATTTGTTTTATTGTTTCTTTGATTGGTTTTAGGTGTTTGTGTAGGTTCGGTAGTGTGTAACAGGTTTTGTTTCCCCATGATGGGTTTTGTGTTTGTTCAAATTCGGTTTCATGTTTTATGTCAATGCAAAATGCTTTGTCTGTTGGTGCTTCAACTCCTAAACAGATTGTTCCTTTTTGTAACATTGAATTATATTTGGTTGCACGAAAATCTACCCTGTCTTTTTTAATCCAGTGGTCTCCCCAACTGACAACAAGTTCTAAATGTTTTTGACCCCACGGAAAATCAATGATGTAGTCGGCTGTTGAACTGATATTGGCAACTTCTAGGTATTCCCTGTGTTGGTCGTTTCCGTCTCGTTTAATGGCGATTCCTTGGTCTTGGATAGCCCAGAAAATGATGTCTTCCATAATCCAACCGAACGCTATTTCAACCCCATATTCGAGGGGCGTTCTTTCATCTCGAAGGAACTCAAGGTTGCATCGGCTGTTCAAAAAATCGATTTCTTCGTTGGTCAGGTTTTCATGAACAACATTTCGGAAGAACTCAAGTTTGTTTATTTTGGAATCTCCGAAAAACTGGTCTTCATATTGGGACATTCTTGAACGCAAATTAACATCTAAGTTTTTTGATATTGTTTGAATTAACTCAAATTTAACAAAATTATTCAAATTACATTCTTAGTTGTTCCTTTATTTCTTCAACTTTGGAAACAACCTCTTCCTTACTTATCGCATCCTCAAAAGTTGGTAAAACTTCTTCTGCTGAAGGTGGAACAGGTGTCACGATTGCTTTTTGTCTGTTCTTCCACAAAACCTGTAAAAGTTTCACGGCAACTGGACTTAATTGGTTATTGCTAATGCTTTTCTTAATCTCAACACTAATATCATCTAAAGTTTTTTGAGACGATGCTAATTCAATTCTTCTTGTCAAATTTTGTAACGCTTCATCGAACTCTTGACGATTGTTAACTTCCTGTGCAGAAGCAACACCACGCTTAGTATCTGCTGCAAGAACTGCAACTATGGCTCTTCCCCACGCTGCTGTTTCTGCATTCATAACTTCAGAACCACGAGTGAAACTTGTTGCCCCCGGAACTAATTCCCAAGCAACACCAACCCCCGGTCTTGGGTCATCAGGTGTTCGGTAAGCGCACGCTGTGTACATAATATAATTTTTGCCATCCAACAAATAAGTTAATATTGGTTGATTCAGGTTTGCTGGTTGTAAACATCCTGTTGGATATTTGTCTCTAAAAATTGATATGCGTTCTGCCACATCAACATAATCTTTCAACCCATCTTGAAATGTTGCCATTTGTTTTCTCCCTTACTCGGTTGTTATCTTTAAGGATAGTTTGCCATCACGGACTGACACTCCTTGCACAATTTCACCTGTGTCTGCCCAAATAACTTTTTCACCATCCACGACCACATTCTTTTTGAACTCAGCCAAATCAACATCTTCTTTGGTTTTAATAATTTCGGTTTTAGAATTTGCTTTAGCCCAACTCAAAAGGCTTTCTTTGTCCTCAATGATTGGGGCATCGTTTCCTTGGCGTGTAGAAATCACACCATTTGGTAAGGAAATAGTTTTCCTGTCCTTTTTTCTTTCCTCAATTGCATAGGCAATTAAGTGTTGTTCAAAGAACTCTTGTTTAAGGGCAATCTGTTTATTAGATTTATCTAACCAGTCTTGGATACGATTGCGTTCTTTCTCAGCCAACTGCTCGTTGAGTTTTATGCGCTCTTCATAGGCGCGATATTTGCGTAATGCCCAATCTGCTTTGAAATCATCTGTGACCTTAAAACCATCGGAATGATTGGACTCTTCTTCAGGTAGGTCGTAATCTATTAGTTCTCCCATGAGGAATAATATACAACAAGGGTTTAGGAATCACAACATTAGGGTAAGTGTGTCACAATTAGGTGAACTCTAGCCCTATATTCTCCCTTGGGGCAAGTGAGTAAAATAGGGGAATTTTCCACCAAGATTCCCCTATTCCCTACTTCTTAGAAATAGTTTCCTGAATCTCTTTTTGAGTAATCTCAATAACATCAAGTCGTTTACCTAATTTGTCCATTTTGGTTTCAAGGCGCACAACAACATCTTTCAAAGACTTACCAGAATTACGGCTCAACTCACCATCAAGAACATTAAGTCTTGCCATAACACTTGGAACAGCATCCCTACCATCATCAGCAGGTTCACCTTCCCAATCCCTACGAAACTTGTTAACCCAACTCAAAAAGCCTTTAATTGCCCTCATCGGTTTTGATAGCACTTTGATAGCAATTACCACAACAACGATAATCGCACTCAAGATTCCCACAATCTCTACCTGCAAATCCCCAAGGCTCAGCGTTGTACTCATTCTTCTTTGTTCCTAAAATCGTGCGTAACAATGTAAATAATTGTAGTGACAAGAATAGTCCATCCTGTGATTTCTTTAGCAGTTCCCTCAAGGACAAGCCAAGCAATAAATAAACCAACTAAAGTGAAAGTCTCATTTAGAAAGGCGCGTAAAAACTTCATTTAATTCGAACTCCTGTGCTTCGCATTGCAGTACCAATTGATACTGAACTGGCTATTTGGGTGATAATGATTGCGCTGACAACAACACTTTGTGCTTCTTCACGAACTTCAGGTGACATATCATCACCAATATTTAGAAAAGCCCCAACTGATTCGTCAGCGATAGCAAACACTTCCCCTGCAATTTCGGAGGCGAACTCAAAAGTTTGAGCAACAGCATCCCCGAATACAGCAAGAACTATTTCTGTACTATCCAATAATCCCACATTTTCTTCAACTGGTGTAGCATTTTCATCATCAGTTTGTATTTCTTCGATGGGAGTTTCAATTGTCTCTTGTTCTATTATTTGCTCAACTATCTCTGGTTCTAGCGTTGCTATCTGTATCGGCTCTGGCGTTGGTAATGTCTCTGGAATTACCTCAACAGAAATCGCTTCGTCATTTGAGTTATCTGTTAATGGTTCTTGGGTTGGTAATGGCGTTGGTTCTTGTGATGGGGTTGGTATAGGTGAACTGGTCTCAGTGGGTGTTGGTTCTGGGGTTGGGGTTGGCGTTACTGTTTCTGTTGGCGTAGGACTTGGTTCAATCGTTGGTGTTGGTTCAACTGTTGGCGTTGGTGTTGGAGTTGGGGTAGGACTTGAGAGCATCAAATTTGTTTGCAATAAATATGAACCAGTGGGTGATTGGTTACAACACATGTAAGCAAATGATGTTGCACGAATAAAGTATTCACCAGCCGTTAAAGGCATACGAATAATAGATGCTAAAACATTTGTGGCACTATGCAAACCATCATCATCTGCACGAAGTTTATTTACACCTTGCCAAACTTCAATCCAAGAATCTATAAACGCTGTATTAGTTTGTGGAGTGCCACTGACAGTATTTATAGTCGCATCAACAGGTTCAATAATAGTGATAGGAACATCAATATAAGGCGTTGTGCTGTCAAGATTTATTACTACATCTTCAGCAACTGCAAAAGGAGAAAGATGAACTCCTAATGCAAAAACAAGACCGACAATACTAACGACCCTAAGCAAAAGCCTAGAAATCATTTAAGTGTTACTTGCCACCTTGTTCTTTGGTTTTTCCTGCACGCTTGAACACTGCATCAACTTCGTCTTGTGTAAGTTTGCCATCATCCAAGTAAGCAGCAGCGAGCGAAGTAATTACCTTGGACACTGCAAGCGCCCCAGCAATAATTGCCGAATTTAGAGGAGCGATTCCAACGAAACTTCCTGCACCAATTGCAGGTAACGCTGTCATCAAAAATAGTGCAAACGAACGAGTGACAACATCTAAACTAACTTTGTATGTCATTTTTCCTACTTATTTTTTAGGTTTGGCTTTAACCTCAGTTACAGCCTTTTTTGGTTTATCGGTTTTTGGAGTCGCAACTCCTGCTTTGTAAACAACTGCTGGGTCTTCAATGAAAGGACATGAAACATCATTACCGTAACGGAATGGTGCAATGCGAGTTTCAAGGTGAAGATGTGGACCTGTTGAATTTCCTGTATTGCCTGAAAGCGCAATTGTTTGACCCACTTTAACTGCTTGTCTGGCTTTAACTTTTGATTCTTGTAAATGGCAGTAAAGAATATGATAAGTAACTCCATCTTTAACACATTTAAGTTTCACAACATTGCCATAAGATTTATCAACCATGACGGCTTCAACAATGCCATCAGCAACTGCCAACATTGGTGTTCCAACTGGCATACCATAATCGATGCCTGTATGACGACCTGCTTTGTATCTTGTGTTTGGTTTACCCCAAGGTTGGGTAACTCTAGGTTTTTCTACTGGGTTAGGCATTATTCCTCCATTGAGCGAACTTTGCCGAATTCTCCATCATTAGGGTTTAATGCGCGAAGAATCACTGGAAGAACTGAGGCTAATCCAGCGTTAACATAAAGTTTTGCGTTATCAAGAGTTAAAGATGCGATGTCTGCACCATCAGCCAAAAATAAGGCTAAAGATGTTGCAAGGAAAACGCGAAGATACTCTTGTATTATTGATTTAGTTTTTGAACTCATTAGATTATTCTACCTCTTCCCATTCTACTTCATTTTCATTCCAAAAATAATTTTTTCCATCAGTAGGATACAAAATTGGTGCTTTCCAAATACAAGTTTCTTCATTTAGAATCCAAGATTCAAAAGGTTTTGGTGCATAAAAAGCATTACGAACTTCATCATAAATATAACCAACACCTGCATAATTTTTTCTATAATTTCCATTATATGAAGTTCTTTTACAAACTTGATTTCTAAGAGTGCCATAAAAAGTTTCCCAAGCCTCAGATGAACCACCAACTTCTGTTCCATCTAAATCAATTTGTGTAATATTTTCATCAACACCTGTTATGACTTCCGTAACAATATTGTTTTCATCTAAAAAAGCGTAATAAGCCATTATGAGAATGTCACCTGTCCTGTTCCTGCTGTAAATGTTACAACTCTAAAACCATCGGCTGTGGCTGTTGATGAAGTCAATCCACCACCGACAGAAATACTAAAAGTTGAAGGAAATTTAATTATTACAACACCAGAACCACCGTTTCCTCCACTGCTATTAGTTCCTCTTGTTCCACCACCACCACCACCAGTGTTTACAGAACCTGCTCCTCCACCACTCGTAGCAGCGTTACCACCACCACCGTTTCCACCTGTTCCGTTTGATACTGAAGTATTACCTGCTCCACCACCTCCACCACCACGAAATACTGATAAACCAGAAATTGTACTTGCTAAACCAACACCACCCAAAGAACCATTATCGGGGCTTACAGCACCACTTTGACCAACAGCACCAGCACCTCCACCACCACCACCGTTACCACCAGCAGCAGCAGAACCTAAACCACCATCATTACCCTGACCTACTGTTCCAGCACCACCAGCCTTATTGCCTCCTTGACCACCGTTACCACCACCACCACCAGAACCACCACCAGCACCAACTAAACCAACTTGACCAGAACAACCACCACCACCTCCACCACCAGTAGTTGTGATGACATTAAAAACAGAACTTACACCACTAGAACCAGTAGAACCAGCCCCTCCACCATTACCTCCACCACCGACAGTAACTGTGTAAGAACCAAGAGCAGTTTGAGTTGTTCCACTTAAATATCCACCAGCACCACCACCACCTCCACCACCGGTAGGAGTAGCGTAACCACCTCCACCACCACCACCGGCAATTACTAAATATTCAATCGCTAAAACACTAAATTGATTAAACCTGTTTCCTTTTTGCTTATTAGAAATTACAGATGTACTTGCTTTGGTAACAGCCATGTTATGCCGTTATTTCTGCGCCAAAAGCCTGAAAAGTTAAATTTGTGTTTGATGCCATACAAGAAATTTGGTCGCTGGCATTCAAAGTAATACCGAGAGTTAAAGCAATTGTGTCATTTGCTGGAACTGATGAATCAAAAGCCAAATAATTAGCATTAGCAGTCGCTGTTCCATCAATTCTTGTGTTGATACGATAGGTAGCAGCAGCAGTGCCACGGTTACAAATGATAAAAGTTGAAACAACTGTTTCAGTGTCAGCAGGGACAGTGTAAAAAGCAGTGTCGGCTGTTGCGCTCGTTGCTTGAGCAAGAATCTTATAGTTAGTTGGCATTATATTATGTCGCTCCTTATGCGCCCATTAGTAAAAATGATGTGAAGTCTCCACCACCACCACCAGAAGTGAAAGCAACCCAGTCTGCACCATCATAAGTATATAGGGTGGAATCAGCAGTTAGGTACGCAAACATTCCTTGACTTGGGGAAGGGATAGCACTTGTGCGTGCAGCAGTCCCAGCAAAAACCATAATTGTTTGGTCTTGCAAATAGCCTTGAACTTGCGCTGCTGTTAAAACATCACCAGCAACGAATACTTTACGACCTAAACCAGCCACTTATCAAACCTTCCTAGTCAATGCTTCCCATTATAGGGGCAAAAAGTGCTATTCGATACCAATAACGACTTTGGCTTCTGCTTCTGTTAAACCAAGTGCTTTAAGTTTTGTTATAGCAGAATCAAGTTTTGTTTGGCGTTGTGTTTTAGCCAACTCTTCAGCCTCAACTCGTGCATCATTTTCTGCTTTTCTTTGTGCAATTTCGGCATCAGTTGGTTCTTCTAAATAAACTGGGACAACAGAACCTTCAGGGGTTATATCAACAGGTGGTTTAGGCATTAAAAATCAACTCTCTGTCAGCAATAAAGGCTTCTTTATCTGCACCTTTTAATTCAATAACTTGGTCATCTATTCCGACCATAATTTTTTCTGTTGCCATATTCATCACTCCTATTTATTAAATCCGTATGTTGATATTGAGCCAGTAATGGAATTTGTTGCAGGGGTAATTGTAAATCCTGTATAAGAAGTTGTGGTATTTAAACCTCTTCCATAAGAGGTAAAATCTATTCCTGAACCACTTGCAGCAGTTGTTAAAGATGATTGAGCAGTTGTAACAATTGTTTTAAAAGGATTGTAAAGATAAAACATTCCTAAATTTTGTACAGCAGTTTCAATACGAAATGCTTCATTCCAACTTGTAGCAGAACTTGTTCTTGCTGCACTAACGCTTGACCCACCTGCAAAAATTGATTGAGTAAAATACTGAGAAGCAGATTCATCAGAACCAGCAACCCTTAATCTCATAGTAAGAAAACCAGCGTCACCTAACACTCCATTTAACACAATTACATAATTATCATAAGTTGCACTAAACACATCATTAACAGATACACTTGTTGCCGTTCCAAAAGTAATTGTTCCTGTTGCACTTACTGAGCCTGTGGCAGCAGTACCACCAACGGTCACCGAAGATGGAACAAGAAGAGTTAAACCTTGCGCTGTGCTCACCGAAGCAAATGCTGCACCACCTGCACCATCAGCACGCAAAAAAGTATCAATCGGTGCTGTACCAGAACTTAAACCTGACACACCAAGAAGTGAATACGCTGTTGTCCCACCTGATGTGTTAACAAGGGCGTAACCTGCTGTTGCTGAACCTGCTGTGGAAGAACCAACACCAACTTTGGCTTCAATGGCTTCGACAGCATCGTTAATATCTGAATGTTGAACTGAATGGGATGGGGAGTCAAGGGTGTTACCCGAATTAGGGTTAGTGAAAGTATCTAAACTTGTGGGAAAATTTGTTGCCATTTTAACCTAACCTATTTCCTTCTTCAACTTCTCCATCATACTCTATATTAGCATCGTAACTAATACCTGTGAGTGGAATTGTTCCATTAAACGGAATATTAGCATCATAAGTTGTTCCATCATCGTTGTAAGTTTCTTCCGAAGCCCCACCATACTTGTCTTGAGTTCCACCCAGTGTTCCAAAAATTGGGTCATCGAGAACGAATGGTGCATAATCGAGGGTACGGAAACGAAACTCCATTTTGTGCCTCTTGGAATCAACCGAATGCTTAATACCAATGATTTGGGCATACCTGTCAATAACAGCACCAATATTGTTTGGTTGGAATTTGATTCTTGCCACATTTGTCAACTCAGAACCTAAAAGTTGTGCCTGTTGATTAGATGGCAAATCGGTGATGTCTACAAGTATTCGTTCAAAACGATACTCAGGCTCATCGTACCTGTTCAGCAAAGTCACAACAGCAATCGCTGCCTCAGTGACATCGGCTAAAAATTTATCTCTGCTTAAAGTAAGAATCCCATAGGCTGTTTGAGAGTTTATAGAATCTCCGGTGACAATGAAATCTTGAATATTTGTTATTTCAACTCTGTTATACAAAAGTTCTGAACCATACACAACCTCAATCTCTGTGAAAGGGACACCATCGCCCTCGGAAGAAAAAGTGATTAGAGTTAAAGTTGAAGGACCTGTTAAACCATCTTGTAAAGTTGCTTTACCATCAGAACCAATAAAAAAGTTTCCATCTTCGGTGTAAGCAATGTTTTGTAAATACTCTAAAGCGTTTGTGCTAGTGGCAACTGTGCCAGCGAGTAAAGGCACATGTCCAGCACTAATATCTCTTTCGGATGCTGACCAAGCAACTTCGGGAAGATTCAGAATTCTTTCCATACGAGGACCGGGTAATTCAACTGGTACAGCCAACTCATCAATGTATTGTTGGGATAGCAAAGTAAATCCGTCAATACCATTAGCGATAGAAAGATTATTACCAGCCAAATCGTACTGAAGATTCCAGTCATCAACATAACCTAAATAAACAGCAGAACCATTCGCTGTTATACGAATCTGGCGAAAAGGAATAAGTTGTTCAGAAAAAGGACTAGCAGGATTCAATGGGTCAAAAAGTCTTGTGTCATTATTTAACGCAATAGATGCAACACCTGCTGTTGCCCTATCCAACTCACGAGAAATACCACGAGAAACAGAAGCCCCAGCAACATACTCGGTGACATCAAAAAATTGTAAACCACCAAGAGGGAACTCAGTGTTATCTAAAACACCCGATGTTGGGTCATCAAGAGTGAAAAACGGAATAAGGTCAGCATTTTCGTCAACTTCTAACTCAACCTTTAATGTTGGTTTTGCCATCTCGGTTAAGCCTTAGCGAATACTGGACCAGATGAGCGTTCAAACTTCTTAATAGCCTCAACAATTTGTTTACCAACTTCTTGACCATTCGTTCCAATACCTGCGTTAACAGTAATGTTGTAAACAGCACCACCACCCATTCCACCTGCTTTATTCAATGGGATGACAGCCTCCGGACCTTTTTCACCAATCATGGCGAGCGTAGGTCGGTTAACAATTCCTCCCTGAGCAAGTTTAGGAATACCAGTGGCTCTTGGACCAATTGGAGTCAAATATTGTTGAACTGCTTTAGCAGCAGAAGAAGATACTGAAATGCGACTGCTACCACTACCCATAATATTTTTAGAAGTTACCCCCGGGAATAATGGATTGATTGGTCTAGCAGCAATGGCTTCTTGAATTTGTTTATTAGATAAAGTTAAACTCTTAGGGTCAAATGCTGAAACAACTTTCTTATTATCGGCTTTTATTAAATCTCCTCCTGCGCCACCTCCTCCACCACCACTCGCTGTATCAGAAAGAAGTTGTTCTGTTCTGGCTTTCTCTGCAAGCAGGTTTGCCAATCTTGAAAGCATGGCTTCAATTTCAGACTCGCGTTGACTCATTTGTTCAAGGATGCCGTTAACTAAAGCGTTGGCTTGGTCAACACCTGCTTGATAAAATCTTTGAGCACCAAAATAACCAACAGCATCAGCCACTTTTTCAACATCTGCAACAAGTTTATTAACTTGGTTAACAACAGTTTGACCACCAGCAATGATTTGGTCAGCAATAATTGTTCCAGCCTCGTAACCTGCATCAACAACTTGAGTAATAGCAGATTCAGAAAGACCCATTTCGATAAGTTTACGAACTTGCTCACTAAACTTTGTGGCTTCATCGGCTTGTTTAATTAAACCAGCAAGGAAATCTCCCTCTTCAACTGCTTTCTCAAAACGAATAATTCCTTTAACAGAACCAGCAATAACATTTTTGAACTCAGTAAACTTTTGACGAGCATTATCAAGTTGTGAACGAGCCTCAGATAAGGCTTCAGAGAAATCTTCACGAAGTTTTGTGGTGAAATCTTGAAATGAACTTAACAATTCGTCAGCAGACATGTTGGCGTTGTACATAGCCATGTCCATTTTGATGAAAGAGTCACTTACTTTTTGTGTAACATTTCTGGTATCTGTTTGTTCAAAAACAAAATCTTTGAAAGTTTGAACTGCTTGTTGAGTGTTTTTATTTAATTCTTTAATTCGGTTGGCTAACTCGTCAGCCTTCTTCTTAGCCTCAGATGCTGCATCACCAACATCAGTTAAACCCTCGGCTAAAGTCTGCCCCTCATTAAAACCATCATCAAAAGATTCAGTTGTTGCATTCATTGACTTCTCTAAATCAGCCATCATCTTGTCAAGTTTTGCTGTTTCTGCTGTTAAATTCTCTGTTCCTTCTGTTGCTTTACCACTTTTATCAAAAAATTGCATTAACTTTTCAGCAGCAAAACCTAAACCAACAATCAAAGCACCAATACCTGTACTCACTAAGGCAAGCCTAAAAAGTTTAAGAGAAAAAGTTAATTTACCAACCCCTGATGCAGCCAATCCAGCAGATGCAGCCAAACCTTTGAAACCTAATGCAGTAGCAAAACTTTGAATCCTTGTAGCAGTAAACCAAGTTATCAACTTTGCAAAAGACCCACCCAAAACAACTTTATTAACGAAAGCAACAACACCTGCTGCTATCGCATAAACTTTCATCGTTGCCATTAAAACTAAAAGACCCTTACCAACAAGAATAATCACTCGACCAATAGTTTCATTTGCTTGAATAAAATTCAAAGCACTTGGAATAAATTTTTGTAAACCCTCAGCAAAGCCTCGAACTAAAGGAATAACAATTTGGAGAACTTTGATTAAAAAGTTAGCGATACTTTGACCCAATTGTAAAACAATAGGAATTAAAGGCTTAAACGCTGCAAGTAATTTAATAACCTCGGCTCTCAACTCAGGGCTTGTAGCAATAAGTGCTACAAAACCAGCCATAATAGGATTCAATGCTCCAGCAAATGCTGATAAGCCCGGAATACTTGCCAAAATAGATTTACCAGCAAAAGTTGAAAGAGCCACACCAACAGCACTTATTACTGGCAAAAATTCATAAAACTTGGCTATAACATTTTTTACAGAACCTTCAGAAATATTTAAGTTTTTAATTAAATCTGTCATTTTTTTAATGGAATTAGTCAAAGGTGTTACAAGGTCATTCAAAATAAAACCTAGACCTTTGATACCTTTTTGAAATGATTCATTATTTCTGATTGCTTTTGAAAAAGCACTCATCATGTCATAGGTTGCTTTAATTAAAGGACCGAAGCCATCTAATAAAGCACTTCCCATTTCAACTTTCATGTCGTTAATTAAACGAGGCATGGAACGCAAAACTTTACCCGGGGCTTCCATTGCTGCTAGATATGTTCCAGCAACTCGTTCGCCTTCCTTCATAACACCATTGATAACGGCTGTTTGTTTCTCTTGAGCACTTAACGCTTGGGTAGATTTACCAACTTTTTGAGCGTATTCTTCATACATTTGACCAGCAGACTTTTGAATACCTGAAGATTTCAAAAGTTCTGTTCGACCAGTGATGATAGCGCGAACCAAAAGCATTGTGGTATCTGTTGAGTTCTTTTGACCAATAACTGCTAAGTCCTGAGCAACACGAGCAATATCGGAGGCTCTTGCTAGTTCAAGATTATTTTGAGCGAACTCAATTGCAATCTGTTGAGATGCAGCCATCTCAATACCATTATCACGAATGGCTTTAGATGCTTCTTTAATTTGTTTGTAACCAATTTTAGTTGAAGCACCAATTGCCCTCATGGCAATGTCTAACTCTTCGACTCTGGCTGCTTCTTGGAATGCTTGATGACCAAACTTTGCAATCATGAAACCAACAGTTCCAATGGCTGCGCCTGTTATAGCAAGACTTTTATCAACAACTGATAAAGATTTATTAAAAGTATTAAAACTATTACTAATAGTTTGCATCTGAGCAGATGCTCGGTCAATAACACCAACCTCAATATTGGCTGATGTAATTATTTGCTCTGCCAAGTTTATCTGCTCCTAGATGCCTGTTTTTCTTCGTAAACTCTAAGTTTCTCCAACTCAATCCATTCTTGAAGTTCCTCGCTAGAAAGCGCACGGTAGGATTCACTTCCGTTAAGAAGTTCTTCTACCGTGCGACCTAATCTTTGCGCTAATTCAAATACGAATCTTCGCTCTGGTTGAGTTAAGAACCTTTTCCCAAACTCGCACTGGCTTCTTCAGTTAAACCTGACAAAACCATTGCTTTAGATGCAATTTTTTCTAAAACAGCACCTGATTTTTCTAAGAGAGCATCCTTGTCATCGATAGTGAAAACTGGTTCGCCTGATTCTGGGTCGAACACACATGCTATGGCTATTTCTGGATAGATGATAGAAATTGATGACTTCCCTGTTACAGGGTCAATCGCATTCTCCATCACTCTGGCGCGTTGTCTGGCAGTCATCGTTCTGACTTCTACCTTAACGCCCCATTCTTTAATTTCCATCAGTTCGCCACTGATGTCTTTCGCTTTCATAATCTGGTCACGAATGGACACGATGTTTCTCCTATTTTGTTTGGGGGTACTTTGACCCACGGTTGTTTTCCTTTATTTAGTTTTTTAGAAAGTAGTTCTGGTTACTGCGCCTGTTACTTGTAATTCCAAAGAGTAGGTAACTACATCGCCTACTGATGGGTTTACTTCGTAAGAGGTTACAAGGCATTCACCTGTGTATTTAACACTAGATGCAGCAGTTCCTTGTGGTCCTGCTTCGAAAGATGCGCTTGTGTTTGTTCCTCCGATTTGGGCATCAATCAATGTGGTCAGCATGCTATCTACTGTTGCATCGAATGAACCTGTTACTGAAATTGTTGCATCTGCTAAACCTACAATGTAGGTCTTGCTTGAGTTACCGAAACTTGTGGTTTCACCTGTTTCGATTGCTCTTGATACTGTTACATCATTAACAGTATCTGAAATGTTAGTTAAAGTACCTGCTGCGTTATCAAGTTTGAAACTAGCATTTTTACCATGACTAAATGTTGGCATTTATATTATCTCCTTGCTGCTGATATGTTGTATGAATATGCTGCTGTTCCACCTGTTGTTGCTACTGTTCTAAGGTAACGATTTACAGATGTTGAGACAACTATTCTTTCGCTTGTTGTTGCACTTCCATTAACTGCTGCAAAGGTTGCAACATCACTGAAAGTTGAATCGTTTGCTGATGCCTGAACTTTGAAAGTGGTTGCGCTTCCGTTGGAATTAGAGGTCACATGTAAATGGAAAATTCCTCCATTTGTTAATGCGCTTCCAAAATCAACTGAAGAGGCTGTTCCACTTGCTGTTCTGGTTGTTGTATCAAGGTTGTAGCCTTGTCGAACTCCACCGTCTGCTTGAAATGCCGAACTTATTGCTACGACATCTGCGACTGGCATTGATACTTCATAGGCTGTCATGTCACCTTGAGCCAAAATCGCTCTTGATGCTTGGGCAGTGCCTTCTGGCAAAATAGTTAAAACACTGTCTTCTTGGAGGATTTGACCAGACAAAATCGCATCAGATGCGTTTGCTGAGCCATCGAACATTCCTGATAAGGAAAGTCCACCATCATCCATTCCGACAATGTAGGAACGACTTGTGCTACCAAAAGTTGTTGTATCGTTTGCTTCTATTTCGCGTGTAACGGTGGCATCATTTAGATATGGTGACATATCTGTTGCATTCAAAAAAACTGCTGTTCTTTTTCCATGACGGAATGTAGGCATTGCTTTTAGAACCTTCCTGAAGACATGATGCGACCCTGCACCACCATCTTGGACACTGGGTCACGCTTCAGGTTGGTAAGGGGTCACTTGGACACGCAATTAGATAATATCGTGAAATTAACCCTAATTTAATTTTTATGCGTAGGGTATTTAGATGAAACTTCCATCTGCATGGTCAAAGTAGTAACTTTCATTTCTTTCTTCAACAACTTCTTGTTGTTTACATTTGTGACCAAATGGAATCAATTTTTGTTTGTAAGCACTTTTTGTTGAAACATAATCTGGCTCACACAAATACCATTTGCCTTTTACAGATTGTTTCCAATATAAACCTTCTTGACCACATCTCTTGCAAGTGACTTGTGCCATCTGGAGTCTCCCTTTCCCGATATAACAAGTATACCAAACTAGGGTTTAGTATGCAAGTTTCTACGCACTCTTTCCTGACGAATTTCAGCCAAAGTCAACCAATAACCAATCCCATCAACTGTGTTATCCAACTTAGGATTACCAACCTCACGAGCCATCTTCATCCCCACCATGCACAAAGCCACCTGCTCGGCTGTAACAGGAGTTTTAAGGATAACTGACCATATCTTCGCTGCCCTCTCCAAATTATCCAAGGGATGCCCATAATCAGCGTTCCTATCATCAAAAACAAGTTTCTTAGCAAAGTCTGCAATGTCTTCTGGACTCATAGCACTGCCAAATCTGACCACATTCGTTTGTCATGATTACCAACAAGCAAAGTGCAAGTCCCCGGAGAACTCCATTGAGAACTCGAATCGGTAAACCATTTACTTGCATCGGTACTTGTAAAACTGGAATCAAGTGACGGACACTGAAAAAATGTAAACGCTCCAAAGTCGTGTGTTCTAAAATGATGTTTATGTGCCCCGAACCAGATTCTTGGTTCAGCACCATTATCTCTAAGAAGTCTTAAAGTTTGTCCACGCAACCATTCAACTTCTTTACCAGCCATTTTGTGACCATGAGTGAAAGCACATTCAACTCCAGATAAATTAACTTGTGTTGTCATTTCATCGTGTGGAATATGCCAATCATCAATAATGTCATCACGACCTAAAATTCTTTGCAAGGTATCGGCAAGGAAAGCATCGGCACTGTCACTATCCCCAGTAATTGATTTTCCGTTTCGTCTGGTCCACTCCCCATGGTTCGACAAGGTTGAAATAAATTTTGTTTTAGGTGCAAGGTCACACATTGATGTAACACCAACTGTCCACAAATCTAATGCTGTTAAAAGTTGTTGGCGTTGATTTAATTGCACGGTGAAGGTTTGACTACTGTAAAAATTGTCACACATTTCCGTGGGGTCGCCCATGTTAACAAAAGCAATCTGTTCAATGTTTCTTCCAAGTTTTTGTAATTCTTTTATACGGTTGTGTGTTTTGTTAAACGAATCATGAATTCTTTCAATTGTTGCCTTAACACCACCTGATGCACTTTTACCAAGTTGCCAATCAGCCCACAAAACAACAAAAGTTGAGGGTGCATCGGTTGTGGGTTTGATTGCTGTTGGCTTATATCTACGAATGGATTTGCGTACTTCTTCAATATCTTTTTCAGAAATTTTTGGTGATTTATTTCTAACAAATGTTGCGCGATAGGAGTACAAGAAAATGACATCTCTATCCCCATTTTCTAGTCTTTTTGAACTCTGCCACTTCGACATCCGAACCTTGTCATCAAGGATTGAAAAATGTTCTGGGTCAAGCCCAAAAGATAAAAGAATTGAATCCCAATCAGTGATTGGTTCTGTGAGTGTTCCTGTGTTAATTTCAACTGAGTCTTGCTGTAACTCTGCCCAAGGCTTAGATGCTTGCCCAACAACATCTTCAATCGTGTCATCAATTTCAATCCCATGTCTGATTCTAAAATCTTCTAACGCTTTTTCGGCTTCTTCTTTAGTTTTGTAATGACCTAAAGTTTTATATCCGTCTGTTCTTCCAGTTCTTGCTCGATAAGTCCCATTATCACGCTTTTCAACCGTGCCATAACTTCGGACTTCTTTCAAAAGATTCTCCCTTTACTGATTTTGGTTAGATGCTTTGCATCTTCCACATCTAATCGACCAAGGGCGCGTAACGAACTCAGCAAGTAGTCTTTTGCATCGCCAGCATCTTGGTTCACTATCTAATTGTGAACCCTTACCGTATGGATTTGGTGTATTCTCCATGGGTGTGTCTAAAGTTCAACATGACATCTAAAGTTGGATGAGATAATAGGTCGGCTATTTTTATCAACACCCATCGGCATTACAGAACCAACTGGTTCAATCCTTAGAACCCTTAAATTGTTTATTGTTTGATTAGCAACTGCTGAAAGCAAAATACGAGCAGAATCTGCTGCATCTCTGGCTGTTTGATAATCATCTCGTGTCGTTCTAAATAATAATTGAACTGAGG